>Ga0187782_10000948_pt1 | contig 20653 bp, 21 predicted proteins | sample 0715_SJ02_MP15_2_FD_132454 | JGI IMG/M metagenome (GOLD analysis project Ga0187782, IMG submission 132454) | Tropical peat soil microbial communities from peatlands in Department of Meta, Colombia - 0715_SJ02_MP15_20_MG | ecosystem: Environmental > Terrestrial > Soil > Wetlands > Peat | place... | reverse complement strand
CGGCGGCGATCGCGAGCAGCGTGCCGCCGAGACAATAGCCGACCGCATGAACCTTTCGTCCGGGCGTGAGCGCGGAGATCTGGTTCAACGCCGCGCGCACGCCGAGATCCAGATAGTCCGCCATGGAGAGATCGCGGTCTCCGGCGCCCGGGTTCTTCCAGGAGATCATGAAGACCGTGAAGCCCTGGTCCACGAGATGCCGCACGAGAGAATTATGCGACGACAGGTCGAGGATATAGTATTTCATGATCCAGGCGGGGATGATGAGCAGCGGCTCGGGACGCGTGAACTGCGTCGTCGGCGCATATTGGATGAGCTCGATGAGCCGGTTGCGAAACACGACCTTGCCCGGCGTCCTCGCAACGTCGCGTCCCGGAACGAAGTTCTCGGCGCCGACCGGCCGTTTCCCTTCAACGACGCGCAGCCAGTCCTCAACGAAGTTGCGGTAACCGGCAAGCAGGCTGAGGCCGCCCGTCTCGATCGTGCGCTGGAGCGCTTCGGGGTTTGTCAGCAGGAAGTTCGAGGGCGAGAACATGTCGAGCCATTGTCGCGCCGCAAACTCGACGACGTTCTCATGTTGCCTGGTGACGCCGGCGACGCCGGTCGTCGCGCTGCGCCACCACTGCTGGCCGACGAGAAAACCCTGATAGACGAGATTGTTCGGAAAGACCCGCCAGGCCTTGTCGGAAAATCGTCGATCCTGCGGCGCGGGCGCGGCGAAGGGCGCGAGGTTCGGCGTCTGCGCGGCGACGCGCCAGGCGTAGGCGGCGAAGCGTAAGGATTTGGCGACCGCTTCTTCTGCGAGCGCGGCCCGTTTGCCCGGGGAGGCCGCGAGGTGAATGGCCCAATCCCAATAGGCGCCGGCCATCGCGGCGGGCGACACGCCGAAGGTGAGCTGCGCGGCGGCGGCGTGGAGCGTCCGGTCGAGGATGTCGCCGAAACCCGCCGCCGCGTCCGGCTCCTCCCCCTGCGGGACCGTCGGCGCGACCGGCGCCGACGCGCGCGCCGGAAGCGCGCTGAGGGTTCTGCTGAGAACTTCCGGGTCGCGGGACAGCGCAATCATGGCGTTGGTCCTGAACAGGCGGCGCATCGGCGCCGCTCTCGTCGTTGCGTCGCAATATTATTCCCATTTCTCTGACGCCGCGCCGCGCCCTCGCGCGGCTTATCGTCGCGAAGGCGCCTGCGAAACGGCGCCGCCGTGCGATATATGGGATCCTCGCAGCACTCGGGGAATGGACGCGTGAACCCCTGGCAAACGCTGGCTTGGCCTTGGATCGACACGATGGCCGCCTGTCAGCGCGCTCTGGAGGCCTTCAACGACGAGCTCGCCCGGCGCGACCGCGAGGACGAACCGTCCATCGAGCCGCGCTGGACGACCGCGAACCACGTCGTCACTCAATGCGCCAACATGCGCCTGCGCGACTTTTCGCAAGGCCAGACGCTCGGCGCGGCGCGACTGATCGTCGCGCCCTTCGCGCTGCACGACGCCGCCCTCGCGGATCTCGCGCCCGGCCATAGCCTCGTGGAGACCCTGCAGGCCAATGGCTGCGAAAGGCTGCTCCTCGTCGAGTGGACGTCGGCGACGCCAGAAATGCGCTTCAACACGATCGACGCGCAGCTCGCCGCGCTCAATGTCGCTGTGGACGATTCAGGGGCGCCGGTCGATCTGATCGGCCTTTGCCAGGGCGGCTGGCTGTCGCTGATTTTCGCCGCCCGCTTTCCCGAAAAGGTTCGCAAGCTCGTCGTCGCCGGCTCGCCGATCGACGCGCAGGCCGCCCGCGCCCCCTGGCTGAGGCCTCGGGAGCTGCATTGCGAGCCGATGATCGAGCAGCTGATCCGGCTCGGGAACGGTCTTGTGCTCGGGCGGCACACGGCCGAGCTCTGGCCGCATGATCCGAGCGCCGCCAACCGCCTCAACGCCGCTCTGCAGCTCGACGGGCCGCCAAAGACCGACGAGCAGCGGGCGGCGGCGGAGGCCTATGCGCTGTGGGAGCGCCGATTGCTCGACCTGCCCGGCGTGTATTACCGTCAGGTCTTCGAGCTGCTCTATCGCGACAATCGCCTGGCGGCGGGAACCTTTCCGGCGCTCGGACGCATTGCGGATCTGAGCCGCGTCGCATCCCCCCTCTATCTTCTGGCCGGCGCGCAAGACCAGGTCTCCCCGCCCGCGCAAGTCTTCGCCGCAGCCGAGCTCCTCGGCGCGTCGAGAACGGATGTGACGGCGGCTCTGGCCGACTGCGCACATTGCGCGCTGTTCATGGGCGCCCGCACGCTCGCGGAAGAATGGCCGCGCATCGCCCGGTGGCTCGCAGCCTGATGTCAGCGGCTCCTGCTCGCCGCCGCCCGGTTATCTCCCCTCCCCCTGGGTCGAGGCGACAAACTCGTCGACGAAGCGGGCGAGCTCGTTCCAATCCGTAAATTCCGCCTCGGAGACCTCTTCGGCCTTCATGCCTCCGGGCCGCACGAGATAGCGCAACAAAGCGCGCTTGAAGAAATCATACCGCGCATATTTGAGCGCGCCGGCGATGAGCAGCGTCGCCTGGGGCTTCAATCCCGTTTCAGCGACGAAGGCGTCGGCGCATTGCTTCGCTTCGGCGCGCGCCTCTGGATCGCTGTGCAGCATGGCCAGATTGACGGAGAAAAAGGCTGTCGGAATGACGTTGAGCCAGCCGAGGTTCTCCTTGACGAAATGCGTCAGCGCGGCTTGATGCCTGTCGTAGTGCACCGAGCCGCCAATGAAGGCGCCGGCGTAGATGGGGGGCGTCTGCCCGGCCTCGGGCGACGCGCTGTCGACGAGATCGACCTGCTTGCCCGCGTCGCGCAGCCGCGCCGCGATGAACTCGGCGATCTTGCGCGTGTGTCCTTCGGTCGTGCCGTAGACGACGAGGATCGGTTGCATGCGTCGCCTCCTCCTTGAGCCCAGTCGAACCCGTTGATACGTATCCTATACCGTTAACGCGGGTTACGACAGACGGGCGACTTCCTCTCCTCCGCTTGCAGGGCCCGTTTGTCGCCCTTCGGCTTCTGATTGCGCATCGGGTTTGGTTCTGCGAATGAGTCGACCCCCCACTCCGGGATTCCCCATGCCCGCCCACCCGCTCCTTCGCAAAAAATCCCTCGAGTCCCTGCAAGCAGAAGCCAGCGCCCCGGGCGAGCTGCGCCGGGTGCTCGGGCTTTGGCAACTCACCGGGATCGGGCTTGGCGGGCTCATCGGAGTCGGCATCTTTGTGCTCACCGGCGTCGTCGCCGCCGAGCAGGCCGGACCCGCCGTCTCGCTGTCCTTTCTCGTCGCCGGCGTCGCCAGCGGCTGCGCGGCGCTGTGCTACGCGGAGTTCTCCTCGATGATCCCCGTCGCGGGGAGCGCCTATACCTACGCTTATGCGGTGCTCGGCGAGTTCGCCGCCTGGATCATCGGCTGGGATCTGCTGCTTGAATATGCGCTCGTCGTCTCGGTCGTCTCGATCGGCTGGTCCGGCTATCTGCAGGCGCTGCTCGGGATTTTCGGCGTCGAGGCGCCGGTCTTCGCGCAAGGCGCGCCGGGCACGGGCGAAGGGCGCGTCGTCGATCTCTTCGCGATCCTCGGCGCGCTTGGCGTCGCAGGGCTGCTGACGCTGCGCGTGGAATGGGGCGCGCGCTTCAACGCCGCGATGGTCGCGCTCAAGATCGCCGCGGTCGTCCTCGTGATCGTCGCCGCGGCGCCGCATGTCGATCCCGACAACTGGCGCCCCTTCATGCCCTTCGGCTTTAGCGGCGTCATCGCCGGCGCGGCGGTCGTGTTCTTCGCCGTCTTCGGCTACGACACGCTGACGACCGCGGCGGAAGAAGCGATCAACCCGCAACGCGATTTGCCGCGCGCCGTGCTGCTGTCGCTCGGCGTCTCACTCGCGCTCTATGTCGCGATGTCGCTCGCGCTGACAGGGATCGTAAGTTACGAGACGCTCGACAACGCCGCGCCTGTCGCCTCCGCCTTTGCGCGCATCGGCATGCCTTGGGCGAGCCTCGTCGTCTCGGCGGCCGCGGTCGTCGGCATCTTGAGCGTCATGCTCGCCTTCCTGCTCGGCTGCGCGCGCATATGGTTCGCCATGAGCCGCGACGGGCTGCTGCCCGGCTGGTTCGCCGTCCCGCATCCGCGCTTCAAGACGCCCTGGCGGCCGACGCTCGTCGCCGGGGGCCTCTGCGCGCTCGTCGCCGGATTCTTTCCGATCCGGGAGGTCGCCGAGCTCGTCAATATCGGGACGCTCTCGGCTTTCGCCGTGATCTGCGCTGCGGTCATCGTGCTGCGACACACGCGGCCGGACGTCTCGCGTCCTTTTCGCGCGCCTCTGGCGCCGCTCACGCCGCTCGTCGGCGTCGGCTTTTCGCTGTGGCTGCTCGCAAACCTGCCGGCGATCGCCTGGGGGCGCTTCGCCGTATGGCTCGCGATCGGGCTCGGCGTCTATTTCCTATATGGACGCCGACATTCGCGGCTGAACCGCCGCAATGCAGCCCGCCCCAGACTTCAGTAATCGCCGCTGCCGACCAGCGGGTGAATGCCGTTCGTCCCGCGGCTGTGCTTCTGAGGTCGCGAACCTTTGCGCTTCGCCGCCTGCTCGATCGGCGTCGCCTTCGACAAATAAGCGGGATCGGCTCCGCCGGTCGGCAGAGCCGACGCCGCAGGCAGCCCAAGCGCGCAAACGAAGATCGCGGCGAGTACGTAACGCATGCAATCGCTCCCTTGGAGTGAGCGGGCGTCTTGACCCGAAACTTCGTGCAATGACATAGCATGAAGCCTCCCGGCATGCGAGACGGAACGCAACTGTCCGGTGACGAGGCGCGAGCAGGGTTAAACCGCAAAGAATGGACCGGCGTCTTTTTTATCAGCTTCCGCGCGCATATCTTTCGCAGGTTCCCTACAGGAGGTCGTTCATGAAAGTCAAAAGCAGCATTGCCGTCGTCACCGGAGCGAACCGCGGCATCGGACGCGCCCTCGTCAAGGCTCTGCTCGACGCCGGCGCCGCCAAGGTCTATGCCGGCGCGCGCGACCCATCGAAGCTCGGGCCCGTTTTATCCCTCGACGCGGCGCGGGTCGCGCCGCTCAAGCTGGACGTCACGAGTCCGGCGGACATAGCCGCGGCGGCGCTCTCAGCGAAAGACGCAACATTGCTTGTCAACAACGCCGGCGTGCTGGAGGACGGGAGCGCCCTCGACCTCGAACGCGCGGCTTTCGAGCGGGTCTTCAACGTGAACTTTTACGGCCTGCTTGCGACTTCGAAGGCTTTCGCGCCGGTCATCGAGAAGAACGGCGGCGGCGGGATCGTCAACGTGCTCTCGATCGTTTCCTTCGCCAGCATGCCTGGCTTCTCCGCTTACAACGCCTCGAAGGCTGCGGCCTGGTCGCTCACGCAGTCGCTGCGGGCGCAGCTCGCTGCGAAGAAGATCGAAGTGCTCGCCGTCTTTCCGGGTCCGATCGACACGGATATGGCCGCAGGAGTTGACATTCCGAAGACCAGCGCAGAAGCGACCGCGAAAGCCATCGTCGCCGGCGTCGAGGAGGGGCGCGAGGACATTCTTCCAGATCCGATGGCGCAACAGACTTATGCGGCGTGGACGCAGGATCACAAGGCCGTCGAAAAGCAGTTTGGGGCGATGTGAGTCCTCGGCCTAAAGCTGCCGCAACGCCGCCGCCGCGGCGAAGGGACAGAGCGCCAGCGAGATGAGCGAGAGCGCGCAGAGGATCGCGAAGGGCGCCGCGAAAGGCGTCGTCGCGTCCGCCGCCGCGCTCGCGGCCGCGACGCCGAAAATCAGCACGGGGATCGTCAGCGGCAGCGCCAGCAGCGCCATGAGCAGGCCGCCCCGGCGCAGCGTCACGGTGGCGGCCGCCCCGATCGCGCCGATGAGCGTCAGCGCCGGCGTTCCCGCCGCGAGAGTCGCGACGACGCCAAGCAGCGCGGCGCCGTCCTGCTGCAGCATGAGTCCGAGCACGGGCGCGGCGACCACGAGCGGCAGGCTCGATGTCGTCCAATGCGCGGCGCATTTGGCGAGCACGGCGAGCTCGAGCGGCGTGTGCGCAAGGTGAAACTGGTCGAGCGAGCCGTCCTCTGCGTCAGCCTGAAACAGCCGGTCGAGGCCGAGCAGGCTCGAGAGCAGCGCCGCGATCCACAGGATCGCCGGCCCTATGCGGGCGAGCAGATCGGGATCGGGGCCGACCGCAAACGGCACGATGGTCACGAGGCTCAGGAAGAACACGACGCCCATCGTCGCCGAGCCGCCGATGCGGCGCGCCACGTGAAGGTCGCGCAGGAAGACGAGGACGAAGGCGCTCGTCATGACAGGCTCTCCGCGGGCGTCTTGCCAAGCGCCAGAAAGGACGCGCCTGCGAGCCCCAGCGGTTCGTGCGTCGCGGCGACGACGACGCCGCCCAGCGCGCAATGATCGCGCATGGCTTCGGAGAAGCGCCCGCGCGACGCCGCGTCGAGCGCGGTCAGCGGTTCGTCGAGCAGCCAGAGCGGGCGATAGGCGACAAGCAGCCGGGCGAGCGCCGCGCGCCGCTTCTGCCCGGCTGAGAGATAGGCGACGGGAGCGTCGGCGAGAGCGCCAAGCGCCAGCCTGTCGAGCGCGGCGTCGATCGGGAGAGAACGGGCGTCGTCGCCAAGGGCGAGATAGCGCGCCCAGAACTCGAGATTTTCCGCCACGGTCAGCTGGGCTTTGAGGCCGTCGGCATGGGCGAGGTAATGCGCTTGCGGCGCGACCTCGCTCTCTGCGGCGCCCTCAAGCACGATGGTCCCTGCCTCTATGGGCAGCAGGCCGGCGAGCGCGCGCAGCAGCGTCGATTTGCCCGCGCCGTTCGGCCCGGTGACGGCCAGCGCCTCACCGCCCGCGAGCCCGAAGCTTGCATTCGTGATGATGCGCCGTCCGCCGCGCTCGACGCAGAGGCTCTCGACGCGAAGTCGAAGCGCGGGCTTCATGTCGGCGTGGGGTCTCGCGGCGGTCGTCACAGGCTCGCGCATAGCCTGTGGCGCGTGAAAGCGAAAGAGGGGCCGTTGAGCTGACGCGCTCGAGCTCCCGCGAGGATGGTCGTCATCGTACGAACAAAGTCAGGCAATTGAAGGCATGGAACCATACCGACGCACAAAGAAAGGCTCGGACAGCCGATGGCCGCCACGCCAGACGAACGCGACGCGATGGCCGCGGTCTTCGCCGAGCTGTGCCTCGAAGCAGGCCCCGTGGTCATGGAGGTGTTTTCGCGCCCGCGCATCGACTCCCAGGTCAAGCGCGACGACAGTCCGGTCACGGAAGCCGACGAGCGGGCCGAGGCGCTCTTGCTCGAACGCCTCGCCTCCCGTTTTCCCGACCTGCCGGTCATCGCCGAAGAGAGCGCGGCCCGCGGCGAGACGCCTTTTCAGGACCGACGCTTCCTCCTTGTCGATCCGCTCGATGGGACGCGCGAGTTCCTGGCCCGACGTCCCGAGTTTACGATCAATGTCGGATTGGTCGAAGACGGCGAGCCGAAAGCGGGCGCAGTCTACGCGCCGGCCCTGCGCCAGATCTGGTTCGGCGGCGCGCATGCGTTCCGTCTCGTCGCAGCGCCGGGGACGCCGCTCGCGCCGCGCGGGGACTGGCGCGAAATCCGAGCGCGAAAACGCCCCGCGGAGGGCCTGACCGCGCTCGTCAGCCGCTCCCATCTCGACGCCGAGACCGAGGCCTTTCTCGCGCGCCAGAACGTGAAGGAGCGGACGGACGCCGGCTCGTCCCTGAAATTCTGCCGCATCGCCGAGGGCGCTGCAGACGTCTATCCCCGCTTCGGACCCACGATGGAATGGGACACTGCGGCAGGCGACGCGGTGCTGCGGGCCGCAGGGGGAGTCGTGCTGACCCCCGAAGGCGCGCCCTTGCGCTACGGCAAGCGCGCGCAGGACTATCGCAACGGCCCCTTCATCGCCTATGGCGATGCGACTGCGGTCGTCCCCGGTTAGAGAAGCTTAGGACGGCTGAGATATCCCTCGCGGCGTTCGGGTGGGAAGCCGGAAGAAGGACGATCTTCGTCGAGGCGCCGAGGCGAGCATGGATCAGTCTCGAACTTACTGGATCGGCGCTTCGGCGTCGGTCATAACGATTCTATCCGCCCTCGTCTTCGTCGTCTCGCTGACGATCATGTTTGTGCACGCCGATGCGGCAAGAGGCGTCAACGCAGCGGATGCGGAATCACTGAGGCAAGACATTCCAGGAATGTTCCTCGCCGCCACGGTAGGGTTTGTGGTTTCGTTTATTACCTTCTCCATCTCAGGCTTGATCGCAGCCCTCGCAATTCTCTTTGGATGGAGATTGGACCGCAGGTGAGCGAGGGAGATCTCGACGATGCTCAGGCGCCTCCCCTCGCCGGAACAGGACTCAGCCGCGAATTGCGCGAGCCAGACGGCGTCCCTATATTCCGAGCCGCGGAGTTTGCTCCCGAACTGAAGGAACCTGAAATGTCGTCCCAAAGCGCGTCCAAGCGCCCGGTTTTCAAAATTCTTATGCTCGCCGGCCTGCTCGCGCTGAGCCCAGCCCTGGCCGAGGCCAAGATTGGCGATCTCTTCCGCGGCGCCGGCAGCCGCGGCTCGCGCACCTTCACGCCGCCGCCCCCGACGCGCACCGCGCCGACGACCGCGGCGCCGATCGAGCGCTCGACAACGCCGCAGCCGCAGGGATTCAACGGCGCCACGCCGCGCCCCGGCCTCGCAGGTCAGGGCGCGTTCGGGCGGGGGCTTATCGGGGGATTTGCCGGCGGCCTGCTCGGCGCCGGTCTGCTCGGAATGCTGACGGGACACGGATTTTGGGGCGGCATCGCGGGCTTCGCTTCGATTGTCGGCTTCCTGATCCAGATCATGCTGCTCGCCATGCTCGCGAGCTTCGCCTACGCCTGGTGGCGTAACCGGCAGGGCGCTGCTGCGATCGTCGGCGGCGGGCCGCGCGCCGGCGGCTTTGGTTTCGCGGGATTTGGGGGCGGCTTCGCGCCGAGCCGGCCGCGCCCAGAGCCGCTGCACCTTTCGGCGAGCGACTTTCCGGCTTTCGAGCGCGCGCTGACGCAGATCCAGGACGCCTATAGCCGGGAGGACGAAGTCGCGCTCGCGCGCCTCGCGACGCCAGAGATGGCCGGACATATGCGCGACGAGCTCGCCGAGAAGCGCCGCCGCGGCCTCGTCAACCGCGTCTCGGCCGTCAAGCTGTTGCAAGGCGACCTTTCCGAGGCCTGGCGCGAAGGCTCGGACGAATATGCGACAGTCGCGATGCGTTTCTCGCTCGTCGATGTGACGCAGGAGCGCAACACGGGCCGGATCGTCTCGGGCGATCCGGAGCGGCCAACGCAATCCACCGAAGTTTGGACCTTCCGCCGCCGCGCCGGGTCCGGCCCCGATGGCTGGGCGCTCTCGGCGCTCCAGCAGGCGGCCTAGAACGGCAGGTTGAACACGCGCGACGGTACGAGCGCCCCCTCGACGACCTCGCCGAATGCGATCGGCGCGCCGCCGCAAGAGGCGTAGACTACGCCGCCAAGCGGCGCGTCACGCCCACGCAGGATCAGCGAGCCGCCGCGGCGCAGCCGGGCGGCGGCGTTGCGGTCGACGACGACGCAGGGCAGACCGAGCAGCCCGGCTTCAACCGAGAGCAGCGCTTGCAGCGCGCCGCCGGGCGCTTCGATTTCTTCGAAGGTGAAGCTGTCGTCCTCGACGAAGGGGCCGACGCGCGTTCGCCGCAGCGCGGTCACATGACCGAAGCAGCCGAGCAGGCGCCCGAGGTCGCGCGCGACCGCGCGCACATAGGCGCCCTTGCCGCAATCCATGACGAGGTCCGTCTCCTCAGCCGAATAAGCGAGGATTTCCAGGCGATGCACCGTGACCGGCCGGGCCTTGAGGTCAACCTGCTCGCCCTCGCGCGCGAGATCATAGGCGCGCTCGCCCGCCACCTTGATCGCCGAAAATTGCGGCGGCGTCTGCAAGATGTCGCCGATGAAGCGCGGCAGCAGCGCCTCGATCGCGGCGCGCTCTGGCCGGGCCTCGCTCGTGCGCACGACCTGGCCGTCGGAGTCGTCGCTGTCCGTCTCGACGCCCCAGCGCACGCGGAAGCGATAGGATTTTTCGCCGTCCTGCACGAAGGGCACGGTCTTCGTCGCCTCGCCGAAGGCCACGGGCAGGATCCCGGACGCGAGCGGGTCGAGCGTGCCGGCGTGGCCCGCTTTCTTGGCGTTGTAGATGCGCTTCAAGCGCGAGACCGCCTGCGTCGAGGTCTGGCCCACGGGCTTGTCGAGCGCAACCCAGCCGTCGACGACGGCGCGGTCGATCTTCTTCTGGCTCATTGCTCTGAGGGATCTTCCGAGTCGTTTTGCGGCTGCAGATCGCGCCTGACGCGGTCGGAGTTCAGCAGCGCGTCGATCCGCGAGACGTTGTCGAAGCTGTCGTCGATGCGAAAGCGGATCTCGGGCGCGAATTTCAGATTGACCTTGTGCGCCAGCTCGCCGCGCAAGAACTTTTTGTGGCGTTCGAGCGCGCCTAAGACCTCAGGCTCGTCGGCGCCGCCGAGCGGCATGACGTAGATCGTTGCGAGCTTCAGGTCAGGACTCATTTTGACGCGTGAGACCGTGACGATGTGCTTTTCCAGCACAGGATCATCGATCGCGCCGCGCGCGAGGAGCTGCGCCGCGGCGTGGCGGATGAGCTCGCCGACGCGCAGCATGCGTTGGGACGGCTCGGCGCCAATTTGGTGGTGAGTGCGGGACATTTCTTCTTCGATCGTTAGTCGCGCTTGCTCTGGGCTGCACGCATGATCTCGATCATTGATTCGACGGTTTTGGTCGCAGACTTTCTGGCGGTGGCCTCGATTTGAACATTTGTAGCCATCCGTACAAATTCTCCGAGGACCTTGAGTTGGCCGTTTTGTTGGCTCGTTTGGCGCTGAACGTTTACTAGCTCGTTGCTTATTCGCTTGTTCTCTTCTTTCAAGAAGCCGACCGTTGCCTCAAGCGACAGCAACTTCTTGATATAGTCACTGAAGACCCCGAAGGACGGAAACTTCCACCCCTTCTCTCCGTCTTCCTCAGGCTGAGAATCTTCGCCCTCTGTGTCTGCATTCACTTCATCCGCTCCATCTGCTCTATAACCTCTTTGAAAATTGTCCGCGTCTCCTCTTGCTCGCGATCAATCTCGATGCGTTGAGCCTCGATTTTTTCGAGGTCCGCGCGCGTTTCCTTGACCATCTCCTCCATCATTGTCGCCGTTCTCGACAACGAAGCCAAACCAAGGTCGAGCACGACCTCCGGGGCGACGCAGCACAGTTCGGAAAGCGCATTACTGTAAAAAGTGTCTGACGGCGTGTCATTGGTTTTGGTCGACTGACTCAAATTTTGGAGCGCATCGTTTGTTGGTATCAACTCGGCGTCACCCACGCTGCCACTTCGGGTAGGGGAATATAATGGACGAGTCGCACGCTCGGTCGCCTGTTCTGGCTCCCGCGTTGAGATCGAATTGTCGTTCAATGAATTCAGTAGATGAGGCGACGCCTTGAACGTTAGCACCCTCCGTGCCTTGATCGGAGCTTCTGCGCCTCTCTTGGGACCGCTCCCGATACGCGCGCGCGCGGTCCGGACCCTGAATTCGCCGAAAGAGGACAGTTTAACCTTCTCCCCGCGCACAAGTGCGTCGGACATCTCTTGGAACGTCGCGTCAATGAGGTTTGTTATTTCAAGTCGCGATAAGGAGGGGGCGCAGGCGCGCAGAGCTTTGATCAACGCGACTCGCGTTAGCCCTTCCGCCTGGCCGAAACCGTTTTTGTCTTTCACCGTCGTGCGGTTGTCTGCCGCGGCCATGGGTATTCTCCGTCATAGCGTCCGCTTGATCTCCTCGATGCGGTAGCACTCGATCACGTCGCCCTGGCGCATGTCCTGGTAGTTCTCGAAGGCCATGCCGCACTCCTGGCCGGCGTCGACCTCCTTGACCTCGTCCTTGAAGCGCTTGAGCGTCGAGAGCTTGCCCTCGTGCACGACCACATTGTCGCGGATGAGACGGACATTGGCGCCGCGCTCGACCCGGCCGTCGGTGATGCGGCAGCCCGCGACCTTGCCGACCTTGGAGATGTCGAACACCTCGAGAATGAGCGCGTTGCCGAGCATGGACTCGCGCAGCGTCGGCGCGAGCAGGCCGGACATCGCCGCCTTCACGTCATCCACGAGATTGTAGATGATGTTGTAATAGCGGATCTCGATGCCGAGCCGTTCGGCCTCCTCGCGCGCCTCTTTGTGCGCGCGCACGTTGAAGCCGATGACGGCGGCGCCCGAAGCCTCCGCGAGCGTAATGTCCGACTCCGAGATCCCGCCGACGCCCGCGTGCACGACGCGCGCCGCCACCTCGTCGGTGCCGAGCTTTTCGAGCGCCGCGATGATCGCCTCGACAGAGCCCTGCACGTCGCCCTTGACGACGAGCGGGAACTCCTTGCGCCCGGCGGTCTTGAGCTGGCTCATCATGTCGGAGAGCGACGAGCGCGCCGAGCCGCCGCGCGCCGCTAGCTTGTCGCGCTTCTGGCGTTCGCGATATTCGGTGATCTCGCGGGCGCGCGCCTCGGTCTCGACGACCGCCATGCGGTCGCCGGCCTCAGGCGTTCCGGAGAAGCCCAGGATCTCCACGGGAAAGGACGGTCCTGCCTGCGAGCGCACGACCCCCTTGTCGTCGAGCAGCGCGCGGACCCTGCCCCACTGGGTGCCGGCGACGACGAGGTCGCCGACGTTCAGCGTGCCGCGCTGCACGAGCACGGTCGCGACCGGGCCGCGCCCCTTGTCGAGCCGGGCCTCGATGACCGTTCCCTCGGCCGAGCGGTCGGGATTGGCCTTGAGGTCCAGAACCTCGGCCTGCAGCGCGATGAGCTCGAGCAGCTTGTCGAGGTTCAAATGCTGCTTCGCCGAGACCTCGACCTCGAGCGTCTCGCCGCCGAAGGTCTCAACCTGCACTTCATGTTGCAGCAACTCGGTGCGCACGCGCTCGGGCTTCGCCTCCGGCTTGTCGATCTTGTTGATCGCGACGATCATCGGCACATGCGCGGCGCGCGCGTGATTGATCGCCTCGATCGTCTGCGGCATGACGCCATCGTCGGCGGCGACGACGAGGACGACGATGTCCGTGACCTTGGCGCCGCGCGCGCGCATCGCCGTGAAGGCGGCGTGGCCGGGCGTGTCGATGAAGGTGATCGGCGCGCCACCCGGCGACGTGACCTGATAGGCGCCGATGTGCTGGGTGATGCCTCCGGCTTCGCCCGAGACGACATTGGCCTGACGGATCGCGTCGAGCAGCGAGGTCTTGCCGTGGTCGACGTGGCCCATGATGGTCACGACGGGCGGGCGCTGCGCGAGATGCTCCTCGGCGTCGGGCGCGCCATAGAGCCCCTCCTCCACGTCGGAATCGGCGACGCGCTTGACCGTGTGGCCAAGCTCTTCGGCGATGAGCTCGGCCGTGTCGGCGTCGATCACGTCGTTGATCTTGTGCATCTCGCCCTGCCGCATGAGCAGGCGGATCACGTCCACGGCGCGCTCCGACATGCGGTTGGCGAGCTCTTGGATTGTGATGGTCTCGGGCAGCACGACCTCGCGCGACAGCTTTTCCTTGACCTCGACGGGCTTGCCCTTGAGGCGCAAATTGCGCCGGGCGTAGGCCGCATGCGAGCGCTGGCGCTCCTCCTCGTCCACCCCGGACGTAGCGCGCGTGATCGTAAGACGTCCGCGATCCTTGGCGCCGCCTCTCGACGGCGCCGGGCGAGGAACCGCCGGGGCGGGCCCCGGCGCGACTCGGCGCGACGGCGTCCCGGCTGTCGTCGTCGCGAGGCGCGGCTTGGCTTCGCCAGTCCTGGGCGCCGCCGCCGCTGCGCCTTCGGCGCTTCTCGGCGAGGGCGAACGCAATGCCGCAGACGGCGGCCGCGCGGCGGCGGCCGGCGCGGTCGCCGGGCCATCGCCGACCAGGCGACGGCGCGCTTCCTCCTCCGACTTGCGCTTCGCCTCCGCTTCGCGCGCGAGCCGCGTCTCTTCTTCGAGCTTTCGTTGGTCGGCCGCGACGCGCTCTTCCCGTTCGCGCGATTCGCGTTCGGCGCGCGCGCGGGCCTCCGCCTCGGCGTGACGTCGCTCTCCCTCCTCGCGCAGGCGCGCGTCCGAAAGCGCGCGCGCACGCGCCTCGCGCTCCTCGTCAGTCAGCGTGCGGAGCACCATGCCAGCGCCGCCGCGACGCGGCGCGCGCTGGTCCTGCGGCTTCGGCGGAGGCGGAGGCGGAGCTGCGGGCGCGACCGGAGGAGCCGCCGGCGCAGGCTTCGCCTCCACATGCCCCGGCGGACGACGCTGCTTCACACGCTCCACGACGACGGCTTTCGACCGGCCGTGCGAGAAGCTCTGACGCACCATGCCCTGCTCCGGCGGCCGCTGCTTCAGATGCAGCGTCTTGGGCGGAGACGGCGCGGTCAGGGTTTTGTCGCCGCTGTTTTCGGATTCGCTCATTCGGTTTACGACCTCTGGTCCTCTCGCCCGTCCGGGGAAAAATTCATATCTTCTTGCATCGGCGCGCCGCCAATGTGGGCGTCGCCTTGCTCATCCCGCCCGCTTTCGCCTCGATAGAGCGACAGTCTGGCGCAGCGCGCCCATACGGCCGTCGCAAAGCCGCCGCTCTTTACGGCAGCATGTATCACATTTGTGCGGCCCAAGGCCAAATCCAATTGGCTCGACGTAAATAACGGCGCCCACTTTGGGGCCGTTCCCGTCAGCGCCGCGCCGCGCCGCGCCGCCTGCGCGAGCTTGCGCCGTCCCTCCGGACTGCCGTCGCGCGCCTCGATCAGCACGCCGATCTCGCCTTTTTCAAGCGCCTCCGCGACCTTGCCGAAGCCGGCGACGAGAGCGCCGGCCTTGTTGGCCAGTCCCAGAATTTGAAGACAGTCGCTCTCCAGCAAGGCGTCCACGTCCTCCGCGAGCGTTGGGGCCGCCAAAGCCTTGGCCTTGAGCGAGTGCGAAAACGCCTGCTTTCGGGCCGCTTCGGCGACGATCGGCGCGCGCGCCGTCACCCAGACGCCCCGCCCCGGCAATCGCGCCTTGATGTCCGGCGTCACTGCGCCGTCCGGCGCGCGCACGAAGCGGATCATCGACTCCGGCGCGCCCGGGCGTCGCGTCATGATGCAGGTGCGTTCGGGCGTGCGTCGCTCGGATTTCACGACGATTCTGCTCCCGTCACTGCGCCTCTTCGGCCGGGGCGGATTCCTCGCCTTGCGGCTCGGCCTCGACCTCGGCCTCAATCCAGCCCGCACGCACGCGCGCCGCCATGATCATCGCTTCGGCTTCCTCGCGCGAGAGGTCGATCCCGGTCAGAAAACCGTCGTGCTTTTTCGTTTCGCCGTCCTTCTTCTCGCTCCAGCCGACGAGATCGTCGGGGACGCAGCCGGCGAAATCCTCCACGGTCTTGATGTCGTTCTCGCCGAGCCGCACCAGCATCTCCGAGGTCAGGCCGGCGATTTCGAGCAGCTCGTCCGAAACGCCGAGCTCGCGCCGGCGCGCGTCGTTTTCGGCCTCGACCCTCTCGAGATGCCGCTTGGCGCGATCCTGGATCTCCGTCGCCGTCTCTTCATCAAAGCCCTCGATCGACGCGAGTTCGGAGAGATCGACGAAGGCGAGTTCCTCGACGGTGCGGAATCCTTCTGACGCCAGGAGCCTGCCGACGACTTCGTCGACGTCGATCGCCGACATGAATTTGCTCGTGCGCTCGTCGAACTCCCTCTGCCGGCGCTCCGACTCTTCGGCCTCGGTCATGATGTCGATGTCCCAACCCGTGAGCTGCGAGGCCAACCGCACATTCTGGCCGCGACGTCCGATGGCGAGCGACAGCTGCTCGTCGGGAACGATGACCTCGATGCGGTTCGAGTCCTCGTCGAGCACGACCTTGACGACCTCAGCGGGTTGCAGCGCGTTGACGATGAAAGTCGCCGCATCCGCCGACCATGGAATGATGTCGATGCGCTCGCCCTGCAACTCGCCGACCACCGCCTGCACGCGCGAGCCGCGCATGCCGACGCAGGCGCCGACGGGATCGATCGAGGAGTCGCGCGACACCACGGCGATCTTGGCGCGCGAGCCCGGGTCGCGCGCGACCGCCTTGACCTCGATCACCCCGTCATAGATCTCCGGCACCTCCTGGCGGAACAGCTTCGCCATGAAATGCGGGTGCGTGCGCGAAAGGAAGATCTGCGGCCCGCGCTGCTCGCGGCGCACGTCGTAGACATAGGCGCGGCAGCGATCGCCGGGGCGGAACATCTCGCGCGGGATCATCTCGTCGCGACGGATCACGCCCTCGCCCCGCCCGCCGAGATCGACGATGACATTGCCATATTCGACGCGCTTGACGATGCCGTTGACGATCTCGCCGATGCGGTCCTTGAACTCCTCATATTGCCGGTCCCGCTCGGCCTCGCGCACCTTCTGCACGATGATCTGCTTTGCCGACTGCGCCGCGATGCGCCCGAAGTCGAAGGGAGGCAAGGTCTCGGAGATCCAGTCGCCGGGCTGGGCAGCGGGATTGCGCTTGCGCGCGTCCTCGAGGGAAATCTGCGTGGCGTCGTTCTCGACCTCCTCCACGACGAGCAGCAGCCGCGAGAAGCGGACCTCGCCCGTGCGCGGATTGATCTCCGCGCGGACCTCGGTCTCCTGACCGTAGCGCGAGCGCGCGGCCTTCTGGAGCGCGTCCTCCATCGACGCGATGACGATCGTGCGGTCGATCGACTTCTCTCGCGCCACCGCGTCGGCGATTTGCAGGATTTCCAGGCGATTGGCGCTGACGGCCATTGATCTGCTCCTCTTGAAGCGTTCGGGTCCCGGCGCTAGTCGCGCGCGGAGCCGCCGCCGCCCCCTTTCTTGAATCTGGTTTGCACGCCCGCCGGGACGAGCGGCTTCTGCTTCTTGTGGGCGAAGCGCCCCGGCCCGCGGCGCGGACGCTCCGGCGGCGGCGCTTCGTCCGACTCGCTCTCCTCCGCCTTGGCGGCGCGCAGCGATTCGCGAATGAGCGCCTCCGTCAGCATGAGTTTCGCCTCGTCGAGATCGCGCAGCGGCAGGCGGACGATCTTTTCTTCCTCTCCCTGCGCATCCTTGCGCTCGAGCGTCAGCATGGCGTCCGCCCCTTGGCCCTCCACGGCCAGAATGACCCCGCGGAAGCGCTTGCGTCCGGATTCGAGCGGATGCGCGAGCTCGATCTTCGCCTCGTGCCCGATCGCGCGCGCAAAATCCGACACGCGCACGAGCGGGCGGTCGATGCCGGGAGAAGAGATCTCCAGCCTGTATTCGGAGGCGATGAGGTCGGCGACGTCGAGTTCGGGGGACAGAGCCTGACTCGCGGCCTCGCAATCGCCGACGCTCATGGCGCCGTCGGGCCGTTCGGCCATGATCTGCAACGTCTGGCCGTTCTGCTGCATGAGCCGCGCCCGCACGAGGCGGAAGCCGAGCTGCGCGAGCACCGGGTCCGCCAGCGCGGCGACGCGCGCGGCGAGGCCGGTCTCGGCGACGAGACGCGGCTCGTCCAGGGCGGCGGGTGACGACTTCTGCAAGCGCTGGTCTCTGCGGCGCCGGAACCAAAACAAAAAGAGCGGGCCCGGCGCGGACCCACTCTCAACACCCGATCGCCCATGAGACGATCGCTATGAGATGGAAGCTATTGTCATATACACCCGCCGAGGGGCTTTTCGCAAGAGGGCGACAGAGGGCGCGCGGGTTCAGCCAAAGCGATCGGGCGAAGCTCTCGTCGGCGCCCCTTCATCCTGAGGAGCCCGCGCGGCGGGCGTCTCGAAGGATGAGGGCTTCCCCGAAGCTTCGAGATTGCGCCTTTGGCTCATGCTTCGAGACGCGCCCTTCAGGCGCTCCTCAGCATGAGGTGTGGGTTTCGAGCTTCGCCCGATCGCCCTTGCGGGTTTCCGCGACTGACTGTGCTCGGGCGATTCTGTGGATGACGCGGAGCGAGCGTAGCCGCCTTTCGTCAGGAACCCGACATTTCGGAGACGTCACTTTGCGGCCTTTCTGGACAACATCTCGATCGCCGTCACGGCTTCGGAGACATTCAGCCAATTTTCCGCATGCTCCTCGGTCTTGAACTCCTTTCCGAGATTGACCGGCGCGTCCTGCCCCGGCAATTCCAGGAAGCACGCCCATTTGCCGCTCGGCAATTGCTCGATCGAGACCTTGTGTTCCGCCATTTTCCTCACCTCAGCGTGGGCGCTCTTGTCTAAAAGCGCGCCATTTGGGCGCCGCGCGGGCGCCAAGCAATAAGTTCGCCAATGTCGATAAGGCGACAGGGGCGCGGGTCTCTCGCCGATTTGTCATATTTCTCTCGCCAGCGCCTGCCGCTGCGTCGAACCATTCGCGCACCAGCCCCGGGTCTGCTGCGAGCGGCTGAGCGCGAACGCGACGTTCACGCTTCGAGGGCGGCGTGCTAAACAGAGCAGCACGAACTTGACCGCCGCACAGGCTTCCTGAGCTGAAACGACGGATTTCCCGCCGTGACAATTGTCGCGCCAGGAACCCGCTTGGCGTCTCCGCCGGCCGCTCTCTACACAGTCTTGACCAGCCCTTTTACTGGAGTTCCTAAATGAAAATCGCCTACATAATCTTGGCGCACACAGCGCCGCTTCATCTTGCCCGCTTGGTTGACGCTCTTACTTTTGAACAAAACGGCATTTTTGTTCATATTGATGCGAAGACCGACATCAACATCTATAATGATTTCATCAGCAAAAGAGTCGCGATATTGCCTGAACGCGTTCCAGTCCATTGGGGCGACTTTTCGCAAGTCGAAGCAATTCTTCTACTTCTTTCCACCGCCTTGGCGCACCCGGCGCGTTACGACTACTTCACGCTGCTCAGCGGCGTCGATTACCCCATCCAACCAAATACGTACATTATGGATTTTTTCCGTCGCAACGCCGGTTGTGAGTTTATCAATATGGTAAAGATGCCGGCGCCCGAGATCGGAAAGCCAATAAGTCGCCTCACCCAATATTTTCGCCGGCCTGGCGAGACAGCAGCGCAGGCGACCTATAGGGACCACGCGAAGGTCTTCGGCGCGGTGGCGCCTTACGCAGGCGGCACCTGGTGGAGTCTGACGCGCGCAACTTGCGAGCGGGTCTTGGCCTTTGTCTCTAAGAAACCCGAGATCGTCGAATTCTATAAAAACACTCATTGCCCCGACGAAGGATTCTTCCAGACTGCGGTGGCGAACGCCGTTCCCGACGCCAAAATTCGGACGAACCTGACCTATGCGGACTGGAGCACGGGCGGGCGAAGCCCAAGCGAGTTGACTGACGAGCACCTCGCAGTCCTCGGCAGGGACGTGGTGATCGGCAAATCCGGTTGCGGCGAAGGAGAGGTGCTGTTCGCCCGAAAATTCTCCGATGCGAGCGAGGAGCTTGTCGGCAGGCTGAACGCAATTACTCGCGCCAAGCGCGCCCGCGTCAAACAGTGAAGCAGGCCTCGGTGTCCGCCGGTTGTCGAGGCCCTCGGCACTCGCGGGCGGCTGCTGCTAGCATTTTGCTTTTGCAGGGCTTTCTTCCAAAAATTAATTTTTCTGGCGCAGTCTTTGCTCCATCTATGAGACGAATCGCCTCGAAAGGAGCAGGGCCATGGCGTCGAGCGGGTTTATCAAACAGATGAAAGGCTATGGCCTGACCACGGCGCATATTCTCTATCGCCTGCCCGATCATCCCAAGATCCTGCAGTCCTATTTCTGGCAGGAATATGATGTGTATCCCGACTATCCCGAGCTCAGGAAATTCCTGAAGTTCTGGAGCATGAGCCTCGACGGGCCGCTGCACTCGGTCACGGTCGCGCATAGCAAGCTCATCAAGCCGGCGGAGCTGAATTTTTGCGCCGCCGAGTTCCGCCTGCACTGACGATCCTCGCGACCAAAGCCTTAAGAATCCGCGCCTGGCTCGCCAAGCCTCGCCGGGAACCTTGTCTTTTCCACGGAGTCTGAGCTTCCCCGCGAGCGGCGCGGCTGGAAATCACGCTCAGACGCCGCTTGCGCGCGTCGCCGCCCCGTGAAATATCCGCTTCGCTGCAACAGGGCGGAGCGAGAACGGCTGCTCATGACGGACGGAAAGACGGCGCAGGAGCGCCCGCAGGTCACCGACAAGGACGCGTTGCTGTTTCATGCGCGCGGGCGGCCCGGGAAGCTCGCCGTCGTCGCGACGAAGCCGATGGCGACGCAGCGCGACCTCTCCCTCGCCTATTCGCCGGGCGTCGCCGCGCCGGTGCTCGCCATCGCGCAAGATCCGTCGCTCGCCTATGATTACACGATCCGCGGCAACATGGTCGCCGTCATCACCAACGGGACGGCGATTCTGGGGCTCGGCGATCTCGGCGCGCTGGCCGCGAAGCCGGTCATGGAGGGCAAGTCCGCGCTGTTCAAGCGCTTCGCGGACATCGACTCCATCGACCTCGAGGTCGACGCCAAGGAGATCGACGACTTCGTCAACGCCGTGCGTTTCCTCGGCCCCTCCTTCGGCGGCATAAATCTCGAGGACATCAAGGCCCCCGAGTGCTTCATCGTCGAGCGCGAGCTGCGCCGGCGCATGCGCATTCCGGTGTTCCACGACGATCAGCACGGCACCGCGATCACGGTCGCGGCGGCGGTGCTCAACGGCCTATGCGTCG
>Ga0187782_10000947_pt1 | contig 20656 bp, 19 predicted proteins | sample 0715_SJ02_MP15_2_FD_132454 | JGI IMG/M metagenome (GOLD analysis project Ga0187782, IMG submission 132454) | Tropical peat soil microbial communities from peatlands in Department of Meta, Colombia - 0715_SJ02_MP15_20_MG | ecosystem: Environmental > Terrestrial > Soil > Wetlands > Peat | place... | reverse complement strand
TGAGCGTCGCCATCACCGAGGGCAACGACGCGTACTATCAGTTCGTCCCTCCCGAATGACGGGGGACCTGGCGCTGCAGCGCGCGATCGCCGACGCCTGTCTGTACGAGGGCGCCGGAGAGGCCATTGCCCGCGACCTGCGCGGGTTTCTCGAGGCACACCGCGTAGCCCAAGAGGACATCGAGGCGGTCGTGGAGGCGCCCCACAGGCTCGCCGTCTACCGCAGCCTCGTGCGAAGTGGGATCTCGGCGGTCGTCGCGCGCATTCTGCCCAGAACGCGCGCTCGCTTGAACGCGATGTGCGGCGGTCGATTCGACGCGGACCTGGCTCGGTTTCTTGAAGAGCGAGGTCCGCGAACGCGCTACTTGCGCGACGTCCCCGACGAGCTCCTGACATGGGCGGCACCGCGATGGAGGGCGGACTCTCGAGTCCCTCCTTACGTGCACGACCTGGCTGCTTACGAGCTCACGTGCTTCTCCGTTGCTGTTTCCGAGACGGTCGTGGAGCCGCCGGCCACCGAGATTGCGGCGAGCCGAGCCCTCGTGTTCGTCGCGTCGATGCGGCTATTTCGAGGGGAGTGGGCGGTGCACGAGCTCGGCTCCGACGTCGCTTCGACGGAGCAGCCCGTTCGCAGGTCCGTCAATCTGCTCGCGTACCGCGATCGAGGACACGCGGTTCGATGGCTCGAGTTGACGCCGATGGCCGCCGCAATCATCGAAGGTCTGGCGAGGGGCGAGTCCATTGCGGCGGGGGTCGCACGCGCCTGCGAAGCCGCGCTCGCCTCGGTCGATCGACTCGAGGTTGCGCGGCTACTGGCTGATCTCGCCGAGCGGGGCGTAATTCTCGGGGCGCGAGTCGATTGACGCGTGCCGTCAGGGGCGGGCGCTTGCCCTTCGTGCGACCGAGCGGATTCGCTCGAGCTCGGCCAGCAGGAAATCGAGTGGAGGTACGTCGTGATCGCGTTCGAGGACGATCGGCCGTGGACCCGTGCGCTGCAGCACCTTCTCGAGGAGCACGTAGACCGGCTCGGAGACATTCGATCCGTGGGTGTCGACGATCATCGAATTGCGATCATCGGCCTCGCTTCGAACGCCGACGCCGTGCTCGTCGACCCTGAACCACTGATGACCGGCGACGTGGATCTGGACCACTCGCTCGAGGGGCGCGCTGCGTAGCCACTCGTCGACATCGCCGCCGAAATTTTTCGCATTGACGTAGGCGTTGTTCACGTCGAAGAGCAGGCCGCAGTCCGCGGACTCGCAGACGCGGGCGACGAACTCGACCTCGCTCATTTCGGCCCGGCCCGGGTGCCAGTAGTAGCTCACGTTCTCGACGGCGAACGGCAGGCCGATTGTTTCCTGGGCGCGTCGAATCCGATCGGCAATCCGAAGAACGTTCGCGCGCGTGAACGCGACCGGCAACAGATCATGAAGCACCCGGCCATCGACCGCGCCGAAGCACAAGTGATCCGTATGCCACGGCGAACCGACACGGCGCGCCATCGCGGCCAAGTCGGCCATGTATTCCGGGTCGAGCGGATCGTGACCTCCGAGCGACAGCTCGAGCCCGTGGGTGACGACGGGGTACTGCGCGGCGAGTCGCTCGAGCGCCGCCGTGGTGCGGCCACCGCGTCGCATGTAATTTTCGGGCGAGATCTCGAGAAAATCGAGGGCCGGCGGCTCCGTTTGCTCGACGCCGCTGGCGTCGACTCGATCCAGCAGCTCGTCGAGGAATTCCCACCGGAGCCCGATACCGACTCCGTGGATCCCCACCGTCAAAGGATCTTCGTCGCCGGGTCTCCACCGCAGGTCCCGGCGCCGCAGCTCGCCTCGGCATTCGAGGGCTTCGGAGCGGCTTTCTTCACCGCGGCCGTTTTTGAAGGCGTCGCTTTCGCGGCGGGCGGTGACGGCGCGGCGGGCGACGGCGTTGGCCCAGTGGAGGCGGGCGCCGAAGCCGCCGGAGCGGCAGCCGCGGCCGCAGGCCGGGACGCCGAGCCGATGGTCGCAGCCGGCGAGGCCGGCGCAGTGACGGGCGGTGCCGCGTTCGGAGCGGCAGGGGTCGCCGTCGAGACGACCGTGCCCGTCGCGGACGTGGCTGGGGACGTGGCCGGAGAGGCGCCGACGTGCCCCCCGCATCCGTTCGCGGAGCACGACGCCTGTCCGGCGCCCGGCGTCGAGGTAGACGGCGTGACTTCGTTCGCTTGGACGGGTTGCTGGGTGGCACCGCCGCAGCCGACGATCGCGCTCGCTCCCAGCGCGGTCAGTGAAGCTGCAAAGTGCTCGAGCGAGAGAACGGGTCGCATCGTCGGTCAACCTCCTCCGGGAAAGAATACTCGTCTTTCGATCCGCCGTTACGGCCATCGCGCCGGGGTCGTCGCGGACGGAGCTAGAGCGGAGCGCCGCCCCAGTCGGCGGAAGCCCGCGGACCGGAAATGGCCCGCTTCGAATCAAATCTGGTAGGAGAGCGGAGCAGTGAACCTGCTCGCGACCTGCATTGGATCCGTATCCATCACGATCATCGCGGGCTGCGCCGCTGCCCCTTCGCCGCTGGCTCCAGAGTGGCGGGGATCGATCGGCGCGCCGAGCCGCGGCGTCCTGACCGGGGGCACGGAGGTTCGACCCGACGCAAAGGGTCTTCGCTGGCTTCGGCGAGACGAACGGCACTGGGCGGTTTCTCGGTTTGCTCGCGCAATCGAGCGAGCGGCCGCGGAAGTGGTCCGGCAAAACCCGGGCAGCACACTTTACGTCGGAGACCTGTCGACGCGAACCGGAGGTGGTCCGTTCTCCCCTCACCTCTCACACCGGACAGGGATCGATGCGGACCTTCTCTTCTACGTCACGACGCTCGACGGCGCGCCCGTCGACAGTCCGGGTTTCGTGCACTTTGGATCGGACGGTCTCGCCCTCGACGAAGCCCGAGGCCGCTGGGTCCGCCTGGACGTTCCGCGTGAATGGCTGCTCGTGAAAGCGCTCGTCGAGGATCCCGAAGCCCGTGTCCAGTGGATGTTCGTCAGTGACGTGGTGCAGGCGATGCTCATCGAGTGGGCTCTCGCGCGTGGCGACTCCGCCGAAACGATCCGGCGCGCCCAAGCGGTCATGCTCCAGCCCGGTCGCGGAGGCGTGCACGATGATCACATCCACGTGCGTACCGCGTGTACGGCGGACGAAATGGTCGGGGGCTGTCAGCAGAGCGTGCCCCGGCGTCCCTGGCTCGATTACGAGTTGCCTCCGGTGGGCGACCGGAACGAAGATCTGGTCCTGGCTCTTCTGCGCCCCATCGACGAGCCGTCCGCTCCGGCGCCGAGCGCCGAGCTGACCAAGTGAAGTCCCGGTCGCTCGTTCAGCGTCTGGTTCGCTGCGACGCGATCGATCTCGCGCGACACGTACCCTCGACCGGGGCGCAGCTCGCCTACCTCGATCCGCCCTTCCGAGTCGGTATGGTTTTCGGAGCGAGGCCCCGGGCAGGGGGTGCGCGCGCCGGCGGACGGTTCGCATACGACGATCGCTGGCCCTCGATGGATGCTTATCTGGCATGGCTGGAGTGCCGGATCGCCGTCGTGCGCGGATGCCTCTCGATGGACGGTACGATGTGGCTGCACCTCGATCACCGCGCCGTTCACGAAGCCAAGGCCGTCTGCGATCGAGTCTTCGGGCGGAACGCATTTCTGGGCGAGGTGGTGTGGGTTCCAGGGAACGGAGCACGCGGGGCTCGCCGCGGTCCCCCCGTCACGCATCAGACCCTTCTGATTTACGCGCGATCCCGTCGCCGGTTCGTGTGGAACGCAGACGATCCGAGCTTGCGCGAGCCATTCGCGGCGACCAGCCTGGCCATGCATTTCACGCGGCTCGACGGCCGAGGTCGTCGGTACCGCGAGCGAACGCTCAACGGCCGTACGTACCGCTACTACGCCGACGAGGGGCGGGCCATCGGAAGCGTGTGGACCGATTGCGCTTCGATGGTGGCGAACACGCCCCTCTTGCGTGAATCGACCGGCTTTCCGACGCAAAAGCCGGTCAAGCTGCTCGAGCGCATCGTGCGCGCGTCGAGTCGTGAGGGCGCCCTGGTCGTCGACCCCTTTTGCGGCTCCGGCACTACGCTGGTCGCGTCTGCGCGGCTTCGTCGCGCGTTCGTGGGCTGCGACAGCGGAGCGCTCGCGATCGCGACGGCGGTTCGGCGTCTGCGAATGGAAGGCGCCGAACCCGACCTGCGGCTAGAATCCGGGTCGTGGTCGAGGCGGACGGAGCAGTCTATCCGGTCTTCCTGAAGCTCGAGGGTCGCAAGGTCCTGGTCGTCGGCGCGGGCTCGGTGGCCGCGCGTAAGGTCATGTCATTGCTCGAGAGCCACGCGACGATCTGCGTCGTCGCACCGAAAGCGAACGCCGACATCGAGCAGCTGGCGCGCGACGGAAGGATCGAATGGCACCCGCGTGCTTTCGAGGACGCGGACGTCGATGGTGCGTGGCTCGTGGTGGCGTCGACGTCCGATCCGAACGTTCAGCGGAGGATTGCCGAGGCGGCTCGGACTCGCTGCACCTTCGTCATTGCCGTCGACGACGTCGTGAATTCGAGCGCTCATTCGGGCGCCATCGTCCGCCGCTCGCCGTTCACGATTGCCATTTCGTCGTCCGGCGCCACTCCTGCGCTGACACGGCTCGTGCGCGAGATCATCGAGCAGGTCCTGCCCCCCGAGGAATGGATCGAGCACGCCAAGCAGCTGCGCGCGAAGTGGCTCGCGCAGGGCAAGCCGGCGGGCGAGCGCTTCGGCGAACTGGTCAGGGAGCTCGCCGCCAGAGCGCGTTGACCCGAGGCGAGGCCGGCCACGCCGGCGCTTCGACCCGCTTCGCGACGACCTTGCCGACGATGAGCAATGCGGGGGGCTGGATGCCGCCCTCACGAGCGCGTTCGGCGATGTCGGCGAGGTTCCCGAGCACGACCTGAGCATCAGGCAAGGTCGCTCGAGACACGATGGCAGCCGGCGTCTGCGGCTCTCGGCCCGCGGCGATGAGCAGGGCGCAGGTCTCGCTCACGCGGCCGAGGCCCATGTAGAAGACGAGCGTTCCCTGCGCGGTCACGTTCGATGCGATGTCCACCACGCCGACACCGCTCGTGTGAGCGGTCACGAAGGTCACACTCGGAGCACATTCTCGATGAGTGAGCGGAATGTTGGTCGTCGCGGCAGCTCCGAGCGCCGCCGAGATGCCCGGCACGACCTCGAACGGAATGCACGCCGCCGCCAGCTCCTCCGCCTCTTCTCCTCCCCGTCCGAAGATCAGGGGATCGCCCCCCTTCAATCGGACGACCTCTTTGCCTTCGAGCGCGCGCTCGACGACGGCGGGATGGATGCGGGCTTCGTGGTGGCGACATCCCCCGGCACGTCGACCGACCGGGATTCGTTCCGCCGTCGGGGGGATAATTTCGAGAATCGAGGGGGCGACGAGCTCGTCGTGCGCAACCACTGCCGCGGTTGCGAGCAGCCTGTGCGCTCGCACCGTCAGCAGGTCCGGGTCGCCCGGGCCTGCCCCGACCAGCCATACCTTGCCGCGGCGAATCATGCGTGTCCCGTCGACTCGCGCGCTCATGCGTTCTCGACTCCCCAGCGCCGTGCGATGGCCCGATCCACGGGCGAAAATAGCACGAGTTCGCTCAGTCGGCTGAGCAGCACGATGACCACGACCACGGCCAGAACGAGGGCGGTGTCACCGAGATCGCGGCCCGTTTCGAGCAGCTGGCCGAGCCCCCCGGACACGAACAGGAGCTCGCCTGCCATGAGCGATCGAAGTGCGAACGTCCAGCCGAGCTTGGCGCCTCCGAGGATGCCGGGCAAGGCCGCCGGGAGCATGACCGTAAGCATCAAGCGGGCCCCGCGCGCCCCCATCGTGCGACCCGCCCGCTCGACCAGAGGGCTCACGTGCCGTATCGAGTTCTCGGTCGCAATCGCGACCGGCAGTGCCGCTCCGAGAACCACCACGAGCTGGATGGCCACCTCGCTCAGCCCGAACCAGAGGATCGCGAGCGGAAGCCAGCAGATCGACGGGACGGAGCCGAGTCCGAGGACGACTGGCCCGGCGGATTGGCTGAACACGCGTTGCCGGGCGAGCGCGATCCCGAGCGGAATTCCGATCGCGAGAGCCGAACCGTAGCCCACGAGCAAGCGCGCGACGCTCGTGGCAATGGCGCGCGGAAGCGTGCCGTCGCGCAAACCCTCGCGCAGCGCGTGAGCGACGGCGATCGGCCCCGGGGCGAGTGGCGTGTGCGCGAGCTCAGATACCGCGGCCCAGATTCCGACGAGGATCGCCGTGAACACGACTCCCCGGAGCCAGCCACGCATCGTCCGCCTCCTCCCGAGCGATCTTCTCTACTTCGCTCGCCATCCGACGACCGATTCCGTGGGCGAGCGCCGAGACGCGCGGGTCGTTTGCGGAGCGCGGTCGCGGCAGGTCGACCGGTTCTTCGTGCAACACCCGTCCGGGGCGCGTCCCCATGAGCACGATACGATCGGCAAGCCGGACCGCTTCCCGGACGTTGTGCGTCACGAAGACGATCGTTTTTCGGGTCGCGCTCCAAATCCGCTCGACTTCGCCTTGCAGAATCTCGCGCGTCTGGGCGTCGAGTGCGGCGAAAGGTTCGTCCATGAGCAAGACGGCGGGGTCTGTGGCCAGAGCGCGCGCGATCGCTCCGCGCTGGCGCATGCCGCCCGACAGCTCGTGGGGGTAGCGTTCGCGGAAGCGCCAGAGGTGGACCATGCGCAGCAGCTCCTCGCTCCGCGTGGAGCAGGCGGGCCGGGAGAGCTTCTGGAGCTTGAGTGGAAACTCCACGTTGTTCCGGAGCGTCAACCACGGGAACAGCGCCGCCTCCTGAAAGACCATGGCGCGGTCGGGCCCCGGTGCGACGACGTCGGCGTCGCCGTGGACGACGCGGCCTTCGGTCGGTCGCGACAGCCCCGCGACGAGATTCAAGATCGTCGTTTTGCCGCTTCCGGAGGGCCCCAAGAGGCACAGGAACTCGCCGGCGGCGATCTCGAGAGAAACGTGGCGAAGGATCTCGATCGACGCCTGCCGGGACCCGGATCCGACCGTCAGCGACACGTCGCGCAGGGCGACCTTCGCCCCGGCTCGCGCGATCGGCGCGACGGCGGGCGCTGCCGGGGTAGCCAGCGGGCGCGAGTCGACCCAAGCCTTCGCGAAGGTGAACACGCGCTCGTTATAATGAACTGCACCGCGCCCGTCAAAGACCCGCGCTCGACGCCGTCACCGCTCGTAGACGATGACATTGTGATATCGGGCCTCCGCTCCGGAGGGATTCTCGTACGCGTGCGGTCCATCGGCCGCGAAGGCGACCGAATCCCCTGCCCCGAGGTCGTACGTCTCGTCTCGGACGTGCATTCGCAGCTGGCCCGTGAGGACCACGAGCACCTCGTGGGTGCCGGGCGCGTGGGCCTCCGAGGCGTGCAGCGCCCGGGCCGCGAGGCGGAGCTCGTAGAGCTCGACGAGCGGAGAGGCGCCCGCGGGAGACAGCGGCCTGCTCTCGAACTTGCCGTCGGCCGAGCGGAGCACCTGGGCGTCCCCTCGTCGGAGCACGACCGCGCCCGATCGCGGTGCGCCGATGAGCTCCGCAAAGGGCACCCCGAGACCAACGGCGATCTTCCAGAGGACGCCGACGGTAGGGTTGCTCTTGCACGTCTCGATTTGCGAAAGCGCGGCGCGGCTGACTCCCGACGCACGCGCGAGGTCGTCGAGCGACAGGCCTCGCCCTCTGCGACGTTGCCGCAAGTTTTCGGCAACGCGGCGGCCAAGCTCGGCGGCTCCGACGTCGTCGCCCGGCCCCGCAAGAGGCCGATTCGGCTTGCGCGTCACCACGTTTTCCTCCATTTGTCGGGACGGATGGCTGACTATATCGAACGCGGTCCTGGCGGACTCATCCGAGGCGAGGGGAGACCGTCGGCGGACCATGCGCCGCACCGTAACACGATTGCTGCATTTGGATGGGGCGCTGTGCCCAGTCGGCTTCGCGTGGCACTGGCAATTTCGCTGCGGAGAGACGCGTCATGACGGAGCAAGTATTTCTGCCGAAGTTCTCCGAGAAGCGGGACATCGACGAGTTCGTCCAGACACTGGAGTCGTTCGAGCAGGGGAAGATCAATGCCGAACAGTTTCGTGCATTTCGGCTGCTTCGCGGCGTGTACGGGCAGCGGCAGGCGGACGTCCAGATGTTCCGGATCAAGATCCCGTTCGGCCGTCTGGGGCCCGAGCAGCTCGTCGCCATTGCAGACGTGACGGATCGCTATTCGCGTGGCTTCTGTCACGTCACGACGCGCCAGAACATCCAGCTTCACTTTCTGAAGATGAGCGACTGCGAGACGGTGATGCGTCGCCTCGACGAGGCGGGGCTCACGACGCGAGAAGCGTGCGGCAATTCGGTCCGCAACATCACCGCGTGCGAGCTTGCCGAGGTTTGCACCGGGGCTCCCTTCGACGTCACGCCGTACGCCGAGGCCGTGGTGCGGCAGTTTCTTCGGGGTCCGCTTTCGGCGAGCCTGCCCCGCAAGTTCAAGATCGCGTTCAGCGGATGCGACAGGGACTGCGCGTTCGGGGCCATTCACGATATCGGCTTCGTCGCGAAGGTCGTGGATGGTCAATGCGGCTTCAAGGTGTATGCGGCGGGGGGCCTTTCGACGACCCCTCAGGCGGCGATTAGGCTGCACGATTTCGTCCCCGCGGCTGAAATCGGGCGCGTTGGGGAGGCGCTCGTCCGCCTGTTCCACGCGCTGGGCAATCGCGACAACAAACACCGCGCGCGCATGAAGTACGTTCTGCGCAAGCTCGGCGAGCAAGGCTTTCGCAGCAAGTACGCCGAGTATCGGGCGCAGGTGGACGCCGAGGCCGCGGCCGAGTTTCGGATTCCCGCACAACCGAAGAACAAGCCGGCGCCCGCTGTCGGGAGCGACCTCGCCACGCAGGCATCCGGATACCTCGCATGGCGGGCGGGCTGCGTCCTTGACCAGCGCCAGAGCGGGTATTCGGCGGTCTACGTGCGTCTCTTTCTCGGCGACATCACGAGCGCTCAGCTGCGTTCGCTCGCCGAAATCCTCCCACGCTTCGGAGACGGGACCTTACGGCTGACGATCGATCAAAACATCTTGATTCCTTGGGTGGACAACCGTTCCCTGCCTTCGCTCCACCTCGCCCTTCGCGAGATCGGCCTCGCTCGCACCGACATCCATACGGCCCACGACGTCACGTCGTGCCCTGGGGCCGAGTCGTGCAATCTCGCGGTCACCTCGTCTCGAAACGTGGCGCGCGCGATCTCGGAACGTCTCGAGCTGCCGGATGTTTCGGGGGCCGAGGGCATCGAGGGCGCAACAATCAAGGTGAGTGGTTGCCCCAACTCCTGCGGCCAGCATCATATCGCCGACATCGGCTGGCACGGGGCAGCCAAAACCGTCAACGGCACGACGTATCCCGTGTATCAGCTGCATCTCGGCGGCGGCGTCGATGCGAACGGCGCCAGGTTTGGGCGGCAGGTGGTCAAGGTCGTCGCGCGCCGGGTGCCCGAAGCGGTGGCGCTTCTGGTCAAGCTCTTCGGGAGCGAGCACGCTCCGGGTGAGACGCCGGCCGATTTCTTTCGTCGGGTGGACCCGAAGCGGGTCGTGTCCGTGCTCGGGGAGGTCGCGAACAGCGCTCCCAGGGGGGGAGAGGAAGTCGACGTCGGCGAAGACAGCGGTTTCAAAGTCGCCATCGGCGTCGGCGAGTGCGCGGCGTAGCGGCACGCGAGCTCCCGCGACGTGCGCTGCTCGCAGGCTCGTGCGCTGCCGGCGTTCTGGGTTTGACGGCGTGCAGTCGGCACCGCAGTGGTGTCGTGCGCGTCGGGTTCATGACGAACCTCACGCACGCTCCGGCGATGCTGGGCCTGACCTCCGGTCGACTGCAGCGTGCGCTCGGCGTTGACGTCGAGGCCCGGAGCTTTCGGGCGGGTCCTCGCGTGGTCGAAGCGCTCATCGGCAATGCGATCGACGTCGGCGTCGCCGGTCCGTCGGCGATCGTCTACACCAACGCGCGGCACAGCCGAGATGCGCTGCGGATCCTTTCGGGATGCTGTTCCGGGGGGGCCTCGTTCGTCGTCTCGTCGTCCTCGGGCATCCGCGGACCAAAAGATTTGCGCGGCAAGACGCTGGCGACCCCCCAGATCGGTACGACCCAGGACATTTCGTTACGCAAATACTTGAAACTAAACGGGTATGTTCCAGCGGAACGCGGGGGCGACGTGACGGTCCATGCACTCGACACGGCTACGGTCCTGACGGAAATGCGCCGGGGCGCGCTGGACGGCGCATGGCTGCCGGAGCCCTGGGCCACTCGCACCGTGCAGGAGGCGAGCGCAGTGCGGCTCATCGACGAGCGGGACCTTTGGCCTGGGCGAGTATTTCCGACCGCGCTCGTGGCAGTTCGCGGCGACTTCGTCCGCGAGCGGGGCGACGTCGCCAAAAAAGTAACGCTCGCAATCGGCGACGAGATCGGTCGCGCCCTTCGCTTGCCGGAGGAGACGTGCGAGGCGGCGCGCGACGAGCTGGGGCGCCTGCTCGGGAAGGCGCTACCGAGGGCGCTGGTATCGGAGGCATGGAAATGGGTGGACTTCACGCGCGATCCCCTGCCCGACGCCATGGAGACGCTGGCAGCCGACGCGGCAGGTCTCGGGCTCGCTCCCCGGTCGACTTGCCGCAACCTGTTCACGTGACGCGTCTCTTCGCGGCGATCCGCGCGAGCAGCTCTTCACGCGTCACACCCAGTCGTGCCGCCGTCTTGTGAGCGAGCGACGTCCGCGCGACGCCGGGCACGAACTGGTACGTCGGCCGTTCGCTGGCATCGAGCTCCACCTGCAGGAACTCCAGCCGGCTGCCGCTACTTTCACGCAACAATCCCGCTGCGAATTGGAGCAGATGTGTGGTGACGAACGCCCGCACCCCGAGCTCCGGCAACAGGGAAAGCACGAGGCGCGCTATCTCCTCCCCCTCCGACGGGTTGGTGCCCGAGCAGAGCTCGTCGAGCACGACCAGCCCGCCGGCGTCGACGTCTTCGAAAAGCTTGCGGATCCGGAGCAGCTCCATTCCCAGGTGCCCTTCCGGCTGATCGGAACGGGCTTCTTCGAAGAGGGACGCGAACAATCCCGAAGCACTGGGGATTCGAGCTCTCCGCGCGGGCGTGAAGAGGCCGGCCTGCGCAAGCAACTGTGCGATTCCGAGAGCCTGAAGCAGGCGCGTCTTGCCCCCCGAGTTGGGGCCGGTCACGATCGCGATGGCATTCGGTCCCGTTCGAACGTCGCACGGCTTGGGGATCATCCCGGCGACCAGAAGAAGCGGGTTGAACAGGCCGTCCAGCTCGAGAGGAGTCTCCGGCGCGGTCAGCTCAGCGAGACAGACCGGCAAGCCGTGGTGAGCGGCTTGGTCGCGAAAGCCAATGGCGCCCAGGACGACTTCGATGTCTCCCATGAGCTGGAACAGAAGGGCGACCGGTTCCTCGACTCCCGAGAAGACTTCCGAAAGTAAACGCTCTGCGATTTCGCCGGGAGTCGTGCGAAAGCCGCGCAGAAAGAGGACGACTCGCGTCCAGAAGCGGCGCAGCGCCGAAAGATGGAAAGGATTCGCGGTGTTCTCTTCGACGCGGACGATCTCCAGTGCGCGTACCTCGCCGTCCGCGCCTACACGAACGCGCAGATCCAACGATCCGAGATGCTCGTCGTGGTCGAGGAGATCGACCAGCCGACGATGGGCCCTGCTGGCGACCACCGCGGCACCGAACTTCCGGAGTCGCGCCAGGGCCGACGTCGCATCGCCGAAAGACGAGGCCAAGAGCTCGAAAACTTCGCGGATTGCGCGCAAAATCTCGATCCGCCGCACCCTTGGCGCGGTCTGGCGCGGCGCGGAGAGCAGTGCGCGCACCTTGAGGATCAGCAAGTAGACCTGTTCGAGACCAGCGCGCCGGTCCTTTGATCCCACGACTTCGGCGAGCACGTCCCGGCGCAGCTGCACGTCCCGGTCGTCGCGCGGTGGGCTGCCGAGAACGCGTCCAACGTAGCGCCCACACGCCCGATAAGCCTTTCCTGCAACCCTGATTGCGAGGCATTTTTCGGCGATCTCGTCGACGTACAGATCCCGCGCGAAGTCGCTCCGCCGCCACGTGGACGGCGGCAGGTCGGCCGCGATCAGCGGCTCGTCGAACACTTCGGAGGGGGCGCCTGCAGCGAACGCAAACACGAGTGCCTGCCGGAGGGAGGGCAGGTCGACACGCACGCGCGCGTCGGCGCAGAGCAAATCCGGAATGAAAAGGGGCTCGGCAGGAGCGGGAGGAGTCGAGGTCACTTCTTCGTATGACACTCGGAGCAGCCGAAGCCCTGACCCGTCTTCGGATCGAACGGTTGCTCTGCCAGAAGCGACGCCATCGTCGGCACCACCTGCTTCGTCATGAGCTCGAATACTTTCTTGTGCTTTGTCCGCAGCGCCTTCATCCCCGCGGGGCTCAGATCGAGCTTCGGAAGCTGGGGGTTGGGCATCGTGAAGGTCCCATCTTTCACGCCGTCGCCGTGACAAAGGACGCACTTGGGCTCGGCGAACGTTTTCGCGTCGAAGTCGTGGAAAATGGCCCCCATCTTCGGCATCACGGTCGATTTCATGTAGGCGAGCTTTTGCTCGTGTGACCACTTGTCCCAGTCGCCCGGACCGGGCGGCCCGGAGGGCTCGGCGGGGGCGGCAGGGGCCGAGGAGGCGCCGCTGCTGGGCGCGGGTGCCTCGGCGGAAGACGTTGGGCTGGCAATGGCGGAAGGCGCACCCGCCGCCGTGGACGCAGCCGGGGCGGCAGTCTCGGTCGGAGCCGCCGCCGGCGGATTCGCAGCCTGCGTCGCATCTGTGCGGGCGCCGCCGCAAGCGCTCACGCTCACGAGAGGTGGAATGCACGCGAACGCGAACGTCAAAAGGATGACTCGGTGACTCATGGTGCCTCCTGCAGATGCCCCACGGCCGCGCTCGTTGCAAGGGTCGGCAGCCTCCCCTTGGAATCGGTCGCGACCGTCCCTACCTTTCGACCATGCACATGCTCCTGCATTTGGCGGTTCTCTCGGTGACGATCCTGCTGCTTGCTCGATTTCTACCCGGCGTCCGGATTCGAAGCGCCGGCAGTGCCGTCGTCGTCGCCGTCACCTTCAGCATCCTCAATTTCTTTCTCGGCTTCCTGCTGGGCTGGCTCGTTCGCGCTGTATTGTTCGTTCCCGCGGTGCTGACGCTGGGGGTCCTCTATCTGTTCGTGCCCTTCATCGTCAACGCGATCCTTCTGTGGCTGACGGACAAGCTTCTGGCGAGCCTCGAGATCGACAACCTCGGCGCTTTGCTCGTGGCGTCGGGATTCATCACCCTGGTCAATGCCGTCTTTTATGCGCGCCTATTTCAATCCATTGCGGCAGGCCACTTCCATGGGGCCTATGGCCCGTACGGGCCTCTGACTTAGCCGGTCGGGGCGGGGCTCAATCGCCCAGATGCCCCGCGGCCTCGCGCGACACTCGCATGGCGGTGCGGAGCGCGGGATGGCTTCGAAGCAGACGAATGCACCGGTTCCAGCGGAGCACCGGATCCGGGAAGTCCGGCCGCATCTTCTCGGCGGCCTCGTACGCGTCCAGCGCGTGCTCGAATCCCGCGACTGCGCTGTGGGCTTCGTTGCGCTCGAGATGAGCCTTTGCGGCACGCTCCCACGCGACCCCGACGTGGTACGTGCGCTCGTAATCGTCGTGGAGCCGTTCGAAGGCAGCGAGCGCTTCCTCCAGCAGTCCCGCATGTCCGCTCGCGAATCGATCCGTCAGCGCAAGACCGAGCACCTTCCAGGCATTTTGCTTTTCAGCGTCGACGTCGAGAACGTCGCGGCAAATGCTCTCGGCCTCCTCCGGTTGGTTGAGAGCGCGATAGTGCTCGGCCTTTGCCAGGGCAATATCCACGCTCTCGGGCCGGATCCGCTTCAGCGCCTTGTCCAACTCGCATCCCCCCTCGTTGCGGCCCGTCCATTCATCCCGCTTTCTCCGCACGAGTCGCCGCGCTCGTTTCCACGGCCGCGTCGGTCGAAAGCGGCAGCCTGACCTTCGTCTTTTTTCCGTCTTGGCCCGACGCTTTCGCGAGCAGCCAGCGGATCGGGTCGAAGTAGTCGTCGGCGACGCGCTCCTTCAGCGGAATGATGCCGTTGTCGGTGATGTGAATCTGCTCCGGACACACCTCGCTGCAGCATTTGGTGATGTTGCAGTACCCGATCTTGAAGCGGTCCTTGACGAGCTCGCGGCGGTCGAGCGTGTCGAGCGGGTGCATGTCCAGGGTCGCGAGGTGGATCAAGAACCGCGGGCCGGCGAAGCTCTCCTTCTTGTGGTCGCGGACGACGTGGCACACGTCCTGGCAGAGGAAGCACTCGATGCACTTCCTGAACTCTTGAATTCGATCGATGTCCTTCTGCTGCATCCGCCATGTCCCGTCCGGATCCCGGGGACGCGGCTTGAACGGAGGGATCTTCTTCGCCATCTCGAAATTGAACGAAACGTCGGTCACCAGATCCTTGACCACGGGGAACGATTTCATCGGGGTAACGTCGATCGGTTCCCCCTCCCGGAAATGGGAGATCCGAGTCATGCACATCAATCTCGGCTTGCCGTTGACCTCGGCGCTGCAAGACCCGCATCGACCTGCCTTGCAGTTCCAGCGCACGGCGAGGGTCGGTTCCTGCTTCGCTTGAATGTCGTGGATCGCGTCGAGAACCACCATGCCTGGATAGGTCTCGACCTCGTACGGCTCGAGCTGGCCGCCTTGGGAGTCGCCGCGAAACACGCGTAACGTCACGGTCTTCGTCATCGTCATCCCTCACGCCTCGTCGAGCACGTTCTGAATCTCGGGGGGTGGATCGGCGTGCACCACCTCTTCGATCTCCATTCCGGCCGAAGCACGGCGCACGACAATGTTGACTTTGGAAAAGTGGCCTTTGTCCATGTCGGGGAAGTCCTCGCGTGCATGTCCGCCTCGACTCTCCTTGCGAGCGAGGGCAGCTCGCGCCATCGCGTCACTGACCACGATCATGTTGCGCATGTCGATGGCCTGATGCCACGACGCGTTGTATTGCCGGTTCCCGTCGACCTTGACTCGCGCCGTCGCCTCCGCCAACCGCGCGATGTGCTCGAGCCCCTTTCGGAGGTCCTCTTCGCTGCGGATGATCCCGACGAAAGTTTGCATCTTGTCCTTCAGGTCCTCGTGCAACAGGAACGGGTTTGGTCCCTCCACGCGCTCGAATGGGGCAAGGGCCTCGCGCGCGGCAACGCCGATTTCGTCCTCGTCGAGGGGCGGCACGCCGTGGGCTTTCGCATACCTCGACGCGTGAAGCCCTGCGATGCGCCCGAACACCAGTAGGTCCGACAGCGAGTTACCGCCGAGTCGATTCGCGCCGTGCATTCCGGCGGCACACTCGCCGGCGGCGAACAGGCCCCGGATACGCGACTCCTGGGTCTCCGGGTCGACTCGGATGCCTCCCATCGTGTAGTGCGCCGTCGGTCCGACCTCCATCGGCGCTCGGGTGATGTCCACGTCGCCGAGCTCTTTGAATTGATGGTACATGGCCGGGAGCTTGCGCTTGATGTCTTCGGCGCTACGCCGCGAATGGATGTCGAGGAAAACGCCGCCGTGGGGGCTGCCTCTCCCGGCCTTGACCTCGCTGTGAATGGCGCGCGCGACGATGTCGCGCGGCAAGAGATCAGGAGTTCGCCGCGCCTTGGAGGCGATGCCGGAGGTGCTCTCGCGCAGCCACTGGTCCGCCTCGGCCTCCGTGGTGGCCGTTTCGTTCGCGTACAGCTCCGGGATGTACCCGAACATGATGCGCTTGCCTTCGCTGTTGCGCAGCGTCCCGCCCTCCCCGCGAACGCCCTCGGTGATGAGTGTGCCGCGCACGCTGGGCGGCCACACCATGCCTGTCGGGTGAAACTGCATGAACTCCATGTCCATCAGCTCGGCCCCGGCGAAGTACGCGAGCGCTTGGCCGTCGCCCGTGCACTCCCAGGAGTTGGAGTTGATGCGAAAGCACCGTCCGACGCCGCCCGTGGCGACCACGATCGCCTTCGCGTGGAAGACGACGAAGCGCCCGCTGTCCCGCCAGTAGCCGAACGCGCCGCGAACCCGATCGCCGCCCGTCAGGAGCCGGGTGACCGTGCACTCCATGTACACGTGGATTCCGCAATGAATGCCGTGTTGCTGGAGCGTCCGGATCATCTCCAGGCCCGTTCGATCGCCGACGTGAGCCAGTCGCGGGTACTTGTGGCCACCGAAGTTGCGCTGCAGGATGCGGCCATCGGCCGTGCGGTCGAAGAGGGCTCCCCACTCTTCGAGCTCTTTCACCCGATCGGGCGCCTCCATCGCGTGCAGCTGCGCCATCCTCCACTGGTTGAGGTAGCGGCCGCCTTTCATCGTGTCGCGGAAATGCACCTTCCAGTTGTCCTTCGGCTCGACGTAACCGAGCGCCGCCGCAACGCCGCCTTCGGCCATGACGGTGTGAGCCTTGCCGAGCAGGGATTTACATACCAGCCCGACGCTCAAGCCTCCTGCGCTCGCCTCGATCGCAGCTCGGAGGCCCGCGCCGCCTGCCCCGATGATCAGCACGTCGTGTTCGTGCCGCTCGAACTTCGCCTGATCCGGTATTGCCATCGTGAATGTACCCTGTTGAACGACCGCCCGAGAGGTCAGAAGAGCCGTAGGTCGGCGAGCTGTCCCGAGGCGACCTGCCGGATGTAAAGGTCCGTCAGCGCGACGGAAAAGAGGCTCATCCAGGCGAACAGCATGTGCCGCTCGTTGAACAGCGTCGCGAGCTTCCAGAGTCCGTGGCGGAAGTTGCCGAGCGGCGCCGTCGAGTACGTGTTCACGCCCCCGCCAATCAGGTGGCGAAAGCTGTGGCAGCCGAAAGTGTAGGCGCTGATGAGAACGACGTTGACGAGCATCACCAGCGAGCCGATCCCCGCGTGCACACCGTCCTTCCAGCCGACGAACGCCACGATGGCGTCCTTCCACAGCACCACGAGGAAGACGAGCGCCACGTACAACGCGTACCGGTGCAGGTTCTGGAACAAGAGAAGCCTGGTCTCGCCTTGATAGCGATGGGGCGCGCGTTCGCCGACCGCACAGGCCGGCGGATCCCACGCGAACGCGCGATAGTAGGCTTTTCGATAATAGTAACAGGTGAAGCGAAAGCTCGCGGGGCCGGGCAGAATCAGCATTGCAGGGGTGAAAAAGCGCAGCCCCCATGCGTGTGCCCAGCCGACGTCGAAGAAGGGCGAGTAGAACGGCGAGAGATACGCGCCGTACGTGTAGTCCGTTCCCTCGAATGCGCGCCAGGTCGCGTAAACGATGAAGCCTCCGAGCACGACGACGGTCGCCGCCGGCCCTGCCCACCACGCGTCGCGCCGCAACGTGGCGCCGGGAGGGGCGACCGGCAAGTATACGGTCCTGTTTGCCATGGCGTTTTCGCGCGTGACGCTATCTCCGAGCGCCCAGTCGAGGCAAGGCCAGCTCGAGGGCGCAACGCTTGGTCGCCCAAATGAACGCCTTCGTCGGCATCGACCCGCCGCGCGTACGTTCTGGCTCCGGACGCACGCGGCGTGCGTCAAGGTACTGACCGAGTGCAGCACTTGGCCCCAACGTTTCGCGCTCCCGTCGCCCAGAGCGGCTCCGAGGTGCGAGAGGCGTCTTCTTCCTTGTTCAGGCGAATTTGGCGCAATTTGCGGACGGGGGCGGGCTGGGGGCTGACGTGCGCGGTCGGCTTGTGGTTGGGCGACTGCGTGAGCCTCGCGCCCACGAAAGACGGAGCGAGCGCAGCCCAATGGCTCGCCGCCGCCGGCGCCTCATTTTTCGTGGCTGCGACGACCGGCATCACGCTGGGTGCTCTCATGGGTCCGCCGCTGGGCTTCCTGGCGGCCGGTCGCGTTCGGACGCTGAGGACGAGGCTCGAGAAACTGCGCGACGTTGATCTCGAGGCTCGTCGAACACTGGCGGCAGGTGCGTTCGCCGCGGCCACCTTGGTGTCGGTGTGGGGTTGGACCGCGTACAACGTGGTCTTCGACGTCGAGCTCGAGCTGGCGCGGCCCGAATCGATCGCCGAAGCGATCACGGTGTCGCATCTAGTGCTCGCCCTGACGCTCGCCATGGCTTGGCAGCCCGTGGCCGGCCTCGGGCGCAAGCTTTTCGATCGCGCCTCGAGCCTGCCGGGCGTTCGTCGACTGGCAAGTCGAGCGTGGGGAGTGCCCGCCGCGCTGGTTTTGGTTGCTCTCGTCGCCGCGGCTGGCCCGGCCTGGGCGCATCGGGCGGAGATTGCGGATTTGCCCTGGCGGGCGGCCGTTCCGCTCCCGGCGGCCATGGTCTTCATCGTGCTGAGCCGGCGATTGACCGATCCGGCGAGACCCGGCAGAGATCGTGCCAGGCGCGTCCTGCAAGCGGCAATCGGGGCCGGTCTCGTCCTCAGCGGAGTTGCGGCCTGGCAGCTCAAGCCCGAGTCGACGACGGTCCGCAAGCTCGCGTTCGAGCGGGCGCTCAGCGGTCGCATCGGATACGCGGCCTGGACCGCCGCGTTCGACTTCGATCGAGACGGGCAGCTCAGCTTTCTCGGCGGAGGCGATTGTGCCCCGTTCGATTCCCGGCGCCACACGGGTGCGGTCGACGTTCCCGGCAATGGAATCGACGAGGACTGCGATGGAAGGGACCAGGCGCTGATCGCGATCAGGCCGCGCGGTCGCATTCCGATCGCGCGGGCCGCTGTGCCGGATCGTCCGTCCATCGTGCTCGTGACGATCGATGCGCTCGCCGCGCCACGGCTGCGTGCAGTGGGAGGCGGCACGCCGCTCATGCCTCATCTCGACGAAGTCGCGCAGGGGTCGATGCTCTTCACCCACTGCTTCTCGCAGGGTCCGTCGACTCGCCTGTCATTTCCGTCGATATTCACGTCTCGCTGGGATTCCCAGCTCGCGCAGGTATACGGCCCGCGCCATCCTTACTCGCTTGCGCCTTCGGAGCGGCAGCTTCAGGACGCGCTCGACGAAGAAGGTTACGAGACCGTTGCGATCTTGCCGAGCGCCTACTTCGGCCCGAGCCGGTGGCCGAGTCTCACGCGCGGCTTCCAGCACGTGGACACGTCCGCCGTCGGCGCCGGCAAGTTCAACGCGCCCCAAGTCACCGATGCCGCGCTCCGGGCCCTCTCGGCCGCGGGCGAAGAGCCGCTGTACCTGTGGGTGCATTACTACGATGCCCACGGTCCGTACGCCCCGCCCCCCGACTATGGCAAGGGACCCCGAAACGAGGAGGCGCTGTACTCGGCGGCATTGACCTTCATCGACCGCCAGCTCGAGAGGCTTTTCGCCGCGATCGACGCGCGCCCCGACCCCGTGCTCCTGATCGTCACGGCCGATCACGCGACGGTGTTCCACCCCGACCCTTCGAAGCGGCGGGGCCATTATGGCAATGACCTGTACACCGCCACCCTGCACGTCCCCCTGATCGTGCGCGGACCGGGGATCGCTCCCGGGCACGTCGACGATCCCGTGTCCACGATGGATATCGCAGCGACGATCTCCGACTTGCTTCACATCAAGGACCGCACCGAGCTCCAGGGAACGAGCCTCCTGCCGGAGCTTCTCGCCGGCAGGCACGATCCGGGTCGCGCGCTGTTCCACGAGCTCTTCCTGTACGAGCGCGAGCTGCACGGGAGCGATCCGCTCGAGATCGTCTCAGTTCGCGAAGGCCGCTTCAACCTCGTGCTCGACCGGGTGCACGGCACGTACGAGCTGTACGATTGGAGGGCCGACTATTTCGAGCAGCACGATCTCTACGAGGACCAAGCAACGTCGCCCGTGTCGGTGCATCTGCGGTCGCTTCTCGGTTCGTTCGTCCAGCAGTTCGACCGTCACGTTCCGGCGCGGACACCGTATGCGCGCGCGCCCGGCTCCAATACGGCACGAGCCAACGTTGCGGGGGGGGAGAACGCGGCGGCGGACGAACGGTGACTCAAGCGCGCTCGACGCCGACGACGCCCTTCACCTTCTGCAGAGCGCGCATGACGGTCTTCAGCTGCTGGAGGTCCTCGCAGACGAACGAAAACAGGTTGACCGCACGCCCGTCGTCGCTCGCACGGCAGTTCGCCTCGCTGATGTTGATGCCCTGGGCCATGAAGGTCTGGCCTACATTGGCAAGTATTCCGGGCAGGTTCGCCGTGACGACCCGAAGCTGCACGCTTCGGTTGATGCGAGCCTTGCTGTCCCACGTGATCTCGACACGCCTTTCGGGATCCGTATCGAACGCCTTCGGACATCCCCGGCGGTGGATGGTCACGCCGCGTCCCCGAGTGATGAATCCGAGAATGTCGTCGCCGGGCAGCGGATTGCAGCACTTGGCGTAGCGCACGAGCACGTCGTCGATCCCGTTGATTCGGATCGCGCCCTCGTCGCGCTTGATGACCTTCCGCACGAGGCCGGCGAATCGGCCTTCGCGCAGCGACGGCGGAGGTCCACTGTCCTGGCCGTCGTCGGCTTGAGGCGCGACGAGCTTGATGATCTCCTCCGGGTCGATCTTTCCGTAACCGATGCCGATGAAGAGCTCCTCGAGATTGGACACCTTGAGGTGCT
>Ga0187782_10000946_pt1 | contig 20659 bp, 15 predicted proteins | sample 0715_SJ02_MP15_2_FD_132454 | JGI IMG/M metagenome (GOLD analysis project Ga0187782, IMG submission 132454) | Tropical peat soil microbial communities from peatlands in Department of Meta, Colombia - 0715_SJ02_MP15_20_MG | ecosystem: Environmental > Terrestrial > Soil > Wetlands > Peat | place... | reverse complement strand
GCATTGCGCAACGCGCAGATGTACAAGGAAGTTCCGTTTATCTCCGTACTGGAGCCGGTGCTGGTTCGCAAGCGGAAATTTATGGCCATGGAGAAGCGCCGTCGAACCATGTTCACGGCTCTAGGGGCTGCAGCACTGTTTTTCTTGGTGGCTTGTCCTTTGCCGCTGCGCGTGGATGGCGATGCGGTGGTGGCTCCGGTGCGGCGCGCGCTGATTCAGCCGGAGGTCGAGGGCGTGATCGGCAAAGTCTTGGTTCATGAGGGAGAGACGGTTCAAAAGGGCCAGGCACTTGCCGAAATGGAGGCGTGGAACCTGCGCTCGGGGGTTGCGGAGGCGCAAGCCCGATACGAAACCGCGCTTCTGCAAATGAACCGAGCCTTGGCGGCGAACGATGGAACGGAGGCAGGCGTGCATCGCGTGCAGGCGGATTATTGGAAGGCTGAGGTAGACCGCACGCACCAGTTGCTGGACAAGGCCGAGTTGCGCTCGCCGATCGACGGCGTCGTAGCTACGCCGCATGTGGAGAATTTTGCGGGGCGCAAGCTGCAGGCAGGCGATTCCTTCGCCGAGGTGGTGGACACAACGAAGGCGGTTGTGGATGTGGCGATCGATGATGCCGACGCCGGATTGCTGAAAGTGGGGCAGAAAGCGGTGGTCAAGCTGAACAGCTATCCCACGCGGACATTTCATGGGGACGTCCTGATCGTGAGCCCGAAGGCGGAGTCGCTTCACGAAACGCCGGTGTTCTTTGCGCGCGTCGGCTTGCCAAATACAGACGGTGCGATACGAGCCGGGATGGAGGGAAGAGGGAAGGTACGCGTGGGCTGGTATCCCTCAGCCTATGTTTTCTTCCGGCGCCCGTTCCTGTGGCTTTACGCGAAGGTTTGGTACTGGTTCGGGTGGTAGGGGATGAGGCGGAGGCGAAGCATGCGAAGTTGGATTGTAGTGGTCGCGATGGGCGCGGCGCTGCTGGGTGTTGGTTGCGGCGAGGAGAAACCCACGGTGTCCGCGGCCACGAATGCCACACCTACGCCGGTTCCTGTTGTGCCGAAGGCTGCGCCAGCGCCGGAGGCCGTTGATACGGGATTGATCGTTTCCGGGCCAATTATTGTGGAGCATCAAGTGGACGTTACGGCGCAGCGAGATGGAGTGGTGGCAAAAGTCCTCTTTGATGCCCCGGCGCGGGTAAAGGCGGGAACGATATTGGCGCAGATGGACGACCGGCAGATCGCCGCGAACTTGGAAGCGGCGCGCGCCAAATCACGAAGCATTGCCAACGACTTGAAAAACTGGGAAGCCGAAGCGGCTGTGCTCGAGGCCGACTATGGGCGCGCCCAGAAAATGTGGGATCAGGGGCTGATTTCCCAGGAGCAATTGGAACACGCAAAATACAAGGCCGAATCCGATCAGTGGGACATCAAGCGCGTCCAGGAAACGCTGAACACCTCGCGCAACGAAGAGCGCTCACTCGAACTGGAGATGGACAAGACGAAGATCACAGCGCCGTTTGACGGAGTTATTGCGCGGCGGTACGTGCGTGAGGGGCAAGAGGTGAACAAGGGCGAGCGGCTGTTTTGGGTCACCGCCGAAGCGCCGCTGCTGATGCGGTTCACCTTGCCTGAGCGGTTGTTCGGGCGCATTCGCCAGGGCCAGGTATTCGAAGTCACCTCCGCTGACGTGGCGGGCGAAAAGCACACCGCGCGCGTGAAGGAGATCAGCCCGGTGGTGGATCCGTCGAGCGGCACCTTCGAGGTGCTCGTCGAACTGACCGGCGACCGCGGCCAGTTGCGCCCAGGCATGACCGCAAACCTGAAGGTCGAGACCTCTCGCTAGGCCCGGCCATGAATCTCACCCGCGTCCTAAACAACGCCTTGCCGGATATTCCCGCGCGGGTGCTGGCTGAACTTCCCCCACGGTTGGATCCGGGCGTGACATTTCGGGAGCACATTGAGGATGGCAAACCCGTAATTCGCGTATATGCCCCATGTGCAAAAAGCATGTTCACCTTTCCACCGGAGAATTGGAAGCTTGCTCAGCTCTTCGACGGCGTCCGTTCTTACGAGGAAATCGCGGAGAAATACTCTCTAGAGAACGGCACGCAGTATTCCGGGGACGAAGTCCGCGAGTTTGCATCGAGTCTGGAAGCCATCGAATTCTGGTACCACACGCCGCAAGAGAAGAACATCTTGTTCATGCAGCAGACCGCCGAGGAACGGCGCAAGAAACTCAAGCAACACAACAGGTGGGCGGATTTATCCGATGTTCTGTTTCCTGCCTTCAATCCAGATCCGTTCCTGACAAGATTCTACAGGTACACAAAATTCGTCTACACCTGGTGGTTCACCACGCTTACGCTGATCGGCTTTGCAATCACTGCCGGAATCACCATCGCGCATTGGGGCGAAATCGGGCGGGACACCGCGGAGTTCTACAACTTCTCCAACAGAAGCTCGGAAGACATCCTTGTTATGTATGTGATTCTTTGCGGCGTGGTCGTCGTGCATGAGCTCGCTCATGCCTATACGTCAAAACACTTTGGCGGGCGTGTGACTGCCATGGGATTTGCGCTCGTTTATCTAACGCCGGCCGTCTATACGGACACGACGGAAGCAGAAGTCACGGCGACGCGCTATCAACGCTTGATGGTCACCATTGCCGGCGTCTGGTCCGAACTCATGATCTGCACCGTGGCAACGATTGTCTGGTGGGGTACGGCCCCAAATACTCCCGTGCACAATGCCGCCTACTACTTCATGTTGCTTACGGGAATCATGTGCATCTTGTTGAACTGGAATCCTCTGATGAAGCTGGATGGTTATTACATCCTTACTGATCTGGTGCGCATCGCTGACTTGAAAGAGGCCTCGACGGCCTACGTGTCCGCGTGGGTGAAAAAAAACATCTGGCGCTTGCCGGTGGAAGTTCCTTACGTACCCAAAAGCCGCAAGCTGGGCTATGCCGTTTATGCGCTGCTCTCTGGGGCCTACAGCTATACGGTGCTTTATGTCGTCGCCCGATTTGCGGGAAATATCGTTCGCAATTTCAGCCCGGAGTGGGGATTCATTCCCGAGATTGGCGTGGCCTTGGTGATTTTCCGCTCTCGAATTCGCCTATTGGGGAACTTTATGAAATTTCTCTATCTGGATAAAAAGGACCGGATCGCGGTCTGGTTCACCCCCCGAAACACGCTTGCCTTCGGTGTCGCACTGATTGTTCTTCTTGTTCTGCCTTTGCGGCATGAATCGGTCTCCGGGCCGTTTCTCCTTGAGCCCGTTCACATGGCAGTCATTCGCGCTCGCGTTCCAGGCGCCGTTCTTTCCGTCAATGCGCAGGAGGGGCAGCAGATCAGCGCCGGAGCAGTTCTTGCCACGCTACAGAACTTGCCTATGCAGTCTAGTCTCGAGTACACGAGTGCGAACTTGTCCGAGGCCTCCGAGCGGGCGAAAGCCGCGTCCCTGCGTTATACGGACTATGGCGCAGCCCTGAAAGAGAGGGATCGCCTCACGGATCGGTTGCAGCAACAGGCAAAGATGAGCACTGAATTGCAGATCACGAGTCCTATTGCCGGGACTGTCCTCACTCCACGAACCCAGAACCTCCTTGGGAGTTATTTGGTGGAAGGGCAGGACGCGTTCGAAGTTGCGGACCTCAGTTCCATACGGGCGCGAATTTATGTATCGGAGTACGACCTCCGCAAGGTTCGCAATGATGCTGAGGCGCGCCTTGAAGTGCAAGGGATGCTTGGAAAATGGTCCGCTCGAATTACTTCCATCGCCGCTCGGCCCACGGAAATGAATGAAAACCTTGGGGGAAAGGTCGAATATCGAGGGATGAATCCCGCGCACTTCTACATTGTGGATCTTCTCGCTGAGAACTCGGAAGGGATTCTAAAGCCTGGCATGGCAGGTGTCGCCCGAGTGTATGGAAGGCGGAGGAGTCTGTTGGGACTGGGTTGGGAAATAATATCCAACTTCTGGGGCCGCAAGATTTGGTAGGGGATGTTGCCTCTTGGTTGATCCTGGTGTCGCGGCAAGAGTCTGGTGGAAATAAAGAGGCTGCTTAAGGAAGCAGCCTCTCCCAAAGCCTAGTTGCCGATAGTTAGCTGAGCCGGGCAAGTCTCTTTGTCTTCAACATCTTGGCGATGTCGGTCTTCCGAGCAACCTTTCGCGTGCTCACGCCCTCATCCGTGGCCGGCGCGCTGGCGACATTGGCCTTCTTGGTAGTTTTTAGGGTGCTGATCAAGCTCTTCTTTTGCATTGACATGATTTCCACTCGCTCCCGATAAGATTTTGAAAATACCCGGTCGCTGTACGAACGTGCAGGTGGGATGCCAAACCGTACAAGGCCGGTAGAAAACAAAGCTGTTGCTGAAAACAGAGCCTTTAGTAGGAAAGTACTCCTGTCCCCGCGTACCTATCCGGTGAAAATTTAACTCATGGGTAAAAAATAACCCGCGATGGGTTAATTTATAACCGTACGTCGGATTCGGACTGGCAAAAGGGAATTCAGTATAAGGGCCGCCGCTACTCAATGCGGTGTTTGCGGCACAGATACTTCATGCGCTGTGGGTCGATCTGAAGCAAGGCCGCGGCGGCTGACTTCTTGCTCCCCGTTCGACGTAGCGCGGCGTTCAGATAGGCCACTTCGATCTTCTCCATTTCCCCATCGAAATCGACGCCATCCTCGGGGATGAGGATCGCCTCTTGGCTGGCGGCACTGTGCTGCAACATCGGCTGGGGAAGATGCTCCGGCGTAATCTCCTGAGTATTCACCAGGACCACCAGACGCTGAACGATGTTTTCCAGCTCACGGACGTTGCCGGGCCAGGTGTATTCCTCGAGAACCTCCAGCGCATCTGGCCGCAGGGATTTCAGCGGCTTTTTCGCGGAAGCGCAGTAGAGGTGCAGGAAATGGTCCAGAAGGATAGCCACGTCGCCATCGCGCTCGCGAAGCGGCGGCACAAAAATAGGGACCACGTTGATGCGGAAATAGAGGTCCTCACGGAAGCGGCCCTTGCGGACGCAATCCTCCAGGTCGTCGTTTGTGGCGGAGATGAGGCGGAAATCAATTTTTTTCGAAGTGCGGCCCCCGAGGCGCTGCACGGAGCGGTCCTGCAGAACGCGCAGCAGCTTGCTTTGCAGGTTGGGATTGAGCGTGGTGATTTCGTCGAGGAAGACCGTGCCGGTATGAGCCAGCTCAATCAAGCCGGGCTTGGCTGTGTCCGCCCCGGTGAATGCCCCCTTTTCAAAGCCGAAGAGCTCCGATTCCATCAGGGTTTCGGGCAGCGCGGAGCAGTTGAGCGCAACAAACGGTTTATCCGCGCGGTCGCTGAGTTGAACAATCGCGTTGGCGATCATCTCCTTGCCTACGCCGCTTTCACCGCGCAAGACCACGCTGGCACCGGTGCGAGCGACCGCGTCGATGGCCTGGAATACCTTCTGCATCGCGGGGCTGGAGCCGATCAACCCGCAAAACGCCGTGCCAATTTCCGCCTGCTGGATCAGGCGCCGCCCTTCGAGTTCGAGGGAGCGCTTCTCAATGGCGCGCAGAAGCACGATCATCAATTCACCGTAGTTGATGGGAAACAGGAAAAACTCGTCGGCACCCGCCTGGCTGGCCTTCAGGGGAATCGAACGGTTGCTGGTCCTCGTGAAAGCCACAAGCACGATGTCGTCGCGAATCTTGCGGATTTCCGCCAAGACATCCAAGCCGTCGCTCGGGCCATCGCCGATGCAGTCAAGGTCGAAGAGGATGGCATGCAGGCCAGAGAGTTCGAGCACTGTTTTGATCTCGCTCTCGGTTGTGGCCAGATGGGTGCGGAACTCGCTGCCGAGGTATCTGCGGATTTCCGGGTACGGCTCGGCGTCATCGGTAATTACGGCAAGTGAATAGCGTTCCACGCTAGCGCCAGCTTCAGGCAAGGTCGAGGCTCCGCAAAGGTGTGGTGATTATAGGAGAGGAAAGCCACCAAGAGAAGGCGAAAAGTGGCACGACGCAGATTTCAAGAAATACAGACTCGTTTAAATGGATGCCTGGTGTGGGCGTGCCGTGGGGTCCAGCGATTCAATGCCCAGGCAAGCAGTGCTGGACCCCTACGACAGGAGGCGATTCGTGCGCGGTTAGAAGCGCACGGTCGAAAGATACTTATAGCCTTCGGCGAGGGTGGCAAAAGGATCCTTCGGCGAATCGTGCTCCAGGAAATAGTGCTGAATGCCGGCTTCGTCGGAGTGAGAGAAGATCCGCTTCCAATCGATGATGCCGGAACCTGGCGCGGTCATATCCTCCTTTTCGAGTTTGTCGGCGTGAAACGAGGCGATCTGGTCCGGAGCAAGGTGCGGCAGAGACTTGAAGTCCTTGACGTGGACCATCGGGAAGCGGCCGGGGTAGCGCTGGAAATACTTGAGCGGGTCCTGGCCGGCTACGCTGATCCAGCCCAGGTCCATTTCCATTACGACCAGGTTGGGATCGGTGGAAGCGAGCAGATAATCGTAAGGCAGCTTGCCGCCGAGGCTGATGTCCGGGCCGAACTCCCACCAATGGTTGTGGTAGCCAAACTGGACGCCGGCCTTTTTGCTGACCTCGCCCGCTCTGTTGAAAGTTTCGATGACGTGCTTCCAGCCGTCTGTGGTTTTGCGTTCCTTCTCATCTATGTACGGGCAGACGATATAAGAATGCCCGACGGTCTTCGCGGCATCGATGGTTTCCGGCCATTTATTCTGAACCACGTCAAAGCTGACGTGGCAGGAAGGAGCGGTAAGGCCGTTGCTATCCAGGATGGACCGCACCTCTTTCGGAGCATGGTTGAAGTAGCCGGCGAACTCCACTTCCTTGTAGCCGACCGAAGCAACTTTGGCGATGGTGCCCGCGAAGTCCGTCTTCATGGAATCGCGAACAGTGTAAAGCTGGATGCCGACTTTAGCGATCTGATGGGTTTCGGCGAGTGAAGGTAGAGGAAAACAAGCCAGAACTCCTGATGCGATGGAAGACTGAAGAAATGTGCGTCGATCCATGATGCGATTCTACACACAAAAGCCAGCATGGGGCTATAAAGTGGGAGGGAGCCAGGGACCGCGGGCTTGTTCTAGGGATTCGGCGACGGCCAGGAGTAGTTCCTCTTCGTGTGGGCGGCCGATCAGCTGAACGTTGATCGGCAATCCTTCGGGCGAACGGCCGAAGGGAAGCGAAAGGCCAGGAAAGCCCGCAAGATTGAGCCATTGGCAAAAACGCATCGTATCGCGATAGTTGTGTGGATCGCCGTCGCGATAATTGCCCTCGCCATGCTTGAAGGCAGGGGCGGTAGAAACGGGCGAAAGAAGGACCGGGATATCGCGGAGCTGACGAAGCAGATCCGCTCGGACCAGATCGCGATCCGTGCACGCCTTCATAAAGGAGTCGAGAGTCGCCGGCGGTTCCGCAGCTACAATCGCAAGATACTCCCGGAGCATCGGACTGAGAGACTCCTCGTGTCCCTTCGCGGCATGGCGAATCAGGTCTCCGATGACGGGGCCGAAGAAGAACCACCAAAGCTCAATCGCGCGATCGAGTTCCTTGAGGGATAAAGGTTCGACGCGATAGTCGAGATCGCAGAGATGCTGCGCGGCGCGGCGAATTGCGGAAAGCGTTTCGGGTGTGGCGCGGCCGAGTTTCGGATTCTCCAGAATGCCGATGCGCAGACCGCGAAGTTCCTGCCCGGAAACCTGGCGCACGGGGACCGGCGCGGAGAGCGCATCGTCCGCGTCCGGACCTGCCATCACCGCAAACAGGGCGCGCAAATCCGCGACGGTTCTTGCCATGGGCCCGACCACGCCAATCCAGCCGAATGCGCCCGCGCCGGGGGGGAAATGGCCTGTGGCAGGAATGCGCCCCGGCGTGGGCTTGAGTCCGCAAATGCCGGAGAAGTGCGCAGGGGTGCGAATCGAGCCTCCGCCGTCGCTGCCGACTCCGCCCATGGAACAACCGGAGGCGATAGCAGCTGCTTCGCCGCCGCTGGAGCCACCTGCGGAATAGGCAAGATTCCATGGATTCGAGGTTTTGCCGTTGACAAGATTGTCTGTCTCGTAGGCCATCAGGAGTTCAGGAGTGTTGGTATTGCCAAGAAGAATTGCCCCAGCTCCCTCCAGGCGGGCGACCAGCGGCGCATCGGTTGTCGGAATGTAGTCCTTTCGAAGGAGCGAACCGGCGGGGCAAGGCCAACCGGCGACGTCGATGTTGGATTTCACGCTGAGTGGGATTCCGCTCAGCGGTTTCTGCTCTTCACCCCGGGCTGAGGAGGATTCGACGGCACGCGCACGTGCAAGGGCGGATTCGGCGTCGAGGTGCACGAAGGCATTCAGTTTCGGCTGTAGTTCTTTGATGCGATCGAGGTGCGCCGTAACGAGTTCGACGGAGGAAATCTGTTTGGTCCGATAAGCGTGCAGAGTTTCAGCGATGGTGCCGTAGATAGGGGTCGTCATAGGTTCCCTGCGGGTCTGTGCCAAATTCAGTGACTTGCACACAATAACCCAATCTGCGATTTCAAGCGAAGTTACGGAGAAAAAAGGCAAGGATGCCACGGAGGCACGGAGAAAAGCGGCCAAAAGGAGGAAATGGAGGAGAAGAAGTGAATGGGGAAAACCTGGCGCGCCTGATGGCATCCTCCACATGAACGGCTGGGGGGTGCAGAAGGAATACGCGGAAGCACATGTGGCTGCGGAACAGGGCGACGCGCTCGGGCAAAACAACCTCACGGATCTGTACTTGCGCGGGGGAAGGGGTGGCCCAGAGCGCTACATTAGCGCTCCAGTGGTTTGAAAGGGCCGCCGAGCAGGGCAATAGCGGTGCGCAGATCAAGTTGGGGTATATGTTGGCTTCTGGTCGTGCGGGGAATCCGGACCCTGAAACGGCATATGTGTGGATTCTCCCCGCAAGCTTGTCGGGCGACGCGCGAGGAGATTGGTACTTGCCATCGCTCGAAAAACAGCTGGACGCGGAACAACTCACCCGCGCCAAGGAAAGAGCGCAGGCACTGCGGGAGAAGAGCCAACACGCGATTCTAGAGCTGGCCTTCTTGCGATAGAGCTGAGGGGGCAGAGCCTCCCTCCGCGGACTTTCCCTCCGAAAACGGTTGACGATGGCACAAGCAGCCCGGACAATCGTACTGGCGAAAGAGATGCTTTTTCTGATCGTTGTGCGTCCAGAAAGAGCTTTCCTCGATGGGATCCATGAAAAAAAATCTGTGGAAATTGTTTGCCTTTGCAGGTGGACTTCTGTTTCTCGCGTTACTTCTCGGTTCCGTGGAACTTCCTTCACAGGCGCCCTCATTCACAGCCGCAGGTGAGGCGACTGATACGGCGAAAAAAATATCTGGCGAAGCGCTGCGGTTGAACACGCTCGGCGTGGCGTACATGAACCAGGGGAAGTCCGCCGACGCGCAGAAGAGCTTTGAACAGGCACTGGGGTTGGACTCGAATTTCGCGCAGGCACGGCTGAATTTGGGCATTTCGCTTCTGGCGCAACAGAAGCTCGAACAGGCCCGCGCGGCGCTGGAGGAAGCATCGGCTAAGCTGCCGGACGACCCCTACGCCTGGTATAACCTGGGCCTGGCCTATAAGGATTCGGGGCAATCGGAAAAGGCCATTACAGCATTTCAGCAGGTCGAAAAAATCGCCCCGGATGAGCCGGACGCATTTTATTTCGAAGGGTTCCTGCTCACCCAGATGCAGAAATATGATGATGCGATTGCAGCCTTCAAGAAAGCGCTTGTGATTCTGCCGTATCATGCTTCCGCGCAGTTTGGGCTGGCGCGCGCGTATCAGCGCAAGGGAGATACGGAATCGGCACGCGAGGGCATGAAGCGCTTTCAGAAAATCACCGCGAATCATCTGGGAACTCCGTTCGGCGCGGGCTATGGAGACCAGGGCAGATTTTCGCTGGCGGAATTTGTGCATGGAGCAGAGAGCACAGCCCCCGCGGAAATTCCTGTGCGCTACAGCGCGAAGCCGCTTGCAGGGATGGCAGGACCGAGCAACGGCGTTTGCGTTCTCGATTACGATGGAGACGGCAAGCCCGATCTATTTTTCGTCGGTGCGGGAGAAGGGAAGAGTCATCTCCTGAAAAATGTGGGTGGCGGCAACTTCGAAGATGCCACGGCGAAGGCGGGCTTGGGAGGAATTGGCGCAGGGTTCGGCTGCGCGGCGGGCGATTTTGACAATGATGGCAGGACGGACTTAGCTGTGTGCGAAGTCGACGGCGTGCGGCTGCTCCACAACGAAGGTAGCGGAAGGTTCTCGGATGTCACCGAAAAAGCGGGGATAGTGCGGGAGAAAGGATGTATCAGTACGACGTTCGTCGATTATGACCACGACGGGGACCTGGATCTGTACATCACAATGGCGCCGGGCACATCCGGCGATGCGCGAAAAAACAAAATGTGGCGGAATAACGGAAACTCCACGTTTACGGATGTTTCCCTAGAGTGCGGCTTGGGCGTGGACGCCACGGGTGCCGATGTAGCGGTTACGGACTTCAACAACGATCGCGCGATCGATTTCGTCGTTGCGGGAGGCGCATCAGGCGCGGCGATTTACTTGAATCCGCGTGAGGGAAAATTCACGTCGTGGCCCGGAATCGACTTCGCCAAGGAAAAGTTGCCGCCAGCAGTCGGCGTGGCCGTTTTCGATTTCAATAAAGACGGGTGGATGGACATCGCCTTCACGCATGCCGGCGCGCCGGGGATCAGCTTGTGGCGGAACGTGGAAGGCAAAAAGCTCGAACGCGTGCTGCTGCCGGACTTCGGATGGAAGCAAGGCTGGGGCGTAACCTCGATTGACTACGACAACGACGGCTGGCTGGACCTGGTGGCTCTCGGAGAAGGACCGAACGGCGGTGAAATTCGTGTTTTGCGCAATCTGGGCGACGGGGGCTGGGAAGAAGTCACAAAAAAGCTTCAACTGGATAATGTGAAGCTGAACCGCCCGCGCGCTCTGGCCGCGGCGGACTTCCAGGGCAACGGTAGTCCGGATGTGGTGGTGACCCAGGAATCGGGAGCGCCGGTGGTGCTAGAAAACATAGGAGCGAACAAGAACCACTGGATGCAGCTCGATTTGAGAGCGCTGAACGACAACAAGAGCGGAATCGGGACCAAGGTGGAAGTCTATGCTGGGTCACTCTACCAGAAATTTGAGATCGGGGGCTCATCCGGATATCTTGGCAGGAATTCGGGCATGCTATTAGTCGGTTTGGGGCCAGAGAAGGTCACAGATGCGGTGCGATTGCTGTGGCCGACCGGTGTGCCGCAGGACGAAATCGATCTGGCTTCAAACAAAACCCAGCAGATCGGGGAACTCGACCGGCGCGGCAGTTCTTGCCCGATTCTGTTTTCGTGGAACGGCAGAGAATACCAGTTCATGGCGGACATGATCGGTCCCGGCGTGGTGGGGCACTGGATTGCCCCGGGTGAACGCGATGTGCCGGACCCGGATGAGTATCTGAAGGTTCCTGCGAAGAGCGTGCGCGCGAAAAACGGAATGCTGAGCTTCCGCTTCATGGAGCCGATGGAAGAAACGGTGTATCTCGATCAGGTTCGGCTCGTGGCAGTGGATCATCCTGCCGGCATCGAAGTGAATCCAAACGAGCGCTTCGTGAGCAATCCCCCGTTCCCCGAATTTCGCATAATCGCCACCGAAGATGCGCGTCTGCCCATCGGCGCCTGGGATGAGCACGGGCATGATGTGCTATCGCTGTTGTCCAAGCGTGACCGGAAGTACGTAACCGATTTCGAAGGCCTGCCCTTTGCCGGTTTCGCGAAAATGCACTGGATTGAATTGGATTTGGGCGCGTGGGACGCGGCGAAACCCCTGCGCCTGTTGCTCGATGGTTACACGGACTATTTCACCGCAACGTCGATGTACGCCGCCGATCAGGCTGGAATCAAGGTGATTGCGCCATACGTAGAAGCGCAGGACGCGCAGGGGAATTGGGTGCGCGTAGTGGAAGACATGGGATTCCCGGCAGGCCTTGCTCGAACGATGGTCACGGACCTGACCGGAAAAATCCCCGCGGGGACTCGACGAATCCGCATCGTCTCGAATTTGAAAATCTATTGGGATCGCGTGCGAATCGACCAGACGGGGGAAAACGGAGACATTCGTGTCAGGGAGGTGCCGCTGGCCACGGCGGAACTGGCATTCCTCGGGTATCCGAGAGAGATTCGACTGAACCCTGCCAGCGACACGGTGTACTCGTATTCGCATCGCAGCCTCACAGGTCCCTACGCGCGCGCGGCCGGAAACTACACGCGCTATGGCGATGTGAAGAGCTTACTTAACCGGTCCGACGACAAGTTCGCGGTATTCGGGTCCGGCGAGGGTGTAAAGCTCGAATTCGATCCCGCAGGTTTGCTCCCACTGCCGAACGGCTGGGTGCGGGACTACTTTTTTTACGCTGACGGCTTCGAAAAGGATCTCGACTTTTATGCAGCGAACGCTTTCACCGTGGAGCCACTGCCCCATCACGGGTTGCTTGCCTACCCCTATCCCGAAGGCCAGCAATATCCGATGGATGCGGACCACCTCGGCTACGAGTTCGACTACAATACGAGGCAACGGTCGGATCGCATGCCTGCGAATCTGCGCTACGAGTATTCCGCCCCGAAATGAGGAAGTCGAAATGCGTCGAAGCGGCGCTTCCACCATCCGGGATGTCGCTCGGGAGAGCGGCTACTCGGCCTCCACGGTTTCCATTGTTCTGAATAACGCCCCACTTTCCCGCTACATCCCCGGCGAGACGAAGGAGCGCATCCAGGTCGCCGCGCGACGCCTGGGCTATCGGCCAAATCCTCTGGCACGCTCCCTGCGAAGTCAGCGTTCGAATATTGTTGGCGTGATGGTTTTCGATATCACCGACCCTTTCTGTACGCCCATTTTGCGCGGGCTGGAAAACGCTCTCTATCAGGCGAGTTACCTGTCGCTGCTGGCCGACGCGCACAACGAGCCGCACCGCTTTGAGCGTTACCTTGAGATGTTTCTCGACCGGCGGGTGGAAGGATTGATCGTGATCGCGAACTGGCTGATGACTGACATCAAGGTGCTTGCAGACCTGACGGAACGGCAAGTGCCTACGGTGATCGCCGGAAGAGCGCTCGAGGTCGAGAACATCAGCACGGTTTCCGTGGACAACGAAAGCGGTGCAACGCTGGCTCTGGAACACTTGCACCGCCTCGGTCATCGGGAGATTGCGTTCTTGCGCGGACCAAAAACACTCGCCAGCAGCGGACAGCGTTGGAAAGGGATTCGTAACTTTGCGCAGTCCATGGGATTGAAGCTGGATACGAAGCGCATAGCGGAGCTGCCGGAATCGCTGGATCCGAACTCCAGTTTCGAAGCCGGTGGGCAATTGACCACGCAACTCTTGCGGGGCGGGAAACCGTTCACGGCACTCGTGGCGTTTGACGACATTACGGCTCTGGGCGCGCTGCGCGCTCTCAAAAACAAGGGCCTGAGGGTGCCCGAAGATTGTTCTGTCGTGGGATTTGACGACGTCGCCCAGGCTAGCCTCTCCGCGCCGGCGTTAACAACGGTGAGGCAACCGATGGAAGCGATGGGTTTGATGAGCGCAGGAATGATTCTGGAAGCGATTAAGGCCGTGAATCAGAAGAAAACCATTCCTGTGGCGCGGCGAAAGATTCCCGCCGAGTTGGTTGTTCGGGAGTCAACGCGGCCGTTGACGTAAATGGTTAGGTGGTAGCTACGGTCTGTGGGAGTCAAGCGCCGACGCTGACCCATGTCCTGTTCCGGGCACTTTCCGCCACGGCCTCGCAGAGCATCAGTTCGTCGTGGCCCGTTTCGAACGTGGGGAAAGAGCGTGGAGCGCGAAGATCGCCGGCGGCCAGGTAGCCATAAACATCCTTGAAAAGCTGAACGAACGTATCCGGATAGCCTTCGGGATGTCCGGCCGGATAAGCCGCGTAGTCCCGGGACTCCGGAGTTTGGAGCGAAGGATCCTTCGGAAGCACTTCGCAGGCGCGATCGCGCCTTCCAATCCACAGATTGTTGGGAGATTCGGAATCGAAGACCAGCGAACCTTCCGAGCCGTCGATTTCAAACCACAGGCGTGCTTTGCGGCCGGGGCTGACCTGCGAAACAGTCATCACGCCCTGCGCATCATTCTCGAAATGAAGCAAAACGGAAGCGTAATCGTCGGTGGAGATCATCACTTCTTCCGTTTCCGATGTAGCCGCCTTTTGGAAAGATTCCACTCTGCCCTTGGGCCGCCTGCGCGTCGGAAGTACGGTGGCCAAGTCGGCGCAAAGATCAGAAACCTTGCTGCTAGTCATCCATGCGACCAGATCCAGCCAATGCGTGCCGATATCGGAGACGGCGCGAAGTTCGCCGCCCAGTTTTCCTTCGAGCCGCCAGTTCCAGTCTGTGGGGAACAGAAGCCAATCTTGCAGGAAGCTGCCGTGAATCAACTTGACCCGGCCGATCGCGCCTTTGTGAATCAGCGCGCGGGCTTCCTGGCACAGCGGATAGTAGCGAAGGTTGTAGGTGACCGCGCCAACAAGCCCTGTCTCCTTGAGAAGCGAGACGAGCGCGGCGGATTCCCGCGAATCAAGGGCCAACGGTTTTTCGCACAGAACATGCTTGCCTGCGCGAAGCAACTGGCTGGCTTCCCGAAAATGAAGATAGTTCGGCGTGCAGAGATGCACGACGTCCACGGAAGTGTCTTCGGCCAGCTCCTCCAAGGAATTGTAAGCGCGGGGAAGACGGGACGATTCGCGGGCCTGCTCGGAGCGTTCCGGAGTGCTGCCCAGAACTCCCTGCACTGCTATTCCGAGGCGCCGTAGGGCATCCAGGTGCGCGCGTCCTACGAATCCAAGACCAACGATTGCCGCCTTCGGTTGCATCGGAGCTCTCCGTTCGCGTAGCGATGAATCAGCGGTATTCTAGCCCGGATTCGGTCTAGCGGGATCAATGACGGCATGTTCATTTCGAGGTGGAACGAAACACTTCTTCCGGATCCAGATAACTCTGCGACCAGAAAGCGTCGCGCGTCAGCGAGCCGGAGACGAATTTTCGAATATCCTCGAGCGTAGCGCCCGCAATCCCGCCATCGGCCGCGTCGAAAATCACTACAATACCTTGGGGCGTAGGAGTTACGGAAGCGGCTTCTTTCAATCCTCTTTCAAACAAAGCGAGGGAATACTCGAGACGCACCGCCGGTCCGGACTCCTTCGAGTTTTGCGATATAGGCTGGATCGTGAAAATCTTTACGGCCTTTCCTTTGAGCGCCGGCCAGTCCCCTGGGAATCCGCTGATCTCTTCGCGCTCGATTCGGAACCCGGGAAACCTTGTCTCCAGGCGGTGATCTTCCTGGTCCATCTTCGAAGCGATTCTCTCGGGAAGAAGCACGGAACTCTGCTGAATATAGCCGCGCGAATCACCGGATATTCCGATGTGAATCCAGCCCTTCTCGGAGTTCAAATATTCAAACTCATCGTTAACCGAAGCCTGAAAAAGGACGTGCGATTCTTCCGTAGCTCTCGCGTAAACAGGAGTTCCCGATTTGATGACCGCTACCAAGTTCTGCGGATGCGCCTGATTATGCTGAATCTCTTTCAGATTGTTCAACTCGGTGGTCAATTGCTGCACGCGGCGTTCCGCAAGGACACGTTGACTCCGCAAAGCGGCAACCTCGTCTGGGGTTTTCGCAATTTCGGGGGATGGAGTCGGAATGCTCGCGCCGGGCACGCCAGACAAGTCGAGCTTCGGCCGCGGGGTCTGCACATTCGAAGCTAACGTGGCTGGGGGATCGACGGGTTTTCCGGTCAGCTTCTCCTGCAGGCGGTCGAGCAGGTCAAGTTCCAGGCGGCCGTTCGAGGGGAGCACGTCGTATCCGGACTTAGTGACATCGCGATCGGCATACCATGCGGTGATTTTTGCTGTGAGGCGCACAATCGTTGCGCCATTGTCTCCTGGCTGCAGTTCGATGTTGAACTGGTAGAAGCCACGCTCGTAGCGATCGAGTGGCTTGCTAACCGATGCTACGAAACCATCCAGAATGGGGAGCTTTTGTCCCGCATAAGCCTGCAAGTCTTTCAGGGCTTGCTCTACTTGTGGCTGGGGCTGAGTGTAGCTGCGCGCATACGGAATCGACTGGCTTTTCGCAGGCGTCACGCACGCTGCGAATGCAGCAAGAATGCAAATAGAGAATCTCGCAATTGGGCGGGACAGTCTCACGGCAGAGACTCCAGTTGTTCAAGCGGGAGCCATCCGCGCTGCCCCTCCGGGGTTTCGACCCCCAGCCAGTGTGGCGTGACGATGAGAATCACCACCTCGCTGAACGCCGACAAAGTCTTCAGGTTGGCTGCCGCTTGAAAGGGAGCAGCCTTCAGATCCGCTCCGGGCGCCTTGACACGGCGTTCCAACTCACGGCGGAGCGAACCAATCTCCTGCTCCATCTCTTTTTGGCTCGTTTGCGCGTTGTTCAAGCGGTCGGATTCTTCCTGCCGCTGCCGCGTGTAGCTTTGCCGCACAAGTTCGGCGCTAAGTTCGCGGCGTCGCGCGTCCGCGGCGTCCGCAGCTGCTTGTTGCAAGGAGTCCAGAGCGTCTTTGATCTCTTGCATCTCCGCTTTTTCAACGGTGCCGTCGGATGCATGAAAAGTCTTGTGCGCTGCTTCCATATACACCGCATCAACTTTCACGCGCGTGCGGTCGTCTGAAACAGGAATAATCACATAGCGAACGCCGATTGTTCCGGCGTCAGCACTCTCCAGGAAATGCCTTGGCGCAATCGCGCGAGGGCGAATTTTGTAATAAACCTCGCCAGGCCCGTTCCAGGGATCAAAGAGAGGCGTGGATTCGGCGGTTTCCGCACCGGTCAAGATTGGCTCCTTGTCGAAGACGAGAGTGCCGTGAATGATGTGATCTTTCTGAACGGAAAGAACAGCCTGGCGTACGTCGGAGACCGGCGCGAGAAATTCGCGGATAAGTCCGGGAGTCGTCAACTCCTTTGCGCCCGAAGCAGGCTGGCAAGTGGACGGAAGCAGAAGAAGGGCCAGGGTAAGTATCGAACCCGTTCGCTGGTGCGGCCGGCGCCTCCGCGTATCGATTGTTGTGCCCCTGCGCATTTTTTTTGGGAGCCTCTTTGTTAGCGCGAAGCGCTCCCTTCTGTCAAATGTCGGAGGAAGTTCCGTGCAGCGCGGAATCGCGGTACCGGGACTGCCCGGTGGAAATCATGAAAACAAAATTCTGATGCTCGCAAGAAAACACTTGCATTCGAGTCAAAACTCGGAGTAGCATCCGCCCCGGTTCAGGGGCTGAAAATTTCGCCGCACTCTTTTGACGGAGAGACCGGCAGGATTTTCGGTGGCATGGTGAGGTTCGAACGATCGTTGCCGGCTTGGGGTAAGCCACGCGGCGGCGTTCCATGCCGGGTGTTACGCTACACTCCCTCCAAAAATTGAAGAGAGAAAGACCTGGTTGTCTGCTCGGCGTTGGCCCGAAACGTTCGTAGGAGGCAGTATGGACTCTTTGCGCTCAAAAGAGGTGCGGAGCAGCCTTGCCCGCGCCGGCAAAGTCTTGCTCTACTCCGTAGTCTTGCTCGCAGCCGCACTAGTGGATTGTCGTCCGGCGACGGCCCTTCCGGCCTTCGCACGTAAGTACGGAATGCCGTGCTCCTCTTGTCATGAAGCCTGGCCGATGCTCAGTCCCTTCGGCCAGCAGTTCAAGGACAATGGCTACCAGATGGGGAATGATCGAGACGCTCCCATCTTCCAGCAGGCTGCCTATTGGCCCGTGACTTTCCGCATCACGCCCATTTGGCACCGCGAAAGCACAAGCGCCGCTGCCGTGGATGGCAGCAATGGTTTCAGCGGAAACGAAGCGAAAGTCACAACCCAAGGCTTCGATTTGAGCGGCTTGGACTTCCACACGGGAGGCACTCTCGCAAATAATTTTTCCTTTTACGTTCTGCCATCTTCTGACCCCACCGCGTCCTTCCACTTCGAATCCGTCTGGGCGCGTTTGGACAACGTGTTTGGAACGCCATGGATAAACATCAAGCTCGGGAAATTTGAACTCGATAATCTGTTGTCTGAAAAACGCATCCTGACGCTGACCAACGTCGGAGGCGTCTACGAAAACTATCACTTCCAGCCTTTCTCCCGTCCCGGTGTCCCTGAAAATTACACCTTCGGTATCGGAGATAACCAACTCGGTTTGGAATGGTTGGGACATTCCGCGGATGACCGGACGAGAGTCTCGGCGGCTCTGCTGAGCCAGAACGATGGTCAGCCGAATCTGCCAACCAGTCGCGGTTACGGCGGTTTCTTCACGGCGAGCCGGGCGTTTGAGATAGGCAGCCTTGGTTTGCAGCGTGTTGGTGCATTCGCCTACCTCGGCATGGCGCCAACTTACTACCAATACGATGTCACATCGACAACGCCGATCGGTATGGACAGCGTCACCGGAGCACCAATATACGCTCCGACAGCAGGTGTGCCAGGCACGGGCATTGGTAATAAAGGTTTCCAACGGTATGGCCTGCTCGGCATGTGGTACATCAAGAAATTCGATATCACCACAATTTACTTCCGAGGTCATGACAGCGCCTGGTTGGGCACCGATACACCTGCGATACCCGGAGCGGTTCTGCCTCAGGGCGCACAAGCTCCTACCTGGAATGGCGCGCTATTCGAAAGCCACTACATGTTCAATCCGCAAATCATCCTGATCAACCGCTACGAATTGGTGCGAATGTCTCAACAAGCGTTTGGATCGGCAGCAGCGATACCGAACCCAGGCAATCTCGGGAATGCCGATGTGCTGACCTTCGGAGCGCGCTACTACCCGTTCATCTCCAGCCGTGCCGGATTTGCCTACCATGCGGAGTACTCCATCATCTGGCAGAAGGGCGCATCCCCTGTCACCTTCTCAAACCTGGCCACCAGCAGTTTGCTCTTTGGGTTTGACTTCGACTTCTAAGGGAGAATGGACATGCCGAACATCAAGAATCTTTGCTTGAATGTCGCAGTTGCACTCCTTCTTCCGTTAGCCCTGCTTGCTCAACAGGCAGACCAACAACCGAAACCATCGAAACACATGGAATCGCACGTCGGAAATTTGACTGGGCATTCCGAGCCGGGCGCTCAGTTGTACTACCGCTACTGCTGGGGCTGCCACGGTGCCCGCGGAAATGGAGATGGCGAGAACGCGCCATACGTGACGCCGAACCCGCGCAACTTCACTCAGGCTACGTTTAAGTGCCGTTCCACTCCCACAGGAACCTTGCCGCTGGATTCTGATCTTTTTAGCACGCTCTATCGTGGATTCAATTTCACGAATATGCCTTCCTGGAAGACTCTGACTGCGCAAAATCGCGCCGATCTGGTTGCTTTCATCAAAACCTTCTCTGCGCGTTGGCTGACAGAGAAGCCAGGAGAACCAATTCAGATTCCGCTCGAACCGAAACTGACGGTGGAAAGCATCAAACACGGCGGCGAGTTATTTCAGAAACTGGAATGCTGGAAGTGCCATGGCCAGGAGGGCCGCGGTGACGGACCTTCCGCAGCCACCCTGACCGACAGCAATGATCAACCCATCCGGCCCTACAACTTCACCACGGACAACCGCTCGAAATGCGGCAGGACCAACGCGGACCTATACAAAATCTTCATGACCGGACTCGACGGCACGCCCATGCCCTCCTTTGCAGATGTAGTCAAACCAGAAGATGCGTGGGATCTGGTGCATTACCTGCGGACCTTGCAGGTGAACAACAAAAGCCCGGAATTGACCCTGTGGGAGAGCACGCCCGAGGGCAAGGCCATTGTCGAAGCAAAAAAAGTGGAAAATACAAATACGGGCTCTGGAGTTAAGCCATAAAAACGAGTTGCAAAATTTCACGAGGGGTTAAACGAATAGGAACGAAGCACGTAGTCTTTGCAGGACTGGCGATGCTCGCGGCGTCCGCCATGGCGATCGCCGGCCCGTCGCCTGCGGGAGGCACAGTCAGCGGCAAGGTGACCTACGAAGGAACGCCAGCCAAGATGAAGCCAATCGACATGTCCAAGGAACCGTCGTGCGCAAAGATGTACACGACGCCACAGTTGGCCGAAACAGTGGTCACGGGGTCCGGCAATAGCCTGGAGAATGTGGTCGTCTACATCTCCGCAGGGGCGCCCGACGACGCTGCTCCTTCCACTGCAGCTGTGTTTACTCAGAAGGGTTGCCGTTATATTCCTCACGTTCTGGCGTTTCAGGTGAATCAAGAATTGAAAATCCAGAATGAAGACCAGACCTCGCACAACATCCACCCGCTGCCGAAACTGAATCGCGAGTGGAACAAGTCGCAGCCGCCGGGAACGCCGGCCATCAGCGAGAAATATGACAAGGCGGAAATTTTTCCGGTGAAGTGCAACGTTCATCCGTGGATGCATGGGACATTCGCAGTGTTGAAGAACTCTCACTTCGCAGTGACGGGCGATGGCGGGGCTTTCGCGCTGGCGAATCTGCCTCCGGGCAAGTACACCATCACGGCGTGGCACGAATCTTACGGCGACCAGTCGCAGGAAGTGACCATTTCCGGCAGCGAGACAAAGTCAGTCAACTTTGTTTTCAAGGCCAAGCCCTACTAAAGAGCTTGGCCCTCCCGTTTGGTTTAGGAAATTTGGGGAATCGAAAAG
>Ga0187782_10000945_pt1 | contig 20661 bp, 19 predicted proteins | sample 0715_SJ02_MP15_2_FD_132454 | JGI IMG/M metagenome (GOLD analysis project Ga0187782, IMG submission 132454) | Tropical peat soil microbial communities from peatlands in Department of Meta, Colombia - 0715_SJ02_MP15_20_MG | ecosystem: Environmental > Terrestrial > Soil > Wetlands > Peat | place... | reverse complement strand
CTCGCCTCGATGTACTTCAGCGGCTCGGGAGTCCCGCGCGATTACAACAAGGCCGCGCGCTGGTTTCACGCCGCAGCCGATAACGGCGACCCTGCGTCCCAGCATGTCCTGGCGGTCTTGTACGCAAACGGCATGGGCGTTCCCCTCGATTTCACGCAAGCTGCTCATTGGGAAGACCTCTCTGCTCACCAAGGCTATACCATCGCCGAATCCGGCCTCGCCTCGCTCTACGAGACCGGCAAAGGTTTGCCTTTGGATTACATCGCCGCCTACGCCTGGTATTCCCGCGCGCTCTCCTCCGGAGACCAATCTGCCTCCGATCACCTCAAGTCTCTTTCTCACGTGATGACCCCTAAGCAGATCAACCGGGCTGTCGCTCTGCTCGCTTCGCTGCCTCCTTCATCCCGCGCCGCTGCCAACGCCGTTGACCCAATCGAAACCTCGATCCCCCACAACCCTGACGCATTGCGGGAATGATATAAGAACGACTTGCCGTTCCGCGCAAAACTCACGGAGCCAGGCACAAAGGCAATTCGCTGGGCGATAGGACGGAAGAACCGAACGCCCCGAAATGCTCTGCTATCACCTTAGCGCGTGACTCCGCTCACTGGCACTGACGGTTAAGTTCTACAGAATTGGGGCTATCTCGCTGTGTAAATTGCTCATCCGCAATTGCTGTCGCCTTGGTCATGAACTACGGAGCTCAGAACGCGGCGGGTTATCCGGTGAAGTCAAGGTGTAAGCGCGTCGATAGGGGGATGTATGAAAAAAGTGGTGCGACCAGTTTTTCTGGCACCTATATGGGCTTTCCTTTCTCCTACTAAAGTCTCCGGCGACGAAACGCAGCAGTATCGCCGCCATTCCCTGCTGCTCTGGGCGCTTGCCGGTCTCAGCTTCTCAGCTTTGGGCTGGATTGCGGGGGGATTCTTGGGCTCGTGGGCTCCACGTACGGCCTGCGCGGTTGGAGCCACTGCGATCGCTCTCGGCTTGCTGAATCGCCAGCCGCGCATCGCACTCGTGGGTGCGGTCAGCGCCGCGATCGTCAGCCTGGCGGCAGTCCAGATTGGTGAGTTTTTTTTCTCGCCGTTGCTGGCATGGCCGGTAGCCGCGTTGGTCATCGGCCTGGTGGGCGCTCTGGCGTTTCGCCGACGTCGCACCAGGATCGCCTTCATCATCGGCGCACCGTTGTTAGGCTCCGCTGGCTTCTTGGCCGGCATGCTGGCCACCTTTTTAGCCGCGATGCAACTGAACGATTCGCGAGTGGCGGCCCAGACCATGCTCGGCGGCGCAGTCGGATTCGGAGTGCTTTTGATGACTGGCGCCGCGATCGCCGGCCGCTGGCTGGATGCCACTCGAGCGGCAGGAGAGATGTCATGAACACTTCATCTTCATCCGTTTCAAGCCTGCTCGATCGCAGGGGCTTTCTTCGCCTGGGTGCCGGCGTCGTCGCAGCGGCATCGGCAGCATTCGAGTGGGGGTGTAACCTCACGACGCGCTCGTGCAAGTCGGTGCCGCCCAATCCGTTTGTCGCCGCTGGCAAGCCTCTGCTCGTCGTGGTGGAGGGCGAGGATTTGCGAGCCATGCTGCGTGCAGGGATCGAAGCCTTGGGCGGGCTCGACCCGCTGGCAAGGCTGGGTCGTGAGGGGATCTTTCGCGGCAATTATGTTGCGGCGCAGCCCTTTCCAGTGACGACCGCCCCCGAATTTGTCTTGGCCGTGGCCGCCGAGTTGAAGCGCGCCGGCCTCAGTAAGACCAGCCTTTTTGATGCTCATGGGACTCGACTGGGCGCGGCCATACCGCCTGAACACATCCTGCGGCGCCTGGGCGTCCTGGACAAGCTCACCCAGGGCGGCGTGCCGGTTCTCGCCCGGGATTTTTCGGATCCAGACGAGTTCGTCTTTGTTCAGAATCCCGCCTGGCCGATCGCGAAGCCCGTGGCTGTTCACCGTCTTCTGGACGCGGCGCCCATCGTCGTCAGCCTGCCGGTCGTGAAGCGTCATGTGTGGGTGAACTTCACTTGTGCTCTCAAGATGCATTTCGGCTCAGTTTCCATGGCTGACCGGATGCTCGTTCACACGAAGGTCCGGTCTGGAATGATGCACCAGCGCTTGGTCCATTTTGCCGATACGGTCAGGCCGCAGCTCAACGTCGTGGATGCCCGCGCAATACTGGCGCACAATGGTCCGGGGTTGGGTGGAGGCGCCGAGGTCGTCCCGGGCGTCAACAAGCTTATCCTGAGCGGCGACATGGTGGCGGTCGACGCCTATTGCGCCCGCCTCATGGCCCAGCACGACGAGACGTTCACACTCGACATGGTTGCCCCGCAACTCAGGCACGCGGCCGATCTCGGTCTGGGCAAAGCGGACTTGGACGCCGTCAAGGTCGTGGAGATCAGCGCATGAGACACATTGGAAGCGCCGCAGCGTGCGTGCTAGCGTTTGTCCTTTGGGCATGCAACCGCGGGGCCGGTCCTTTGCCTTCCGGCGCGATGCTCGGCGGTCTTACAGACATCGAACAACCGGAGAGCTACAGGGGTGCGACACTGTACACATACATGGATGGCGGGGCGGAGTTTTACATGAAGCAAGGCTTCTCCGTGCTTTATGTCCGACGATATGGTCAGGGCAGTGAGCGCTTCATCCTAGAGCTCTTCGAGATGAAAGATGCCTCAGCCGCGTCGCACATCTACCAGAGTAGCCGGCACCCAAATGCGGAGAAGGAACTCGCCAGTGGTTGTCTGGCCAGTGTCACGCCAGCTGAGATACAAGTCGTCAAGGACCGTTATTATCTCGTCGGTCGCAATGAGGATCCACTAGCGACCCAAAGCGGCGCGCTGATCGAGCTGTGCCGAAACGTGCTGAACAGACTCCCAGGGTCATGCGCATTCGCAGCGAAAAAGTGAAGTCACGAGTGCGCGAGTCGGGGCGTTAAGCCGGAGAAGACTGTCCCCCTAAAACAACGCGGACACAGCTACGGTCGCTACCCGTACGCACGATGGCGTGGCAGCAGTCGGCGGGTGACCGCCACCCTAAGGCGATCAAACGGGTAAACGGGAAGTGATCGAACATGCCTGGCTGGTCTGGTAACCGCAAAGGTTCCGTACAGTGCCCATATGGAAGGTGAGCGCGAACCAGGAGTTGTCCGATACAGGATCTCGAAACGGCACCCGGCGTGGTTTCGTTGGCGCTAATGTACGTTCTGCGTTAGATTCGCGGGCCTTTCAACCGAGCAAGAACGGCCACTTCAAGGTATAGCCTACCGTGCAGCCAAGTTCAGCGAGTGGCTCAATTTAGGCGTTCAGTCGACAACCCCGCAGGGCCCAACGGGATGGCGGTTCGTCAACCTCGGCGAAGAACAGTGATTCTCGAGCGGCGCCGGTTTATGCTGCTGGGACAGGCATTCGTGGCGCTCGGATTATGTGCGATGAAGAAGCCTAGCCTCAGTCTCCAAGAGCAAATGGCCTTGGCACTTTACGAGCTGGAGTGTGCTGTAAACCGGGTGCGAAACCGGGAGGGTGCGGGGCACGGCCGGCCATTTGTGGCAACAATCACGCCGGAGCAGGCCCGAATGGCGGTGCAGAGCATGGGACTGGTAGCGGCGATGCTTTTGGACGCTCGGTCGTAACCCGCATGATCGTGCCTGCTTGCTGCTGGGGAGCCCGTGTGCAACAAACCATGCAGGAGGAAGCATGCGCATCCTAATTACGGGCGGCAACGGGAGCATCGGGCGGGACTTGGTTTCGGCGCTCCTCCTCAGGGGGCATGAGGTGGTCGTCTTGGACCGCGAGGTGGGGGCGCTTGTGCCGCATCCCCGACTGCGGGTCGTTCGCGGTTTGGTGGAGGAGCCGGCGACTGTCGCGGACGCATGCCACGGCGTGGACGCGATCGTGCACCTTGCGTGGTCGTTCTCCGATGATCCCGGGTATCTGCTGGAGCACGATCTCCGCGGCCACATCTGCCTGCAGGAAGTGGCGAGGCGTGAGAGGGTCAGGCGCCTGCTCTACACGAGCACGGCCGTGGTCTACGGAAAGCCGGTGCACTACCCCCTTGATGAAGATCACCCCCTTTTGGTGCTCGCAGCGCGGAAGCCGGCATATGCCCTGGCCAAAGAGTTCGCCGAGAAGCTGACGCTGTTCGGTGCCGCGAGCGGAGGTCCACCCGCCGTGGTTCTGCGGTTCTGGTGGGCGTTCGGCTCCGAGATCGGCGGCCGACACCTTCGGGAGATGCTCAACGCCGCCGCGGCGGGCCAGACCCTCGCCGTACCTGCCGACTGCGGAGGAAGTTTTCTAAGCCTCGACGATTTCATCCAGGCTGTGGATCTGCTCCTGCGGGCAGACCTCGGGGGTGGCCATGTGTACAACCTGGCCAGTGCCTACGTGACCTGGGAGGAGATCGCCGGTCTGGTGTTGGATGTCGTCGGCTCTGGCGCGCCGATTCGAGTTCTCCCGCCGACGGAGTGGACAGGGGCCGCGTTCCTGGCCGACCGCTGGGAGTTGGACGACCGGCGGATCCGATCAGAGCTGGGGTTCAAGCCGACGCGGGATCTGGTGGGTCTGCGTCTGGCGCTGCGAGAGGCCATCGCAGCCACGTGGGCAAACGTGAAGACGAAAGTATGACTCGCACTCGAAGATGGAGGTTGTCGCGGTTCTCGCGCCGCCTATCACCTATCCGAGCACGACGCAAACTGATCTGATCTCCATTACATATGATGACCGCGCCCATCCGTTTTTGTTGGACCCTCTGGGGATAAAGTTCAAGGAGCTCATCACACATCATAAACATTGACAAGCTGGAGCTGCGCCGCCTGGAGGCGTTCGACCATGAGTTCCGAAAACCTCCTGAAGAGCTCGTAACCGAGGCAGCAATCTTCCTGGGATTTCTTCCGCAAGCATTCTCCGTCGAGCGCAATAGCGCGTGTCATCTCGACTGCTCGTGCATCGAAATGCCATTGGTATGGCCGGATCAGCCAGGACCAGCCCAGAATTTCGCCTTCGCCCAGTGTCTGAATGATAATCGAACCCCGCTTCGGCGCAATAACTTCAATCGCCACCTTACCATGCCGGATCAGGTAGCATGCGTTGGCCGCCTTACCCGTTCGGAGAATGAACTCCCCGGCGTCAAAACGCACGTTTGATGCACAGCCCGTGAGGAGTTCCAGATATTCCTTCTTCAACCCTTTGAAGAACCGGCTTTCCGCTAGAAAGCGCTCTAGAGTTTCCATAGCATCCCCCTTCGACATCGCCCTCAGCCAGCAATTCGCAGTTATAGTGCGAAGCGGTGGCTCCATCTCGGTCATGGCTGGAGATAGAGGTCTGTACCCGGAGACCCGGTGCATGGCCCAAGTGAAGAATTCCAGAAGCGAGATGCAAGCCAGCCATGTACATGTTTCAAGACACGCTCCGCGGACATTTCTCTGTGACGATGGATTTCCCCTGCGCCAATTCCTCCAGCGTTTCTTGACTCAGCCTTTCCTCAGCCACCTTTTTCGGCACCAAGCCCAATGCGAGAGCCACTCCGTAAAGGATGGCTTCAGGTCTGGGAGGACAACCTGGGATGTAATAATCGACTGGGATCACGTTGTCGGCGCCGCCCAACACATTGTAGGAGTCAAACCAGCATCCTCCTCCGGTCGCACAGGAACCGATTGCGAATGTGAGCTTAGGGTTGGGCACGGCCTCCACTAATCTCTTCAACGCTGGCTCAACTTGGCGTGTCACCGGGCCGCAGATCAAGATCACATCCGCGTGCCGGGGAGACCCGACGAGCTTGATCCCGAAGCGCTCAGCATCATAGTAAGGAGTGAGCACATTAATTACTTCGATATCGCATCCGTTGCACGCCCCGGTGTTGGCGTGATACACCCAAAGGGCCTTGCAAAACGCTTTTCGGCATAGACGTTCCAACATAGCGGCACCTCACTACCTGCCCAAGGTCGCTAATGCCTTTGCTGCACGGTCCAGCAACGGATACGGTCCTTGGGGCCAAATCCCAAGCAACACGCACATTGCCGCCAAGGCCACCATTGGTACCCACATAAGCGCAGGAACTTCCCGCGCGGCCAAGGTAGACGGCACGCTCGAGCGAGGCTCGCCCCAAAAAACTCTGTATCCAACGCGAAGCATAACGACAATGGTCAGAACGCTCGTCAGAATGGCGATGATTGCGGCCCACCACATTCCCGCGCTGGCAAGCGCCATGTACACGGTCAGTTTGCTCCAGAATCCATTCAGCGGGGGAAAGCCCGCAATCGCTACGGCTCCCAGCAGGAAGCACGCACTTGTGATGGGCATCTGTTTTCTTATGCCGCCGAGTTCGGCTATTCGCCGGACACCGGTGGCATAGATCACCGCACCGACGCACATGAACAACAGAGATTTGTACAGTGCGTGGTTTAGTAGATGATACAGGCCACCATAACAGCCCAGGTAGGTTCCAAGCCCAATTCCCACGAGTACGTAGCCCATCTGGCTAACGGACGAATAGGCGAGCAACCTCTTAAGGTCGTCCTGGGTCATAGCTAGAATGATGCCCAGCAACATGGTGAAAGTGCCTAGCACCACTAGAAAGACCGTGATTTGAGGCCATGGTAAGTAGAAGATGCTTACGGTGCGCGCCATGGCGTAAAGGGCCATTTTTATCATCACGCCCGATAAAAGCACACTGATCGGCGTGGGCGCCTCGGCGTGCGCGTCCGGGAGCCACGGATGAAACGGCGCAATTCCCGCTTTGGTCCCGAAACCAATCACGAGAAAGGCAATGGTTATTGCCGCAGTGCGGCCCGGTATGAACGACGCTACGTTGCGGATGTCACTAATCAAGAGCGCGCTTGCTCCCGCCAACTTGCCGGTCGCCGCTGCACCGGCATAAAGCAGCACACAACCAAACAATGCGAAGGTGATTCCAATAGTGAGCAGCATGAGGTATTTGTAGCCAGCTTCCAGTGCCCGGCGATCCCAATAGAAGGCTACGAGAAGGCCTGAAGTCAGGGTGGTCGCTTCAATTGCCACGTACAGCATGATCACGTTGTTAGTAACGCAGCCCCACAGCATGGTCCCGAAGAACCACATGAGAAGACCGTGAAAGATGCGCATACGGCGCAAAGTGGTGTTCTCAGCCATGCGCGCTGAAAGATAACGCACCGAATAAAGCGAGGCGAGTAGTCCGATGGCGCCGATAATGACTACCATCAAGGCACTCAAAGCATCGACACGCAACTCACGGTTCCACGTTGTGAGCACAACTCCAGTCAAGATCCGGGAAGCCATCCAAACACCCAGTCCCGTGACAAGTGCTGCGCTCAGAACGGAGACCCACTGTTGCGCAGCGCGCCCCATACCTGGGACAAAAAACATCATCGTGCCCACCAGCATTGGCAGGAGGAATACGATCGCTGGCAGGGCCGACGCCTGTATCAGTACATCACCAACCATATAAACGTTTCCCGGACTAACTGTTCGACCACACCTACCATTTCAGTTCGCGCAGCCTGAATGTATCCGTGGAGCCGAACTCCCGCCGCACTCCCTCTATGACATAGAGAAGCAAAAAAACTGTCACAACCACTTCTGTGGCAATGCCGAAGAGCGCGGTCTCGGACAAACCTGGAGCCAGACTCACCAAACTGAGGTGCACGCCGTTTTCGAGCAAGCATAGGCCAATCACCGCCTTGATTGCATCCCGACGCGTCAGCACGGCATACAAGCCAAGCGCGAAAACTGTAGACGCTACGGCCAAATTCGTTCGGAACACTCCGAGTTGCCCCAGCTCGGTTGGCGCCAAGAATGCACCTCGGCCATGCGTCAGATGAAAAAAACTCAACATCAACAAGGCGGCAATCACCGCCGAAGGGCCGAAACCGATCACCGGCTTCAATTCGTGGTCGTCCACACCGCGGAGCGCCCGGAAAAGAAACCAGGGTGTAAGAATCGCCTTCGTAACGAAAGCCGTAGCTGCCCACCAGTACAAAGCCGTGTTGACCGCCGCAAAGCTTAGCAGCAGCCCCACGATCAAAAGTGCCTGGCAGAGGTACGCAACAATCGAGAATTTAAGCCTGCGCATTTCCACCGCGGCCACCGAGGTAATCACCAGGGTCAAGCTGAGCGTCTCGATCAGGCTAGTGTGCAGTGCTCCGAGGTTCATGCTCGGCCTCCCCGCAAACCCTCCCTGAACCCGGTTTTCATCATCCGGTCAAGTGTCGTAGGAGGTGGAAAACACCGGCCACACCGTTGACAGGGCCCCATGAAAACCTCCAAGCGCATGTACATGTCCTCGGGAGCATTCGTGGCGGTTTCGAATTGCTGGGTGAGGCTGATCGCTCGCTCGGGACAAACTTCTTCGCACTTGCCGCAATACGTACACCTACGCCAGTAGAATTCGAGTATTCTCACATGCTGCTTCGCATCGGAAACCACAATCACGCCGGCCGGACAGACGTTTGCACACCCCCCGCATCCGAAGCACAGATCAGCGTCGATCGTGATCTTCCCGCGGAATCCGGGTTCTGGCGGATGGGGCGCGAAAGGGTACCCCAGAGTCACGCGCCCTGCTTTTAAGCAAATCAGCGCTTCTCGCAGCTTGCTCAAAAACATCTCGACCCCCTGCTACTTTCCAATCACCGCAAAAGCCAAGGCGGCCAGGGACGAAAACGCGACCCGCATGTAGTACCCCATCGCTTGATCGATGCGGAGCCGCGGATTGACGACGTCGATGACCGACACCAGCACGAACACGATGAGAGCCTTCACAATTGTCAACAACAGATCGGCTAGAAAGATTCCCAGGTGCGGCCAAGGGAAAAACACCGCCACCAGCAAGAAAACCAGCACGAACTGCTTCACCCACACAGCCCATCGGGCGAGTGCCAGGCGCGGACCACTTTGCTCTATGAATGGGCCACCCATGATTTCCTGATCAGCCTCGGCAATGTCGAATGGCAATTTCCCGGCCACCGCTTGCAGAGCTAGAAAAAACGCCACGCCCGCAATCGCCATGCTGATGCTCGGCCCGTTCCGCACCTGCCAATTCACGATACCGGCAATAGCCAAAGTCCTGGCCTTGAACGCACCCACAGCGAGCGCGATGGCTAGGATTGGTTCCACAGACAGAAGCATCATCATTTCGCGGGAACTGCCAATGAAAGCGTACGGGCTAGCGCTCGCAAAACCACCCAACATGATCAGCACACTACTCATAGTCGCCACGTAGATCACCACGATCATGTCGCCAGCGAATGCCAGGGGTGCCGTGGTTCCCAGAGGAATCAGTGTGGCAAGCAGTAGCGCCGAACCTAAGGTGATTGCCGGCAAACTGGCGTAAGCGATTCCGCCGACGCTGCGAAGATCCTCCTTGCCCAGGAGCTTTAAGAGATCCCAATAAGGCTGCGTAATGGGCGGACCAATCCGAGAGTGGATCGCAGCCCGGAGTTTCCGCATGATGCCTTCACAAAGTGGCGACAAGAATAGAGCGATTGCTGCGTTCAGCAAGCAAAGAAGGGAGCTCTTGAGAAGCCAAACGGTCATCGGGCACCTCCGCCGCCATTTGTCACTCTGGACATCTCCAGGATCTCGGCGTGGGAATAAACCTTGATCTCACCCGTCTGCTTATCGAGTGTCTCCAGGCGCTCTGTGCACGAGAAGCAGGGGTCGAGACTTCCCAGTGTGATCGGCACGTCGGCGATCTTCGCATTCGCGACCATCACGGGCATGGCTTGAAGGTTCGGATAGGTGGGAGCACGCACTCTCCATCGGTATGGCCTGTTGTCGCCGCCCGTCTGCACAAAATGGATTGCCTCTCCCCGCGGCGCCTCCACTACCGACACCCCGATTGTGTCCCGCGGGATCTCCCCCGGGATCTCCGCACAAATAGGACCCTCAGGGGTCGCAGCGATAGCCTCGCGCACGATTCGTATTGAGTCCAGTAACTCCGCGACGCGCAACAGCACGCGCGCCCAGGTGTCACCTGCCTCCTGTGTGGCTATCTGCGGAGGTATCTCGTCATACGCGGCATACGCATGATCAATTCGGGCGTCGATCGCTACCCCGGAAGCCCTAGCCGGCGGCCCCACGACACAGATTTTCCTGGCCCACTCGTTCGTAAGCTCACCGACGCCTTTGGTTCTTGCATGCAACGTGGTGTCGCCAACGACAGCGTCGCGAACCGCAGTCGCCTGCTTTTCTACTTCAGCAAGTATCTCCAGGAGCTTCGGCTTTATCTGATTGGGCAGATCGCGACGCAGCCCGCCGATGGTGTTCATTCCATACGTCTTGCGGTTTCCGGAGATTTGTTCGCAAAGCCACATGACCGGTTCGCGAATCCGCCAAGTCTGCATGAGCACGGTGTCGAATCCGATGATGTGTCCGGCAATACCTAACCAGAGTAGGTGCGAGTGAATGCGTTCCAACTCCAGCATGATCGTTCGGATGTATCTGGCTCTGCGCGGCGCCTCCATCCCCGCGGCCTTCTCCACAGCCTGGCAGTAGCATGTGGAATGAATGAAGCCGCAAATCCCGCATATTCTCTCGGCTAAGAACGGGACCTCGTTGTAGGTCAGAACGCTGTCACCCAGTTTTTCAATTCCTCGGTGGTTATAGAAGAGGCGCGTATCACATCCCACCACGTTCTCGCCTTCGACGAACAGTCTCCAGTAGGCGGGTTCCTCCAGAACGGGAAAGAAGGGACCCATTGGCACGACGCTCGCACCGGAAGGGGGTTCCCGCATTTGCGGGCGTCCATTCTCAGCACGCGGAGGCCGGTAGTTATAAGGGAAATCCCTCCGGAGGGGGTACACGCCTTCCGGCCAATCGTCTGCCAAAAGCAAGCGGCGTGGATCTGGATGGCCTTCGGGAGTTACACCAATAGCATCCCGGAATTCGCGCTCTGCCCAATTCGCTCCGGCGACGATCTCGGTGATGGATTCAATCTTCGGGTCATTTTCCGGCACGGGCGATTCGAGCAGAACGTAAAGATGTTCCCGGTCGAGCGAAAAGAGGTGGGTAATTGCGAAGTCGCCGGTTACAGGTCTCTTGTCAGTTCCGACGGAAATCAGGAACCGTGCTTGCAACTCGCCCACTAGCCCTTCCACGACCGTCCGCATGGCTCTTTTTTCAATCGTGAAATGGAGAGTATCGGCATGCGGTAAGGTCGCTGACAGAAGAGCGCCGTTGCAACGTACGGCGACTGCTTCCTTAACCCGCGTAACGGTCACCGGTTCGGTAGGAGTCATAGCCATCTCCTCACCCCCTTACCCAAAGCAAAATTCCAGTCACGACGATGGCGCCGACGATTATCCACAGAAGATAGATTTGCAGGATTCCGACATGCGTTCTGCGGACTTGGTCAGCGGCCTTGTCGACGACTTTGACTGTGGGAGCGTATAGCCATTGGTCAAAATCGAACACGCGGCGAAGCGGCGCGGGGAATCTCGGCGCATGCACTCTTCCGCTGGGATAAATCCCCTGAAACGCGTGCTTGAAGGGCAAATAGAAGCTGCTTGCAGGGTACCGCACCACGGCGGGAGCGTGCTCTTCTCCACAGTACCAGACAGGCACGGATCTCGTGCGGGCTCCACCCGCACGCTGGATCGCGTACGACAGTAAGCCCAGAATCGCCAAGGCCGAGACAATGGCCAAGGGCGACCAGAACGCAACTGGGGAGCCATCGACCAAAAACAGCCCGCCCCACGTTCGGCTCGCGTCCACAGCGGCAGAAGAGGTGCCGGTAACCCCCTCGATTGCATGCCCGACAAAACGCAATACGAACTGCGGGAAAACGCCCAAAAGTACGCACAGGGCCGCAAGGACCACTTGGGGCACGATCATGGACACCGGCACTTCTTTTATTCCGAGGTTCTCTTTAGCCCTGCCGAGGAACACCGACCCGAGCAACTTCAAGAAGGAAGCGAGTGTGGCAAGTGAGATGAAAAGCGCTATCAATCCCAGCACGAGGAACAATGGAAATCGCATTCCTGTCAATAAGCATCCCGCCACGATGAGCCATTTGCTGGTGAAGCCGTTCAAGGGCGGAACGCCCGCAATGCTCAATGAGGCTATAGCTGCCGCCCCCGTTGTGTAGGGCATGAAAGCCGCCAAGCCTCCTAATCTATCCATGTCCCGCTCGCCGGTCCGGTAGAGCACTGAGCCGGCAGCGAGGAACAACGAGGACTTGAAGCAGGCGTGGTTCAGCGCATGCAAAATCCCACCGGTAAGTGCAATCGTGGCGAGGGTTGGGTACATATCCAGACAGTAAGTTCCGACTCCCAGTCCCAGGCAGATGTATCCGATTTGCCCGACGGTGTGGAAAGCCATGAGTCGCTTGGTGTCGGTCTGCTGCAACGCAGCCAAAGTTCCGACGAAGAGCGATCCTGTACCCGCGAGCGCCAGAATAATTCCCCATATCTTGAGCGATGATGAAACAACCAGCAAAGAGCAAAAGAACCGGAACAGCCCGTATACTCCGAGTTTGACCAGCGCGCCCGAGAGAGTGGCGCTCATACCTGATGGTGCAACCGGGTGCGCGTCGGGAAGCCAATCACCCATGGGCAGGATTCCCGCCTTGGTGGCAAATCCCAAAAAGAAAAGAAAAACGATGGTGTTGGCCAGGAACGGTCGTGTCGCTAGCAGCGCGGACAAAGTGCTTCGCGTAGTATCGAAAGAAAACGCCCCGGAGGTTCTCCAGAGCAATAACGCGGCCGCCAACATGCAGAGCGTCGCGCCGTGCGTGATAATGAAATATTTCAGGCCTGCTCGCTGACTCGCTGGGTTGTCGCTCTCGAAGGTCACCAGGAAGTAGGAAGTCAGTGTCATTGATTCCCAGAAGATGAGGAAGAACAAGAAGTCCGTGCAAGCAAGAACCCCGGTCATACTGGCCACGCAGAGCAGAAGGACCGGGAAAAACCTTGCGACCTTGTCGTGCGCGTAGTGCTCCATGTAGCGCACGGAATACAACGTGCTTAGTAGGGCAATCACCGAAACGATGGCCAGGAAGACGGCACTTAGGGGATCGAGACGCAACGTGAGACTTGAACCGAGTTGCGGCAGCCTCAGGATAGTATGCTCGTACTGGGGCACTGTGCCTGCGCTTACGATCGCAACTCCGGCGTACACAGACGAGACACCAACGAAGGCGAAGCTAACCCAACCACAAAGCTTTCGCCATCGTGCTAAGAGCAGGCTGACGAGTGCCCCGACAACCAGGATTGCTATGCTTGCTTCGACGTCGCGAACGGCATCAACCATGCTATTTCCCCATTAGCTGCACTAAGGGCATGCCCACCAGCGGAGCTGCCACACAGCCGATCATGAGGATGATCAAGGTAGCGTTCATCGGCCAAGGGGGATCCGCTGGAACTTCAGCTATCGTGAGGGGCGTGCCCAAGAAAATTCTTTGCCCGATGTAAAGCATCCAACCAAAAGAAATTAGAGTTTCGCAAAGGATGAGAACAAGGATAAGCGGTCCGATGGGACCCGCCAGGCGCATGGCGCCCGAGAGAATCAGGAACTTGCTCCAGAAGCATGCCAGTGGCGGAACCCCAGTGACGCTCAGGAGGCCGACGAAAAACGCTGCAGCCGTGAGAGGCATGCTCCTTCCCAAGCCACGCAGCTCTCTTATGCTGCGCGTGCCGGTGACATAGGCAATTGTGCCGGCACAAAAGAACAAGGTCGCCTTGCTGTAACCGTGACAAATGATATGCAAGATACCGCCGCGGAAGCCCAGTATTGATCCCAGACCACCTACCGCAATGCCGAGCAGCACGTAACCGAGATGCGCGATGGTCGAATAAGCGAGCAACCGCTTCAAGTCATCCTGAACAAAGTAGAAGGAAAGAGCGACGAAGATCGTCAGTAGAGCCATAGCGCCCATAAGTAACGAGACCTTCGGAGGGATTCCCCATCCACTGCTTGCCGTTCTCGCTATCAGGTACACCCCGGCTTTGACCATTGCCGCAGCGTGCAGGTAGGCGCTGACAGGAGTCGGAGCCTCCATGGCGTCGGGCAGCCAAGTTTGCAGGGGGACCTGAGCCGCCTTTGCCCAGGCTGCAATCAAGAGAAAAAGCCACACCCATGGCCTTAGCGGATCGGGCAGCTTGTTGAGCGCTGAGAATTCGAAGGAGTGCGTGCGGACGAACACCACCAGAATAGCCAAGAGCAAAAAAGCGCCGCCGACCGATGTCATCAAGAGAGCTTTGAATCCAGCCCTCAAGCTTCGCTCATTCTGGTGAAAGGAGATCAGCGCCCACGAACACAGTGTGGTCATTTCCCAGAAGGCAAAGAACTGAAGGAAATTCGGGGATACGGCAACTCCTACCATGCTGGTTATGAACAGTAGGAGCCAGAAATAGTACCGGCCGTAATGCTCACTCCCTACGGAGTGCTCCCTGTTTTTCTCCGTAAGATACGCGGTCGAATAGAGGACCGTGAGCAATCCGATGGGCACAACGACCAGCAACATCAGTGAGGCCAACGGATCAACAACGATTCCGAAGGTCGAGGAGTCAACAAGGCCATGTAACCAGGGGAGCCCCCCCCACATTTTGGTGTACGGGGCATGAAACGTTGACGGTATCAGCCATATTGCCAGGGCTGTGACCGTTGCTGCGACGACTACTGCAGCCGGACGCGCACGCTTCTGGAGGGCCACGGACAAGAGGGCTCCCGCGGCAGGCAGGATTAGCATGAGGACAGCAACTAACGTGATCAAGTGGGTGCCTCTCTTGATTGAGCAGTGAATCTCCGTCGAGCAGGCTGCTGACCCGCTGCAAAAATTTCGTTCAACATGCGCGCGATTACCTCCACGCTTGAAGAGACCGCCGCGCTCATTGGTTCAGAAAAAGCCGTTTGGCGCGGCTGAATCGCAACCAAAAATACGCGTGCATGGGTTTCGCGCTCGAGGTAGTTCATCAGCACACATATGGGCAGGCGGTGTGTGCTAGGCCAGTAACTAGCTGTCTGATCCTTTTCTAAAAGCGCGACCGAGCCGGGGGTGGCTTTCAGGTCAACACAGTCGATCAGCACGACGGTGTCGGGCCGCCGGTCCGCTACCTGGCACACGTAGTTCTCGGGGACATCTTGGGCGTCGATCACCTGCACGCCGCTTGCATCGCTGATTTTTCTCGCCACGATGCTCCCGGCCCCGTCGTCACCACGGCAAGGATTGCCGATGCCAACCACAACCGTAGTGCCTCGTATCGCATCGGTAAGTTGTTTCTTCAGATTCATAATCCCGAACCGGGCGCAAAATGCGCGAACAGAATGTCCTTTACTCGACCAACTCCTTGATCTGGGCACAGTTGAAAACCGGACCGTCGCGGCACACATAACGATGGCCAATGGCGCAGTGGTTGCACTTTCCAATGCCACACTGCATCATGCGTTCCAATGTCGATATGACCGCTTCCTCTTTGAACCCAAGGCCCAGAAGATCGTGAACCGTAATCCTGATCATGATGGGTGGTCCACAGACGTAGGTGAGAGTGGAATCCGGATGCAGGGTGATTTTTCTGAACAACGATGGAACCACTCCCACGTTTCCGGTCCAGCCAGGTTGGGCCACGTCTACGGTGACGTGAAGTTCCACATCCGACCGCTTTCCCCACTCTTCAAGTTCTTGCTTGTACACCAGGTCCGTCGGCGTCCGGGCGCCGTACAGGATCGTCACTTTGCCAAACCGGGAGCGCTCGTCCAGTACATTCCAAATCAGGCTGCGCAGTGGTGGCAGCCCAATGCCGCCGGCCACAAAGAGCAAGTCCTTGCCACGAGCTCCTGCCACATCAAATCCATTGCCAAAAGGCCCGCGTATCCCGACTTCCTCGCCCGGCCCAAGCCGATGCAACGCGCCGGTCAGCTGCCCGGTGCGCCGGACCGTTGCTTCCAATGTGTGTGGCCGTGTCGGACTCGACGCTATGCAGAACGGACCCTCTCCATAACCAAACACGGACAGCTCCAGGAATTGCCCGGGAAGAAAATGGAAATTCCCTCCGTTGTGCGCGTCGCGGAAGCGCAGAGAAAAGGTCTTGGTGTCCGGCGTCTCGTCCGCGACACCTACCAAGCGCGCAATCTCTGGAAGGAACGCATCATTCATTCCATTTCCCCTTCCTGATTGCACCGACAACGGCGGGCATATCCGTGCTGCCAAGACATACCTTGATGCATCGCCCGCAGCCGACGCATCCAACCACCCCGTCACGCTGGTAGTACTGAGCGCTCACCTTGTGAAAGAAGCGCCGCTTCATTCGCTGCTTGCGATCCGCGCGTGGATTGTGTCCTGACGCTTCTAGTGTGAAGGCGGCGTACTGGCAGGAATCCCAGATGCGGCACCGAATCCAAGTCCCGTCTTCGGAGAGATCCTTAACACTGAAACAATAGCAGGTGGGGCAAACCATGTTGCAGGCGCCGCACTCTAAACACCAGTCGCTCATCTTCTCCCAAAGTGCATCTTGCACACGCCCGGTTGAAATGCGTCTCATAGCGGAAGCAAAGTGACAGGTCTCTTCCTCAAAGTGGTTTTTCGCTTCGACCTCCATTCGCTGTCGTTGCGACACTTCTTCTTCGGTGGCCGAGCGAAACAGGTTTGAAGCACCTGATATTGCGGCTTCGCCTTTTTCACTCCCGACCTCGACGAGGTAACTCTCGCCCAGATCTGTCAATTGGACGTCGTAGCCCTCGCTCAAAAACGGTCCCGAGCCACTGCAAATGCAAAAGCCCAATGGGCAAGGCTTGTTGCAGGCCAAGCTAATGATGGTGAGGCTTCTCGCCCGCCGGAGGTATGAGGCGTCCGCAGGTTCCATCTCATACATTTGCGTCAAGAACGCGATCCCTTTGGCATCACAGCTACGCACGTTGAAAAGAAATCGACGGCCATCGTCGTAAACCGGCTCAACTTCGTAGCTCCCAGCGTTGCGCGTGATCTTAATAAGTGGGTCGGTTTGAGGCAGGACAACTTGCTTTGGAGGGGACAGTGGATTCTGGAAATCCCACGCCACTTGATCGGGGGAATGCACGGAAGAAAAGAGGATGTCACCGCATGGTCCACGAACGGGAGCAATGACCTCTCCACACTCCAACAACTTCTGGAGCCATGTCGTTGTGGCTTGTTTTTCTATCACGAAGGCCATCGAAGCTCTCTCACGGCAGTTCTATGCTGACAGCTGTTGCATGATCGGGGCCCAGCACGCTGGCCAGGTGATCCCGGAAGGCATAGGGCACGGACACTACACCGGCCTTGAGATCGGTTCGTAATTGAATTGGAACTATCGCATCCCCGTGGGCAGAGGCAATCCTGACGCGTCTTCCCCCGCTCAGGTTGCGCGCGTCCGCATCTCGCTTGCTCATTTCGACGAAGCCGTTGGGAAAGAGCTTACGCTCTGATTGATAGTCCCGACTTAGCGTGGGTGAGTAATAAACCAGCGGATCACGTCCCCAGTCAAAAGATCCCTCACGGACGAGCACGTAGGGGCGCTCGGCACACGCCGGCGCCGCAACCCCTTGGGACCCGGTGAAGTCGAGTTGGAAGTCAGGGTTGTCAGAATTCTCAAGCAATACATCGCCCCAATCGTCTTTGGGCAACTGTTCAACCGCGGCGTAGCGCGGCACAGCCTGGGTGATCTCGCGGAGTACATCCTTGGTTGAAGAGCAGGCGTCGCCGACGCCGAAACTCGAGCATAGCTCAGCTAGCACCTGCCAGCCTGCTTTCGCTTCGCCAGGCGGATTCGCCGCCGCACGAAGCCGCTGGACCCGGCCTTCCATGTTGGTTAGTGTTCCTTCGGTTTCAGCAAAGCTGGCAATCGGCAGTGCGACGTGGGCGGCCCGTATGGTGGGCGTGACAAAAGCGTCCAAGACCGCAAGGAATTCGATCTTCTCCAGGGCCGCCATAGCGCGCTGTCCCATCGGCACTACCGAAGGCGGGTCGTCCGCCAAGATGATCAGTCCGCTTACGTGTTGCAGCAGCTCCTCTGCCTCCCAACCACGATCTGAGGGAAGTTTCTTGCTCCACAGTTGCTGCAGACGCTGCCGAGCTTTTTCATCGTCAAACGAAACATATCCTGGCAAGTGTCCGCATGCGCTCCCCATATCGCACGCACCCCGGACGTTGCTGCGCGGCAGAAGTAGCAGTAGTCCCGATCCGGGTCTTTCCGGATGTCCGCTGATGGCGGCCAGCGAGGCAAAGGTGGCAGCATCTTTTCGAGACTGATCGCCATGCCCGCCGTTGACGGCCAAGAGAAACGTCGCCCGCGGGGCGCGCACAATCCACTCTGCGGCCTGCTGCAATTCTGCCGTCCGCTTGATGTTCTTTACATTCTGACAAAACGATTCATATCCTCCGCCGACCGCCGCTGCGGGCGTCCGATTTTGCTGCTGCAGGTCGAAGACGGCGGCCAGAAGACCGGTGATTACCTCGCCCTCATCTCCCGGGAGGACGCTCAGGTGTAGGGATGACAGACGCGCCATCTGCGTTGTTCTGTAGCCCACGGTGATAAGATGTGCCCCGTTCTCCACGGCCTTCATCACTGCTGACGCGACTCGCGGGTGTGTCTTGGCCAGGTCTCCTTCAACCAGCAGGACTGTCTGACACGATTCAATCGTGCTTATGCTGGCAGTAGGAGTGCGGTCCCCATATACATCGCCAATGCCGGAGAGCAGCGGGCGACAAGTGGAATGGTAGGAAAAATCAACGTTGTTCGTTTGAAGACCGGCCCTCGCAAACTTGGCCGCCAGGTAGTTTTCCTCGTTGCTTGCTCTGGGAGAACCCAAGAGTCCGACAGGTTTCCCTGCACTAATCAAAGCCTGGAGGCGACCCGTAATGGAATCAAGCGCCTCACTCCAAGGAACAGGCTCCGGCTTGCCATTTCGGCGGAGCAGCGGACGCCTCAAGCGATCGCCCCACAGGGTGGCCTCGTGCGCGCTCCAGCCTCTGGCACAGAGCTTACCGCCAGACACCGGATGATTTTCGCTGGGTGCAACACCGGCTAGTTGTCCGTTATTTGACAACAGGTAGAACCCGCAACCACAGGCGCAAAATGGACACGTGGTTGGGTAGGCTGACATGAGAGCAGCCCCGTTTCCTCTTACGGGCTCTATGCACCTTCCGGCGTCCCCTGTCTATGACGACCGTCACGTGGGGGAGCCTAGATTGGCCGACTTCAATCGAGCGCTGTGTTCTCAAAAGGCACGACATAACACAGCTCTCGACCTACTGCGGACTCGTCTCGCCCTCGTGCTGGGAAGCACAGAACCCACGGCAGGAGATTGTGCGCCTGAAGTCGATGGCGCAGATCTCAGCCGCTAGGCTTGGCGCAGCCCTGTAGTTATGCCTTGGCTGCTACAGCGACGGGGGCGCGCTTCTCAATCGGTACAAATTGAAGATTGCGGCTGCCGACATAGACTTGTTTGGGCCGGAAAATCTGCTGCTCGGAATCCGTGATCATCTCTTGCCACTGTGCCAGCCAGCCCACCGTACGCGGAATGGCAAATAGCACGGTGAACATCTCGGGCTTGAAGCCCATAGCCTCGTAAATGATCCCAGAGTAGAAATCCACGTTGGGATACAGCTTCCTGTTGATAAAGAACTCGTCTTCCAGGGCAATCCGCTCCAATTCGAGAGCAATCTCGATCTTCGGATTGCGTCCGGTGACTTCGAAAACCTTCTCAGCGGCCCACTTGATTATCCTCGCCCGTGGGTCGTAGTTCCTGTAAACGCGATGCCCAAAGCCCATTAGCTTGCGATTGCCTTCCTTCACTTCTTTAATATATGCGGGGACTTTCTTCTTGGACCCGATCTCGTCGAGCATCCGGAGAACCTCTTCGTTCGCCCCACCATGCAGGGGCCCCGACAAAGCTGCGGCTGCTGCGGCTGTTGCAAGATAGGGATCGGTGTGCGAACTGCCTACCGACCGCATGGTGTTGGCACTGCAATTCTGCTCATGATCGGCATGCAGAATAAACAGGATGTCCAACGCGCGGGCAAGCATCGGGTTGGCGGCATATTTTGGTTCCACCATGCGCCAGAGCATGTTCATGAAGTTGGCGGTGTAGCTCAGATCATTGTCCGGGTAGACATAAGGGAAACCCAAGCTGTGCCGGTAAGACATAGCCGCAATGGAGGGCATCTTGCCAATCAGGCGCTTGATCTGGCGTAGACGGTTGGCGGGATTGTGAACGTCACTGGCCTCCGGGTAGACCGTTGCGAGAGCGGCCACCGTGCTAACCAACAGGGCCATGGGCTGAGCATCGTGACGAAAGCCCTCCATGAACCTCTTGGTGGTTTCGTGCACCATGGTATGGTGAGTGATTTCGTAAACCCAATTCTTCAGTTCGGTCTCATCTGGAAGGGTCCCAAAGAGAAGCAAATAAGCAACCTCCAGGAAGCTACACTGCTCGGCCAACGGTTCGATAGGATAGCCTCGATACTCCAGGATGCCACGTTCACCGTCGGTGAAGGTGATTGAGCTCCGGCAAGAAGCCGTATTCATGAAAGCTGGATCGTAGATCATTAGCCCAGGATCTTCCCCACCAGTTTTGATTTCCTGCAGATCCATGGCTTTGATCGCACCGTTCTTGATAGGTACGGTGTAGGTTCGATTGGTCCGATTATCTGTAATCGTGAGAGTGTCCTGAGCCATATCTAGTCTCCTTGTGCCTCGGTGCCCGTCATTTGCCACGCAGTGACGTGG
>Ga0187782_10000943_pt1 | contig 20676 bp, 19 predicted proteins | sample 0715_SJ02_MP15_2_FD_132454 | JGI IMG/M metagenome (GOLD analysis project Ga0187782, IMG submission 132454) | Tropical peat soil microbial communities from peatlands in Department of Meta, Colombia - 0715_SJ02_MP15_20_MG | ecosystem: Environmental > Terrestrial > Soil > Wetlands > Peat | place... | reverse complement strand
CGCCCGCGTGAAAATGGATGAAGTCGATCGCCACATCGAGAACACTTGGTTTGCGTGGATCGGCGGTTCAGAACCCGACAGCGTCTTCTACTACCGCGTGCAAAGCCCGGTAGTTCTCATTGAATTCGATCATCAGCGGCCCGCCAATCTGGCTAGGTTCGGGAAGGACCCAAATCAGCCTACGCAGCAGCACATTCATTGCGTGGTGCGCACGCCCAACGGCAACGACTACGGCAAAGATCTGCTCCGCCAGCATTATCTGGCCCACCCGCACAACGGCTGAAGTGATCAGGGAACGCGACGGCGCGCGGCCTTGGCCTGAAACTCTCCATCGATCGCCAGTAGTCGGATGTGTGGCGGCTCCAGGTTGCGGTGCTGCGCCAGCACATCGGGTGGAATGAGGTTCGTCACCCTCGAAGCATCCGCCCGGCAGTTGGTGGGAATGCTCATGCGCGTCTCCGAAGTAGATTCAGAGAATCCTCAAACACGCCTGGGAACAATTCCCAAGGTTTTGGAACATCTTTGGAACAAAACCGAGCTTTTTAGGCGAGTTTTTCAGTGCCTTCCACGTTTAGAGGCAATCGAATCACCAGCATTTTTGGAGCGGGCGATGGGAATCGAACCCACGTCCGAAGCTTGGGAAGCTTCTATATTGCCATTATACGACGCCCGCTCGCAGCGCTTGCTCGGTGATTATACCTAACTACTCGATTGCGCGTATAGTGCGGGACAACTTCCATATTTTCCGATTGAGATGTGCGGCCAGCATCTCCCTGTCCCGGGCGATCATGATTTTCGACGAATGCGCCCGACCAGGCAGCATGCAACTCTGGCAAACCACTCCCCGGAAGAAGGTGGATTCCCGAGGTCACCCTGAGCCGTCGCAGTTGGTTGCGTATTGTTGTTTGGGCAAAGTGAACGTGCCACTACGGAGTGGCTAGTTGCTCGAGCCGCTGAAGCCGCGCAACCAGTGAGCTGGCGTTTTCTTCACCGATGTTGGGCGACGCGTTGCGTACGATTCGGCGCCCGCGCTCAAGTAGTGTTCTCCGGTAGGATGTGTCTTTGGTTGTGCTGGCAATGTCTCCGAGGGCGCGCAGCAAACGCAGGGTCACGGCCAAATCACCCCTCGAGTACATACGTATCTGTTCGAAAGCCGAGTCCAGCAACTGCTCAAAAGTGATCCAGGAAATGCTCACGCGGGCCACTCCCCGCAAGTCGTAAAGATGGGCATCGGGTATCTCGCGCGAAGCTGCGCGAATCAGAATCCGGCTGAGCTGATCGACACACCCAATCGCCGTGGTGGGATCATTCACCGCGGGCGAAATCGCCTTCAGCGCAATGTCCACGATGCGTAACACGCCGAACTCCACGTCCTGCTGCAAAGTGCGTGTTGGGCCTAAATCGAAGGCACCGCGTAACTCGGCACTCAGGGTGCCAGATACGCGCTCGCCTTTATTCACCATAAGCAGGGGAGTACCTGCCGGGACAAACTGCCCCACGCGGCGAACAACTCGGACTTTGACCCGGTGCGATTCAGCGAGCGCTAGTAATTGCTTCAAATCGACGAAGCGGATATAGCCAGAGGCCTCATTAAGGATGGGCGTTTCCCAAATCACCGGTTGCACCGAGTCGCTGGTTTTCAAGTGCACATCGCGACGCAACATCGGCATCACATCGTCCACCACAGCTTCGGTTTCCATCGCGATCCGGTCGACGATGTGATTGACGCTGATCGCTTGTGAGATGTGGTGAATGAAAAACAGCAGCAAAGCCACGCAAATGATAGCCAAAACGATGGCCACCATAACCGTCAGCACCGGCGCGAACGGCGTCGGGCGAGCATGCGCTGATGGCAGAGCGGCCATGCAGTACAAAAATGTCCCCAGAAAGATTCCAAGGGTCCATTGCGTGACGCGATCGCGCACGAAGCTCACGATGATCCGTGGGGAGAATTGCATGGACGCCAGCGTCAACGTCATCAGCATGATTGCGAACACGATGGACACCACGGTCATGGTCGAGGTGGCGATGTCGCTCAAGATGACCTGGGCTACGGTAGGATCCGCGTGGGAGAAAAACAGAACCCGAGGAGCCCAGTCGCCGATGGAAGGTTGAGATTCCTCGATAAAGGAGAGAACCGCTCCCAGGCAACCTAGCGCCAACGCAATGGCCAGAGGCCGAACCAGGAAACCGCCGCGCAGGTTATATAGAGTTTTGCGGACTAGCAGTCGGAGCCGTTCGATCACGGTGTTGTGTCAGGGATGAAATTCCGGCCAGAGATTCACTAGCGAAACTCTAGCACAGGAAACTGAGGGTCACTAGAAAAACCGGTGAATGATGGAGTCAAGCAGATCACCGCAGGGCGCGGAATCTGTGGCAGCTGACCAGGTGATCGTTGACAATGCCGGTGGCCTGCATAAATGCGTAGCAGATTGTGGGACCGACAAACCGGAATCCGCGCTTCAACAACTCCTTACTCATGGCGATGGAAAGCGGGGTCTTGGCTGGAATCTGGCTTTGCAGAGTCCACCGGTTTTGAATGGGCGAGCCGCCGACAAACCCCCAAATGAATTTATCGAAACTGCCAAACTCCTTCTGCACCTGCACAAATACCTGTGCGTTGGTCACCGTCGCCGCAATTTTCAGGCGGTTGCGCACTATTCCTGGATCGCGCAAAAGCTCACGAATCCTCTTCTTATCGAAGCGCGCCACTTTGCTGGGATCGAACTCGCACAGAACTTCGCGGTAGTGTTGACGCTTTTGCAGGATGGTATCCCAGCTCAAGCCTGCTTGCGCCCCTTCCAATATCAAAAACTCGAACCAGCGCCGGTCGTCGCGTACTGGCACACCCCACTCTTCATCGTGATATTTGCGGTTAAGAGGGTTTGAAGCCCAAGGGCATCGCCGCACATTTGTGCTGGTGGCGCTCACGATCATTTCTTGAGAATAGTGTGAATGATCAGTGTGTTGCCGCCCAAAAGCACAGGATCAGAAACCAATTCACGGGTCCAACGATCTTGCCGTCGCGCTTCGGGGGTTAACGCGGCTACCAGACGGATCAGCACGGTGATGGGAAAGTACAACCATTGGTTCGCTTTTATCCGATCCCGGTACACGCCCTGGATTTCGAAGCCATTCAGTTCCAAATAATAACGGAGTTCGTTATAGCCAATTGGATTGGCATGGACCGCGATTTCGTTTTTCCCGGCCGTGTCATAAGCAATCTGAGCCTTGAATCGGTTGGACAGCGGCTTGAAATGCGACGTGTATCCGAAGACCAACCATTTTAGCCGTTCTTCCACATTCATGATGTTCGGAACACTGATAATCAGGTGGCCGTTGGGCTTCAACAGACGCCGGTACTCGCGGAACGCCTGGGGTGGTGAGTCGATGTGCTCCAGGCCGTCCAGAGAGGTGATGTAATCAAACGACCGACTCGCGTAAGGCAGCGTTCCGCTCAAATCGCCTTTCTTGATCTCGACACCATCCAGGCGAAACAACTCGTCGTACAGATCGCAAGCGCGAACATCGAAACCGGCAGCGACCAGGCGCTCGGCCAGGGCTCCTTCACCAGCGGGACAGTCCAGCACTACGCCGCGCGGGAGAGGATCGAGTATTTTCAGAACCGTGTCGTGCAGGCCCGGCCGAGACATCGCTGCCGGCCCACGCTCGCCCGCCAGTGAAGGAGGGTGATCCGGGGGTTTCACTCGCCGGGAGGCAGCAGATTGCGTTGTCGCCAAGTGAAAAAGTCCTCGAATGAGCGCAGGTGCAGCGCCCGTCAGCCTAGATGACGTTCCAGTGCTTTGGTGATCTGATCCTTGGGCACGGCGCCGACAATCTGCTCGACCACTTGACCATTCTTGAACACCAGCAGCGTAGGAATACCGCGGATGTTGAACCGGCCCGCCGAGTTCATCGCTTCATCCACGTTCAACTTGGTGACCTTCAGCTTCCCAGCATAGTCCTGGGCAATTTCGGCAACTGTAGGCGCAAGCATGTGGCACGGACGGCACCACTCCGCCCAGAAGTCCACCATGACCGGTTGAGCCTTGCTCGCGGCCAGGACTTCCGCCTCAAAATTTCCGTCGTTCACTGTCAAAATATTCTCAGCCATAGTTCTTGTTATTCCTCGACCGGCTGTCAGAGCAGCCGCTTTCCTAGGTTAATTAGATGATGGAACTGCTGATTGGTTTCGTGCTGCACGGGCAGCTTCATATAGTTTCGCATATTCTGCCGCCGAGGTGTTCCACGAAAAATCCTTGGCCATGCCGTTCAGCTGGATGCGTTTCCAGATGCCTTCGTCGGAGTAATAATGCAATGCCAGGCGGATAGTGTGCAGCAGCTCCCCACTGGAGTACTCCCAAAACTTGAAGCCGGTGCCGGTGCCGTGTTCCAGATCAAACGATTCAATAGTGTCATCCAGCCCACCAGTGGCGCGTACGACCGGAACGGTACCGTACCGCAGACTGTAGATCTGATTCAAGCCGCAAGGCTCGTATCTGGATGGCATCAGGAAAATGTCCGCACCCGCCTCCACCACATGTGCCAGCCGATTATCGTACGTGATCACAGCTCCGAGCTTGCCGGGAAGATCGGCAGCAAGCGCGCGAAACAGTTCCTCATAACGGCGGTCACCTGTGCCCAACACCGCGATCAGCACGTCCTCGTGCAAAAGATCGCGCACGATTTTGGCGATGAGATCGAATCCTTTCTGGTCGGCAAAGCGCGACACAATGCCTATGACCGGGCGGTTGGGGTTGTCTTTCATGAGCTTGAACTCATCCAGCAGGGCTTGCTTGCAAACGCGCTTTCCGGCCATATCCTTGGCGGAATATCTGGCAAGGATTAGTTTGTCGCGTTCCGGGCTCCATTCTGAATACTCCACGCCATTCAGGATGCCGGTGAGACGGGACGCCCGGGTGCGAACCACACCCTCGAGGCCAAAACCAAATTCCGGGGTCTGGATTTCCTCGGCATATCTCCGGCTGACGGTGGTCAGATAATCCGAGTAGACCAATCCGCCCTTCAGGAAATTGATGTTGCCAAAGAATTCGATGCCCCCGGGATGAAAGACTCCGGTAGGAATGCCGGCGCGGTCCAGGGCATCCCGGGAGAAAATGCCGTGGTAACCCATATTGTGAATGGTGAAAACCACGGGAATGTCCCGCACCGCCGGATCATCGCCGTAGGAGGTCCGGAGCAGCACCGGAACCATGGCGGTCTGCCAGTCGTGGCAATGAATCAGGTCGGGTAACCAAATCTGTTTGGCCAGTTCGATCGCCGCGCGGGAAAACTCGGTGAAACGCTCGGCATTGTCGGGGAATTCCCGGTTTCTGTCGCCGTACAGACCCTCGCGATTAAAGTAAAAGGGATCATCCAAAAAGAAATAGCGGACACCGCGATGAATTCCGCCATTCGTGATGGCAGGGAAACGCAAACGCGTCCCTTGGGGAACAGTCATGCTAGCCATTTCGATGGAAGTAGGTTCAATCCCGCGGTATTGCGGAAGAAAAACCGCAACTTCGTGCCCCAATTTTGTCAGAGCCCGCGGCAGGGCCTCAATCACATCTGCCAGTCCACCGGTCTTCGCGTACGGGAGAGCCTCAGAAGCAACAAAGAGTATGCGCATAGGTCAAGGCGAATTTCCTACGCTATCGGAGCCGCCCCGCAGCGTCAAGTTCACGGCACTAGCAGTACGAACACTTATTCGCTCATTCTTCCTGCAGCCTGCGCTCGACAATGACGCGCAATTCCAGATATCAAACACCTTCGACGAATCGTATGTCTCGCTCCGCCGCGCCCACCAAGAGCTTGGCGGCCGCCTGATAGCGCGCTCCCTCAAACGTCTGCGTAGCATTGGCTACGCTTTCGAATTCAATCAAAACAGCGCGTTCTCGAATGCCCGCCTCGTAAGTCTTCACCGGAACGCCGCGGGCCAGAATCTTACCGCCACCCGCCTCAATCGCGGGCCCAGCCAGTTTGGCGTACTCGGCGACCGCTGCGGGATTCGAAATACTGCGATAGAAAGTGACCCAATAACCTTTTGCCATGATCGCTCCTGTTCGACAATTCTCGATGCTACCACGGCAGAGCGCAATCTTGCGGGCAGCGCGTGGCATTCGTTGGCCCTGCTACACTCTTTGCAGCAAGCCGATGACTAGACAAAAGCTCGGTCAACATTTCCTCAGCGATCCAGGGTGGCGCGAGAAGATCGCGCGAGCCGTCGGTGTTTCGCCCCACGGCCGGCAACCCGGCATTGCTGGACAGCCTTTCTGTTGGATCGAAGTGGGAGCCGGTCACGGCGAGATGACCGAGCACCTGGCCAGAAGCGGGGCGCCGGTGATTGCCGTCGAGTTGGACAAATCGTTACTCTCCGGCTTGCGGCGTGTTGGCGAGAGATACCCCAACCTGACGGTTGTTCACGCAGACATACTGGAAACTGATCTGGCGGCCTTGGCTGCCGGGCGGCGCATCCGCGTCTACGGCAATTTGCCGTATTACATCACGTCGCCCATCCTGCACCACTTTTTTCAATACGCTCAGCAAATCGATGAAGCACATCTGGTGGTTCAACTGGAGGTGGCCGCCCGCCTAACAGCGCATCCTGGCCGGAAGCAATATGGCTACTTATCGGTGGCTACTCAGTTCTACTCACGGCCGCAATTCGTGCTGCGACTGCCGCCGAACGCGTTCCGGCCACCACCGGAAGTAGCGTCGGCGCTGGTCACTATCAGGTTTCCCGGCGAAGCGGGCACGCAGCCGCACAGCGATACCGTGAAATTTCTGGATTTTGTGAAAACGTGTTTTGCGCAAAAGCGCAAGACCCTGACAAACAACCTGCGCCAACTTGCCTCCGGCGAACAGGTCCGGGCGATCTTAGATCAGCTGAATCTGCGCAAAGACGCGCGTGCCGAGCAACTGAGTGTGCGAGAGTTTATGGTGCTATTTCAGCTTATTTCTTCAGAACCGTCAGTAGCCGGTCCGGATAGTCGCTCATGATCCCATCTACGCCGGCTGCCGCCAGCATGCGCATGTGTGCTAGGGAATTTATCGTCCAGCAGACAACCTGAAGGTCGCGTTTCCGCGCTTCTTGTAAGAAATTCGGGGTAACCAGATCGCCCCGGATGGCCAACTGCCTCGCGCCGATCTCGACGGCTTTCTCGAATGGACTTTCGAGATTGCCATCGTGAAGCAGGCCGGTCATGAGCGTGGGCTCGATCTTCCGCAACGCCGCCAGAATCGCAGGATCGAAGGAAATGACGACGCTGCGGGGGATCTCGCCGGTATCTCGCAAGGCGCTGATTAAGGCGTGTTCTCCACCCCAGAAGCCACTGGGCTTCAACTCCAAATAAAACACCACGTCATGCTTCTTGGTGAACTCCAAAATCTCGTCGAGCGTGGGTATTCGTTCACCCATGAACTCGCTGGCAAACCACGAGCCCGCATCCAGCCGGCGCACCTCCGCCAGGGTCATATCGTGAATGGCGCCACGCCCATTGGCGGTGCGCTCCACCGTCTCGTCATGGATAGCCACAAAGTGAGCGTCGCGAGTCAGGTGCAGGTCGGTCTCAATGAACGAAACGCCCTGCGCCACGGCACGGCGAAAGGCCGCAAAGGTATTTTCCGGCGCATAACCGGATGCACCCCGATGAGCTATGGCTAGCACGCGATGGACTTCTCCAGGGGTATCGGCAACCACATTTCGGGTGAGCGCCCGCGATTCCCTGTCGTATGCTAACAGTGTACAGCATGCGGGACCTTGGACTAAATCCTCGCCCGCGCGCCAGGATGGTTGCCGAGGCAGACGCCGGAGACTGAGCGTGATCGGTGATGCGGAATAGCGCTGCAGGTTATGATGCGTAACGCAAAGTGGCTCTCGATAATGCTGCTGTTCTGCTCCGCAGCGACTCCTATTCTGCCGCATCAAACTACGGCAAAGTCAAAAAGCACAAAAATCGAAGAGAAACCCGCGCTCGCCCGGGAGGTCCAGCACCAGATTCAGGTGCTGCCGTTCTATTCGGTGTTCGACTACATCAATTTCACTGTGGAAGGCTCGAAAGTCACGCTCGCCGGCCAGGTGGTCCGGCCCGGACTTCGAGAGCAGGCCGAGGCCGACATAAAAAGCATCGAAGGAGTGGAAACAGTCGTTAACCACATCGAAATCTTGCCAACCTCCGCTTCCGATGATGACCTGCGGGACTCCGTATATCGGGCAGTTTATGAAGATAAAGCCTTGGAACGCTATGCTGTTCGTGACAATCCCCCGGTTCACATCATCATCAAAAATGGAAACGCGACGCTGGAGGGGTTCGTGCAGTCGCCTGCCGATAAGAATCTGGCAGCCACGCGGACGAAGGCGGTGCCTAACGTTGTCAGCGTAAGGAACAATCTGGAGGTACATCCTGAGCGCAGCCCGTCAGAATAAGAACAACGTAGTGTGCAAGGGGGTATGAGGTGGCGCAATCGAAGGACCCGTATTCGAATCAAGGCGATGGGCGCGATACCCCAGCCCGGCAAAAGCTGGTCACGCTGCGGCAGGTGCTGCTTCGCATTCACAAGTCGCTTTTAGACATGGAACGGCGCAGTTACGAAAAGGAACATGGCAAAGTTAGCGCCGGCGAACTGTTCCGTCTGGTGGTTGATGACCCGCAATTCTCTTGGTTGCACAACATTTCCGAGTTTGTGGTGCGCATCGACGAGGCTTTGACCAGCGAGCAAGGCGTTACTGACGCGGATTCGCACATCGCGATTTCGTTGGCGCGGAAGATTTTTGCGCCGTCAGAGACTGGCGATGGGTTCCAGAAGAAATACTACGATGCCATCCAGAGGGATCCAGCGGTGGTAATGGAGCACGCCGAGCTCGCCCGTTTTTTCAACAAAGAGCCTACGGATTCCGAAGGCGAATAGGCGGTCATCCGGTGAGCGCCGGCTGGTTATTTATTCGCATGAGTGATGAGCCGGTAATTCGCAAAACCTGGGCGCATGTCTTACACTGATCGCAAACGCCAATGAAAAGGAGGGGCGTCCGGAAATGCGCGTGCGCTTGAATCTCCTGCAGCTCAAGGCGGTTGTGGTGGTGGCGCTGCTGACTGGGTTCATTGCCAGGCCTTTGCTGGCGAAAACCGTGGTCGATTTCGATCCCAACCTGGACTTTTCCAAATTCAAGACGTTCGCCTTCATAGGTGGAGTAGAAAACCTGATGATGTTCCAGGCCAATCCCGGTTTGGTGAGCGATCGCATCCATGAAGCGGTTACTCGCGAACTCACCAAGAAAGGCCTGCGGGAAGTACAACCGGCGCAAAATCCCGACCTGGTTATCCGTTTCTGGGCCAATCCTTCTTCCCAAGTGAACGTCGCCACCATGGGAATCTGGGGTCCGTATAGCCCCGATATTGGTTCGTATTGGGCGCCGATTTACAACCAAGTGACCGCCAGCAGCGCCAAGGACGGTTCTCTGATCATCGACCTGATTGATCCGCGATCCAAGAATCTGGCTTGGCGGCTGTATCTGATTCACAAAATCACCACGCCGGATAAGGAATGGAAAAAAGCTGACGAAGAAATCACTAAGGCGTTCGACAGTTATCCCCCCAGCAGCGCGGAAATTTCCGCGAAAAAGAAGGAACGTGCGGCCCATTCCGCCAACCCAAACTGATCCCATCTGAGCTTTGCTTGTTTCCTGGAAATTCTGTTGTCACTTTGCGTCAATTCACGCCTGGTGGATCAGTCAAATGCCCGATTCATTCTTTCGCCGCTTGATGTAGCATGGTGGCTTGCTTAGGGAGGATTGCCATGGCCAAATCGAAGAATAAGCCGAAAGATAAACTCACTCAGGTATCCGAGCGGATCGGGTCAGCGCTCGGAAAAGCGGATAAGCAGGCACGTCTGCGGGCGCAGAAATTGGCCGCGGCTGGCCAGGTCACCAAGGAAGAACTAGAGGCAATTTCGAAGCATGTCGAGGCGTTGAAGAAACAACTCGCAAAAAGCACGACAAAGTTGAAAAAGGCGCTCGCCTAGCATTTCCGCAATCACAGCTTACAGTTGTTTGCAGCATGGTCAGTCGCCGTGTGTGCGCCCGCCGCAACTCTGACCTCTGTTTTGTGTTTCATTCCGTGTAGGGACACAGAGAGCACAACCCGCCAAAACGCTCGCAGGCATCCTGAATGTGCGACACGGCGGGAGCGGAAAAGAGGTTCAGGCTATGCGTTACCTGAAATATGCAGCACTTTTAGGAGCTTTGATTTTCACAGTGGCCGCGGGAAGCACGCGAGCACAAGTGGCAGTGGGTGTTCGGGTGGGGCCGGTGGGAGTGGCAGTTGGTGCGCCGCCCATCTGTCCTTACGGGTATTACGGTTATTATCCGTACGCTTGTGCGCCGTATGGCTACTACGGTCCGAGTTGGTTCGCGAACGGCGTGTTTATCGGCGCCGGCCCGTGGTATCACGGTTATTGGGGCCGCGGATTTTACGGCCATCCCGGTTGGCATAATCCCTATAGGCCTTATTATCGTCCCGGCTATGCCTATCACCCGCCGGTGCATGGCTTCGTTAGCGGCGGATATCACGGTGGATTTCACGGTGGCGCCGTGCGTGGCAGGTAATTCCTCGGGTGTGCCGGGGCCTGTGCTCCGGCACACCTACCGCAGTCTGGGTCCCCTCCCGTTTTTACCTCGAGTTTCAGACGCCAGTTCAGCTCATATAGCTTGTTTTTTGAGTCGGGCGAGGTCCCGGTCCGATTCAAAGCTGTGTGAGCGAGGTCACTGTTTAGTATCCCCACTGCTCATAAAGTAATTTCGATTTGTCAGGCTTCCGTTCTCAGGCCAGCTTGGTGTTTCGAGCATTGAATCGCCTGAGTTCTCCGCCGGAATGCCTCTTATTTTGAGCAGCATTGCAGCTACAGGAAAACCATGCTCGTCACGCACTTGGTTGTGTACCTGACTGGGCCCACTCTGTTCGTTCTTGCCACGTATTGCGTCGTTTTTCTGCTGAAATCGGCGCAGGGCCGTGAAGACGAAGAGGATAACCAGTTGTGGGACTACCTTCTAAATGAACGCCCTCGGGACTGGACGGCAAAAGTCTGACCTTGCCAATCAGTGAAGTACTATACCTACCATCGCGTCGTCAGCGGCAGATTCCAGCGCCCGGGGAATCGAATCGATCCGGAGGTTTTTCACACCTGTCCACAGCTTTGCACAGATCTCTTGGTCCACCCCTCTTGCCATGAGCGAGGCGGAACACTTAATCTGCCTACAGATTGAGCCAGGAAGGCTGAGAACTTCGCGGCACAATCAACAAGGGGGCGCCGGAATCGCGACGGTTCCAGGCGCCCTCTTTTTTCACCTCTGATTGGCTCGGTAAGGACTTTAAGCGCGTCGGCCGCTTGCCGCAAATGGCTGCGGAACATGTCGCTAAAGCGAAGTGGGTTGCGCCGGGTCTTCCTCAAGAATGGCCTTCAATACAGCAACAAACTGGTCCGCATCCGTGTCTGAGAAAATGAGTGGTGGCCGGAGCTTAATCACGTTGTGGTGCGGTCCATCCGTGCCGGCCAGGATGCGGTGCTCGCGCAGGCGATTCACGATGTAGGCGGCTTGATTGACGGCGGGCGCCCGGGTCACAGGATCATCAACCAAATCCAAGCCAAGAAACAGACCGGAGCCGCGAACATCTCCGATCAGTGAATGACTGGATTGCAGGTCGCGCAAATTTGCGAGCCAGCGCGTGCCGACACGAAGAGCATTCTGCTGCAGATCTTCATCACGAAGGACGTCGAGTACCGCCAAACCGGCGGCGCACGCCACTGGATTACCACCGAACGTGCTGAAAAACTCCATGCCGTTATTAAAGGAGGCGGCAATTTCCGGCGTGGCGATTACCGCTGCCAGCGGAAAACCATTCCCAATCGGTTTCCCCAGCACCAGAATATCGGGTACGACTTGCTGGGTTTCAAAACCCCAGAAGCGCGCGCCAAGGCGCCCAAAACCCACTTGCACCTCGTCGGCGATGCACACGCCGCCTGCCGCGCGCACGTGTTTGTAAACTTCGGCTAGATAGTTCGGTGGAAACACAATCTGACCGGCTACGCTCGGAAGGGTTTCTGCGATATAGGCCGCGGGCGCACGACCGGTGATTTTCTGTAGGATCTCCACGACGTAGGCGGCGTATTTTTTGCCAAGATCCGCCTCTCCGCGACGGTGGAGACCACGGTAGTCATCTGGCAGGCAAGCCACATGCACCCACGGCTTTTGGCCTCGGCCTCCAGGACCATTGAACTTGTAGGGGCTGATGTCGACGAGTGTGCTGGTATTGCCGTGATAGGCGTGCTCGAGAACAATGATGTCTTCGCGGCCGGTGTGGGCCCGCGCCATGCGAAGCGCCAGTTCGTTCGCCTCGCTTCCCGAGTTGAGGAAATAACAGATTCTCAACGGAGGGGGCAGCAGCGCGGTGAGGCGCTCGGCATAGCGAACAATATTCTCGTGGAGATAGCGCGTGTTGCTGTTCAGCACCGCCAATTGTTGCTGCGCAGCCTGAACCACCCGCGGATGCGAATGGCCGACCAGCGGAACATTGTTGTACACGTCGAGATAGGCTCGGCCAGTTTCATCGTACAGGTATTGGCGCCAACCACGAACGATCTTGAGTGGCGAAGCGTAAGAAATGCTCAGATTTGGGCCAAGAAGATTTTTGCGAGCTTCGAAAGTGGCGGCCATAGAGCGCTCGATTGTGGGAAAGCACTCTTCAGGAATCCCCAGAATAAGGTTGGGATCCGGCGAAATGCTGGTGAAAACGTCACGCTGGGAAGGAAACGCGACCCCAGGGAAATCGGTGCCTCGATCGAGCATGTCGAGAATAATTTGGAAGTGGAGGTGTGGAGTCCAGCCGCCGTTTTCTGCAGCTGTGCCGATGTGCGCGAAGACCTGATCACGCGTGACGCGATCTCCTACACGCAGAGGGGGCAGAGACTCACGGGAGAGGTGGCCGTAAAGCGTGAAGAATTCCAGGCCATCCTCTGGCTGATGTTTGAGGATAACTACCGGGCCGTAGTCGAGAGGAGCACGATTGTCGGCAAAAGCGTGGATCGTGGCGTCGAACGGAGACGATACGGGAGTGCCCTGATCGACAAACAGGTCGATGCCCAGATGAACGGTGCGACGTTCGTCGACGGGATTTGCTCCTCCGGCAAACAGCGCGGAGGCGTAAACGGGACGGGCTTCGTTGTAGCGCCCAACCGCCACGGTGGCGTTGGACTCGAGCAAAAGCGAGCGAATCTTTGGCGTCATGTACGATTCGGCGGAGTTTTGTGGATCGGCAGTGAGCAGCGGGCTGCCAACGCTGAGGTCGAGGACTACACAATCGCCGCCCCTAAGGTTCCTGGGAATAACTGAAGCGGCGGCTTGCGAACGTTGCCGTAACCAATCAAGCGTTTTCTTCCCGTGTGAAACAGGAGCCAAGCCGCAAGCGGCGCGAAACGTATAGTGCGCCAGATGCGGGTGAATTCTGGAGAGCCGCTCAAGAGCTTCCCATGCCAACGATTCGGTAATCGTGACGTACGGATCATCGGGCACCAGTGATTGGCGATAGGCGGAATTGATCACGCTGACGGCCAGACGCGCGCAAAGAAATGGATAGAAAGCCACAATTTCGGACTCGTTGAGAGGGAATTTTCTGTGATAGCCGGCGAGCACAGCGCACGCAGCCGGAAGTAGATGCTGTTGGCCAAGAATGGCATAAGCGGCGGCAATAGCAGGTTCAGCTACCGTGTAACCCTCGTGCATGTCCCCGAAATCGATGAGGCTGACAACGCGCCGGGGCTGTGGCCAGGCTGGAGAGACCAAGACATTGTGGTCGTTCGCGTCGCCGTAAATCACGCTTCGACGCAAGTGAGGGAACTCTGGAACGGCTTCGTTTTCGAATAATGTCAGGAACTGTTGGGCTAGCGTGCGCCGATCAGGATGCTGAATGTGCAGCAGATAATCTCGAGCCGACAAGGAACGCGACACGTCCCATTTCAGATCTCGCTGCGCGGCGGGATGCGTGAAATCAAGCAGCGCGTTATCGAGCTCTGCCAGCCATTCGCCCAGCGAGGCCAGAAGTTCGGGGGAGCGCGGCTTTGCGTCCGCGAGAATTGTGCCCTCAACAAAGGTTAGCAGCCAGACCAAACGCGTCGCGCCATCTTCGGTTGCCAATCGTGAATACTGCTCTCCATTCCGCACGGGAATCACGCGGGGTAGTTGTAGCTGGGGAGCCTGCTTCGCCAGATGAGCCAGTGCGCAGCATTGCATGTTCACAAAGAATTCCTCGCGCGCTGGATGCATGATTTTCAGAGTGTATGTAGCCGAATCCTTCGTGATCAGATGGAAATTGTCGTCGTATTCACCCGGCAATGAGCGTGCGGAGCATTCCAGCCCATACCGTTCGCGGGCAACCCGCACAGCTTCGGCGAGAGCAAGGGGAGGCGCAACGCGAGCTTCCGGCATCATGCGGAAATTGTAACGGTCGTCCGACGGCTTGAGCAAACCCGCGGCGTTACGCAGATCCCCGCGTAAGCGCCATGCTCAGGAAAGCTGGTCGGAGCGGGCGCAAAGAAAACAAAACGATAAACAGAGGGCAACTACATGCGGACTGAGTGAAGTGATACCATGCAAACCGTCAAGCCCTCGTAGCCCGCGGGGAGCGCACCTTTATTCAGTGCCCTAGATCAAACAATATAGGTCAAAACGGAAGGGAATGTGAGGCCATCATGAACAAGAAGTGGTTGAGTGTCCCACTAACGGCACTCTTTCTCTTAGTGGGTTGTGGAAAATCAAACAATAACGCGAATCAGACCGCGACGAGTTCCGATAACGGCAGTACCGCAACGAATCAGTCCGCGCCGCAGCAACCGGCCGCACAGACACAAACTCCTGCGCAACCGGCGCCAGCACCCGCGCCGCCGCCAAAGCCATTCCAACTCGCTGCGGGAACTTCCTTACCGGTGATTCTGTCCACCACGATCAGTTCCAAAGTGAACAAACCAGGAGATACGTTCGAGGCTACACTGGCATCGCCAGTCATGAGCAATGGCGAAGTGGCGATTCCCAAGGGCTCCGTCGTGCGCGGGAGTGTCGTCGACGCCAAGAAGCAAGGTACATTTAAGGGTGAAGCCGATCTGGCCATCCGGCTGACGAGCATTACCGTACGAGGTAAGGAGTATCCGATCTCAACGGCCTCCTATGCCGCGAGTCAGAAAGGCAAAGGAAAGAGAACCGCGGTGGTCACAGGCGGAGGCGCCGCGCTGGGTGCGTTGGTCGGCGGATTAGCCGGAGGGGGCAAAGGGGCTGCGATTGGCGCCGGCGTGGGAGGCGGGGGAGGCCTTGCCGCATCCGGTTTAACTGGCGCCAAGAACGTCGAACTCCCCGCAGAAACAAGGATCGTCTTCACGCTCACCGACGGAATCACCGTCGATCGATGAACGCAGCCAAACTACAAGACGCGCACAATAAGACATTCGCGCTATAACCTCATCAGGATTATGGCCTAGGCGTACGCTTCGGGACTGGGGTGTGCGCGCAGAACAATCAGGATCATTAGAAAGCTAACGGCCAACGGAATCATCAAGCCTGCGCGTAACGAATTAGTGGCGCTGGACACCATCCCCACTAACCACGGGATCACACCACCGCCTACACCCGTCATGCTGAAGAACAGCGCCCCGATCCACGTGGAGTCCTGCTTGAAAATGGCAGCCAACCAGGTGACAAACATCGGGAACTGGGGAGCTAAACCGAGGCCGGCAATTGCAGAGCCCAGGTACAAAATCGCCGGCGAATGCGAAAATGCAATGATGGAAGCGCCAGTACTGGCCACAAGCAGTCCACCGGCGGAGATCGCGATCTGCGAGAAATAGCGAAGCACCAAAGGGGCAATGCCACGCCCTAGCAACAAAGCGCCGTAAAACACCGAAGGGGCAATCACAATCGTGACGGCGCTCATCCCCGGAAGACGCTTTTCGTAACTGGCCACCCAGCCACCCAGAGCCACTTCTACCCCAACATACAAACAGAATAGCGACAGCAGCGGGATGGCTTGAGGCAAACGCAGGTGCGCTAGCCAATCCGCAATCGGGTGAATCACGCGAGCGGGGTGGGCGGTTACTTGGCGGGCGAGCAAAGACAGATGGAGCCCAACAAGAACCAACGCGCAGGTGGCAATCAACAGCGAGAAACCGCGTATACCCACCCTGGGGAGCAATGCCCCAACCAAAAACGGACAAAGCACAGCCCCGACGCTCCAGGAAAAATTGAGGAAAGTCACCGCCCCGGCGGTGTTTCTTGACGGCAGTTGCGTAGCCCGCAGATTAATCGTGGGATTGGTCAGACCATAACCGAAACCGCTGACGCCAACCATAAAAGCTGAAATCGTCCATGGCCCGATTCCCAACAACGCAAACCCAACGAAAAAACCGATGAACCCTGCGGCGCAGACTCGAGCAAAACCAAATCGTGGAAGGACGATGCTGGTCAACAGCACCCCAGCGGTGCTGCCGAAGTACTGCATCGTGAAAAACAGGCCCGCCTGAGCGTCAGTAAGCGACCAGCGATGCGAAAATGCAGGCAAAATCGGGCCGAGCAACGTGGTGATAATGCCGATCAGAATGAAACTCAGATGTAAAATGGCCCATTCACCGCGCGCCTGGGAGGTGGAAGAAACCGTGAGCGAAGATGCCATGGAAGAACGAGTGTGGCATAAGCGGGAAATGAGGACAAGAACGGCAGCAACCGAACATGGTTCTCGATAATCGAGCCAATTGCGGCAGATAGGCCACTGCGAGTGATCTGATCAGAACTGTATAAGCGGATTCCCCTTGGGTGCTGGGCTTATGGTTCCTTAATGTGGGACTCACCCTTTCTTTAGCCTGCTGGAGTAAGCTGGGAGGTTCAGGGAGCCAGGCATGAGCGATGTGATTTTCTTGTTCAGCACGGTTGTGATTTTTGCCATTGCGATTCTGTATGTAAAGGGCTGCGAACGGCTGAAGTAATTCTCTAAAACAAAGGTCGTCGATATGTTAGGGAACATCATTCTGATCGTTATTTCAATTCTGCTGTGTGGCTATTTGTTTTACGCGTTGCTGAAGCCGGAGAAATTCTAATCATGACCGGAAATGGATGGTTTCAGATTTTTCTGTACGTGGTGGTGTTGCTGCTGATCACCAAACCCATGGGTGTGTTCCTGTATCGGGTATTCGAAAAGAAAGGCACATTCCTGGATTTTATCCTGAGGCCGATCGAGAAACTGATCTATTCGGTAAGCGGAATAGACGAGCAAAAGGAGATGACCTGGAAAGAGTATGGCGTGGCCATGCTGCTCTTCAGCGTGGCATCGCTAGTTCTCCTGTATGCGTTTGAAAGGCTGCAACTGTGGCTGCCGTGGAATCCGCAGAGGTTGGCTAACGTAGCGCCAGACTTGGCTTGGAATACGGCAGTTTCGTTCACCACGAATACCAACTGGCAATCCTATTCCGGTGAAACCACCATGAGTTATCTGACGCAAATGGCTGGGCTGGCGTACCACAACTTCGCGTCGGCGGCGACCGGTATAGCTCTGGCCATCGCGGTGATACGCGGGGTAGCGCGGCGGGAAGCGAAAACCATTGGCAACTTCTGGGTCGATATGACGCGCGGGCTACTGTGGGTGCTTCTCCCCATCAGCGTGGTGATCGCTCTGTTCTTCGTCTCCCAGGGCATGATCCAGAACCTGAAACCGTATACCTCAGCCAAGCTCGTCGAACCTCAGGTAGTGGAAACCAAGAATGCCGATGGATCGGTCAAGAGAGACACTGTCACCGCTCAAGTGATTGCCCAGGGGCCGTTGGCTTCTCAAGAGGTAATCAAGATGTATGGGACCAACGGCGGTGGGTTCTTCGGCGCGAACAGCGCGCACCCCTTCGAAAATCCGACGCCCTTAACGAATTTCGTCGAGATGCTGCTGATCTTTGCGGTTCCCACCGGCTTGACCTACACGTTAGGACGAATGACCGGTTCGCGGCGTCACGGTTGGGCGGTGTGGAGCGCGATGGCGGTGGTGTTTCTGGCGGGAGTATGGGTCGCATATGCTGCCGAAGCACAAGGCAACCCGCTGCTGAAAGGCGTGGACATAAGAGCGAGCGAAGTGCAGCCCGGCGGGAATATGGAAGGGAAAGAGGTGCGTTTCGGCATCGCCAATTCGGCCTTGTTTACCACCGTAACCACCGACGCGAGTTGCGGCGCCGTCAACAACCAGCACGATTCACTTACACCCGTAGCGGGCATGGTGCCGATGATCAACATCATGCTGGGGGAAATCATATTTGGCGGCGTGGGGTCGGGGATGTATGGAGTTTTGGTGTTCGTGGTGCTGTCCGTGTTTATCGCTGGACTGATGGTTGGGAGAACACCCGAGTATCTGGGTAAGAAGATCGAGGCGTACGACGTGAAGATGGCAGTGCTGGCGATTCTGGTGACCTCGCTGACCATACTGATTTTTTCGGCAATTTCATCGGTATCGAAATTTGGAACGTCGGCCATCAGCAATCCCGGGCCTCACGGACTGTCACAGATTCTCTATGCATACAGCTCAACGGTTGGGAATAACGGTTCGGCCTTCGGAGGTTTGGGTACAAACACGCTCTGGTACAACTCCAGCCTAGGCATCGCCATGCTACTCGGGCGCTTTTTCATGGTGATTCCGATATTGGCAATGGCCGGAAGCCTGGCGGCCAAAAAGCATGTGCCGGAATCGTTAGGGACGTTCCCGGTCACCGGCCCGCTGTTCACGGTGCTATTGGTTTCCGTGATTCTGATTGTGGGAGCGCTTACATTCTTCCCGGCGCTGAGCCTGGGACCAATCCTGGAGCAGTTGATGATGTACGCCGGAAAGGCCTTTTGAGGACACCATGACCACGGCACAAGCAAAAGCCACCGCACTGACCGATAAGAAAATTTTGCGGACCGCCGTTATCGAATCGTTCTGGAAATTGGATCCGCGCCTGTTGTGGAAGAATCCCGTCATGTTTGTGGTGGAAGTAGGAGCGGTTATTACTCTGGTTGTGCTCATTGGAGATGTGATCAAGCACACCGGTCATAACTGGTTCGGTTTGCAAATCACCTTGTGGCTATGGTTCACCGTGCTGTTTGCAAACTTCGCCGAAGCGATGGCAGAGGGCCGTGGGAAGGCCCAGGCGGAAACGTTGCGAAAGGCTCGCGCGGAAACGGAAGCCCGGCGCGTTCGCGAAAACGGCAAGATCGAAATTGTGCCCAGTTCAAAATTGCGCTCCGGTGACATTGTCATGGTCGCTGCTTGCGAATTTGTTCCAGGAGACGGCGAAGTGATCGAAGGCGTGGCCTCGGTCGACGAATCGGCCATTACGGGGGAGTCCGCGCCGGTCATCCGGGAGTCGGGTGGCGATCGCTCCGCGGTAACCGGCGGAACGCGAGTCCTCTCCGACGAGATCAAGGTGCGAATTACATCCAATCCGGGCGAGACTTTCCTGGACCGCATGATTGGACTGGTCGAAGGCGCGTCCCGGCAAAAAACTCCCAACGAAATCGCCCTGAACATTTTGCTGGCAGGCTTGACCATCATTTTCCTGCTTGCTGTGGTGACCCTGCAGCCGTTCGCAATCTATTCGGGTTCACCGCAAAACGTTTTCGCCCTGGTGTCATTGTTGGTCTGCCTGATCCCCACGACGATCGGCGGCTTGCTTTCGGCCATCGGAATTGCCGGGATGGACCGGTTGATTCAACGAAATGTGATTGCCATGTCTGGACGAGCAGTGGAAGCGGCGGGAGACGTCGACGTGTTGCTGCTGGACAAAACCGGCACGATCACGCTGGGCAATCGCGAGGCCACGGCATTTCATCCGGCGCCGGGCGTAACCGAAGGAGAGTTGGCCAGTGCCGCGCAGTTGGCCTCCTTTGCTGACGAAACTCCCGAAGGGCGCTCCATCGTGGTGCTGGCCAAGGAAAAGTACGGCCTGCGTGGGCGCGAACTGGCACCCCACAGTCCCGTGTTTATTCCGTTTACTGCACAGACCCGAATGTCGGGAGTGAATCTGGACAGCACGGAAATCCGTAAGGGCGCGCCGGAAGCAATTGCGCGCTACGTCAACGAAAAAGGGCAAGTAGTGCAGAAAGAGATCAGCGAATGCGTGGAGCGGATTGCGAAATCCGGCGGCACACCGTTGCTGGTGGCCTTGAATCATCGCGTATACGGAACCATCGAGCTCACCGACATCGTCAAAGGCGGCATCCGCGAACGCTTTGATCACCTTCGCGCCATGGGCATCCGCACCATGATGATCACCGGAGACAACCCATTGACCGCCGCCGCCATCGCCCGTCAAGCGGGAGTGGATGACTTTCTGGCCGAAGCCAAACCCGAAGATAAAATGGCGCTGATTCGCAACGAGCAAGGCAAGGGAAAGCTGGTGGCCATGACCGGCGACGGCACAAACGACGCGCCAGCGTTGGCTCAGGCGGACGTGGGCGTGGCCATGAACACCGGTACGCAGGCCGCGAAGGAAGCGGGCAACATGGTGGATTTGGATTCCAATCCCACAAAATTGATTGAAATTGTGGAGATTGGCAAGCAGTTGCTGATCACCCGCGGCTCGTTGACCACCTTTTCGGTTGCCAATGACGTAGCCAAATACTTCGCCATTATT
>Ga0187782_10000941_pt1 | contig 20707 bp, 20 predicted proteins | sample 0715_SJ02_MP15_2_FD_132454 | JGI IMG/M metagenome (GOLD analysis project Ga0187782, IMG submission 132454) | Tropical peat soil microbial communities from peatlands in Department of Meta, Colombia - 0715_SJ02_MP15_20_MG | ecosystem: Environmental > Terrestrial > Soil > Wetlands > Peat | place... | reverse complement strand
TGAAAAGCGACGAATTCGCCCACACTCGCGCCAAGGCATAGACGCCCCGCCGGCCGAACAGCATCATCGGCAGCCCGACGATCATCAACACGATCATGTTGAGATAGAAGGCGAGATTGAAAATCGCCGAACGCAGCGCAACCATGGACGCTCGCTTCTCGCGCGCCAAGAATACCGGTAAGCGCGCGCGTCGAGCGTTGGGCTAGCGCAGAGAGGCAAGGTGCCGCAAGACAATCTGCCGCGACAGCAAGCCCGTAGCGAGCCCGACGCCGACGCCGATCGCCGCAATCGCGGCGTATCCGTCCCAGCCAAGAGCGAATGCGCCGAACAGGGCCGAGACTTCGTCCGCGCCGTAGGCTTGGGTGCGCCCGAGCGAGAACGCCCAGGCAAGGCCGAACAGAGCCGCCGCCGCTCCCGCCCCATAGGCCGCGCCGATGAAGCCGAGCCGCAAGAAGTGCGACTGGAATTGGCGGGCGATGAAGCCATCGCTCGCGCCGACGAGGTGCAGCACCTCGACGATCTCGCGCGTCGAGGCGACGGCGCCGCGCGTCGCAAAGCCGACCGCCGTCGCCATCGCGACGAGCATGAGCGCAAACAACGCGATCGCAAAGGCGACGACGGCGTCCGCCGTCGCGTCGAGCCGCGCGGCCCAGACACGCTGATCGTCGAGCGTCGCCTGCGGCGAGACGGCCGCAATCGCCGCGCGGAGCGGCTCAAGGTCGTTTTCGTGCCCAGGCGCCATTCGAACCACGATCAGCCGCGGGATCGGCAGCTGGCCGAGATCGAAATCCCTGCCGAGCCAGGGCTCCAGCATTTTTTCGGACTCCGCGCGGCCGTAAGGGTGCACCTCGGCGACGTTCGGCGCGGCTCTTGCGGCCTCGGCGACCTTAGCGGCCTCGGCGTCGGCGTCGACGTTCTCGCCGGGCTTGATCTGGATGGTGAGATCGCGCGCGACGTCGCTCTGCCATCCGCGGGAGGCCTGATTGACCAAAAACCCGCCGGCCGCGGTCAAGGAGGCCAGAAACGTCATGATCGCGACGACGACGATCAACGAACGCCCGACAATCGTGTCGGCCGGGACAAGCGGCAGATCGCGGCGGATCTGCGTCGGCGTCTCGCGCGACTGGTCGTTCACGCCGCGGCCTCGACGATCGCCAGCCGGCCGTCGCCCACGACCAGACGCCGGGCAGACGAAAACTGCTCCATCAGCCCGAGATCGTGGGTCGCGATGACGACGGCGGTGCCCGAACGATGGAGCTCGACGAAGAGACGCAGCAGCCGGCGGGCGAGCTGCGGATCGACATTGCCGGTCGGCTCGTCGGCCAGCAGCAATTCCGGCCGGACGATCAGCGCGCGGGCGATCGCGGCGCGCTGCTTCTCGCCGCCCGACAGGATCGGCGGCAAGACGTTCATGCGTTCGCCCAATCCGACCCAGTTGAGAAGCTCGATCACCTCGGCCCGATACGCTCCCTCGTCGCGCCCCGCCACGCGCAACGGCAGCGCGACGTTCTCGTAGGTCGTCAGATGATCGAGCAGGCGAAAGTCCTGAAAGACCACGCCGATGCGCCGTCTCAAGGACGTCAGGCCATCCGTGTCGAGCTTCGAGGCGTCTTCGCCGAAGATGCGGATCGTGCCGCGCGTGGGTTTCAGCGAAAGCAACATTAAACGCAAGAGCGTCGTCTTGCCTGCGCCGGATGGACCCGTGAGGAACTGGAAACTTTGCGGCGCGACGGAAAAATTCAAGTCGCGGACGACTTCCGCGCCCATTCCGTAACGAAGACCGACATTTTCAAAGCGAAGCAAGACCGATCCTCGCTCCCAAGCGCCGCCTAGTTAACGTGGCGTTAACCGTAACCGCGACCATATGCTCGCGGCCGAAGCGCGTCCCGCCCGGTCCCTGTCTGATTCGGCGTCATGTCGCACTGCGAAAACTGCGCACGCTCCTATCATATTCCGGTCGACAGGCGCGCGCGCGAATTCGACGTTTTCGACTGTGAGTTCTGCGGCGAGCGCGTCTTCGAGAGGAAGGGCTGGCCCCGCCGCGCGCTCGCGGCGATGCGGCGAAGCGCCGCGCCGCTGACCCTCATCGCGCTCGCTTCCCTGTCGACGGCGGCGATCGGGGCGCGGGCGGCGATCGTTTCGCGATTTCCCGAAGCCTCAAGCCTCTACGCCGCGATCGGCCTGCCCGTGAATCTGCGCGGGCTCGCGATTGAAAACCTGCGCGCTTCGCTTGTCCCCGGAGGCGATAAGTCGCTCCTCGTCGTCGAGGGGGAGATCGCCAACCTCACGACGGCGGAGGCCGCGACGCCCGATCTCGCGGTGACGCTGAGAGGACCTGACGGCAACCCGCTTTATGAGTGGACCGCGCACGCGCCGAAGGCCCGCCTCTTGCCCGGCGAGCGCGTTCCGTTTCGCACGCGGCTCGCCTCGCCGCCGACGGGCGTCGCCGACGCGCTGGTCAAATTCGCCGCCGTGGGGGATAAAGAATCCCGCACGGGGGATGGGTCATGAGCGGCGAGCGGCAGGTCAAAGTCCTCATCGACGAGAAAACCATCGCCGCCCGAATCGACGCGCTCGCCAGCGAAGTCGCCGCCCTGAAGCCGAAGGATTTGCTGGTCGCCGCCATCCTTAAAGGCTCGTTCATGTTCGCGGCCGATCTCTTGCGCGCGCTCTATCGCGCCGGGCTTGAGCCGAACGTCGAGTTCTTTCACCTGTCGAGCTATCGAGACGGCACGGTCTCCTCGGGCGTCGTGACGATCTTAAGAGACATCGAATCCTCAGTGAAGGACCGCGACGTTCTTTTGATCGACGATATCCTCGAAAGCGGCCGCACGCTCGCCTTCGCCAAGGATCTTCTCATCGCGCGCGGCGCGCGGCGTGTCGTGATCTGCGCGCTGCTCGACAAGAAGGGCAAGCGCGCGGTTCCGATCGAAGCCGACCTCGTCGGTTTCATCTGCCCCGATCTCTTTGTCGTCGGCTATGGGATGGACGTCGCCCACGCCTATCGCGAGCTGCCGTTCATCGGCCAAGTCGTGACGGCCGCCAACGGGGCGAAGGCGTGAGATCCTCAGAAGCGACGCACGCCGAGCCTGGCCGCGCGGTCTATCAATCTTTCGCCGAGGTCGGCGGGCCCGCCCACGGAGCGGAGCGGGTCGCCCGTCTCAGAGGGGAGCTCAAAGCGCTTGGGCTCAACGGGTTCGTCGTTCCCCGGGCCGACGAGCACCAGAACGAGTACGTGCCGGCGAACGCCGAGCGGCTCATGTGGCTGACGGGCTTCTCGGGCTCGGCCGGTTTCGCAGTCGTTCTTCAAATGGAGGCGGCCCTGTTCGTCGACGGTCGTTATTGGGTGCAGGCCGGGGCGCAGGTCGACGGCGCGATCTTTACCGTGCGCCATATCGTCGACGAGCCGCCGAGCGCGTGGCTTGCGGCGCGGCTAAACGCCCATGATCGGATCGGCTACGATCCCTGGCTGCTGACGCAAGAAACGGCGAAACGGCTCGAGGACGCCTGCCGCGAGCGCGGCGCGGCCTTCGTCGCGGTCGAGGCCAATCCAGTCGACGCGCTGTGGCAGGACCGGCCGCCGCCGCCACAAGGCAAGGTGACGCCGCGGCCGGCGAAGCTCGCCGGCGAGACGACGGCGCACAAGCTCGAGCGGACGCGCGCCGCCTTCAAGGATGTCGACGGCGCGCTGGTGAGCGATCCGCACAATGTCGCGTGGCTCTTCAACATCCGCGGCGCGGACGTCTCACATACGCCTTTGCCGCTCGCCTTCGCCTTCGTCTCGCGCGAGGGGCGGGCGAAGATTTTCATCGATCCCGCGAAACTGACCGCGCCGGCGGCGAAGGCGCTCGCCTCGCACGCCGATATCGAGGCGCCCGACGCTCTCATCGATTCGCTGCAGGCGCTCGGCGCTGGAAAACGCATCGCCTTCGACGCCGCCACCGCGCCGGTCAGGCTCGTTCAGGCCCTTGAGGCGGCGAGCGGCAAGGCGAGCGTCGGCGCCGACCCCGTGACGCTCTTGAAAGCCTCGAAAAACGCGGCGGAGCTCGAGGGAACGCGGGAGGCGCATCGCATCGACGCCGTCGCCCTGGCGCGATTTCTCGCCTGGTTCGACGAGCGCGCGCCGAGCGGCTCATTGACCGAAATCGAGGCGGCGGTCGCCCTCGAGCGATTCCGCCGAGAGACGGGCGCGCTTAAGGATATTTCCTTCCCGACGATCTCGGCCGCAGGCGCCCATGCGGCCATGCCGCATTATCGGGTCAGCGAGGCGTCGAACGTCAAAATCCGCGGCGGATTTTATCTCGTCGACAGCGGCGGCCAATATGAATTGGGAACGACCGACATCACGCGCACGATCGTCGTCGGCCGATTAAGCTCAGAAATGCGCGACCGTTTCACGCGCGTGCTGAAAGGCCACATCGCGATCGCGACCGCTTTGTTTCCGAAAGGAACGACCGGCGCCCAACTCGACTCCTTCGCCCGGAAGGCGCTCTGGGACGCAGGCCTCGATTACGACCACGGCACCGGCCACGGGGTCGGCGTCTATCTCTCCGTGCACGAGGGGCCTCAACGCATCGCAAAAACGGGGACGGTCGCGCTCGCGGCGGGCATGATCGTCTCCAACGAGCCCGGCTATTACGCGCCGGGACGCTACGGCATTCGCACGGAGAACCTCGTCGTCGTCGAGGCGCGCGAGACGCCGAAGGCCGAACGGCCGATGATGGGATTCGAAACGATTTCGCTCGCGCCCATCGACCTTCGCGGGGTCGAGGCGCGTCTCCTTTCGCAACCGGAAGTCGATTGGCTCAACGCCTATCACGCGCGGGTGCTCAAGGAGATCGCTCCGCTCCTCGACCCCAAGACGCGGGCGTGGCTTCGAAAAGCCGCGCGCCGGCTCAAAGTCGTCTAACGCCCGCTTGGGCCGGCAATCGTCGCGGCGCGGATCTGCCGGCTTAAACGTCGTAGCTGCCGCTTGAATCGTCAAATCCGCCAGACGAATCGTCGCCCGCGTAGTCGCCTGAATTCTGCGCGTCGTCGAACCCGGAAGGCTGGCCCTGGGAGGGATCGTCGAATTGCGCGAGTTGGCCGCTTGACGAATTGTCCATGAAGCGGTCCCGCGCCTGCGGCTCTTCGAAGAAATTGTTCACCACCGGCTGACCCGATCCGCCGAAGAGGCCGCCCGAATGTCCGCCGAACAATCCGCCAAGCGCGTTGGCGAGCGTCAACCCCCCGGCGACGCCTGCCGCCGTCGTCAGGGCGTTGCCGAGAAAACCGCCGCCGCCCCCGCCGCCCGCAGGCGCGCCCCATGGGCCAGGTTGCGGGGCGGGCGCATAGCCCGGCTGGCGCGGCTGATAGGGATAAGGATCGGGCGCCGGTCGGATGGGCGCCTGCGACGGGGCCGGGGATCCGAAGAGGGCCTTGCCGAGGCCGCCGAGGAAGCTCGTCTCCTGAGCAGGCGCCGCGCCTTTCGCCTGAGCCTCAAGCTCGGCGATCCTGCGGGAGGCCGCTTCTAGCGCCTGCTGCTGGATCAGCACGGTCTGGGCGAGCACGTAGGGCGCATGGGGCTCCGCGCGCACGCCGTCGTTGATGAACGCTTCCGCCTGCGCGTCCCGCGGGGTCGATCCCGTGGCGTGGATGCGCTGGAAGAGGTCGGCCAACATCTGACGTTCGTCGGGCGTCATAACCAACTCCATTTCCGTTGAAGGGCCTGAGACGTGATATGGGCGTTGGCCGGCCAAGGCCAAGGCGGGAGGGCGGGAAAAACAACGCCGCCCTCGGCCGTAAGAGCGCATCCTCTTTGCAGATCAAGCGCTTTTGCGATAAACCTCCTGGGCAATGAGCCCCAGCCCAGCCCGTTGTCGCTGGCGCTGGGGCTTTCCCTTTCCTGAGAAGCAATCGAAAAGAGGCTGAAGTCGGCATGGCGAATGTGGTCGTCGTCGGCGCACAATGGGGGGACGAAGGCAAGGGCAAGATCGTCGACTGGCTGTCGGTGGCCGCCGATGTCGTCGTCCGCTTCCAGGGCGGCCACAATGCCGGCCATACTCTTGTCGTCGGAAACAACACTTATAAGCTCGCGCTGGTTCCATCCGGCATCGTGCGCAACAAGCTGTCGATCATTGGCAATGGCGTCGTTCTCGACCCGTATTTTCTGGTCAGCGAGATCGAAAAAATCCGCGATCAGGGCGTGCTGGTGACGCCAGAAAACCTCAAGATCGCCGAAAACGTGCCGCTCATTCTTTCGCTCCATCGAGAGTTGGACGCTCATCGGGAGCAGGCGGAAGGCGTTGGCGTGAGGATCGGCACCACGAAGCGCGGCATCGGCCCGGCCTACGAGGACAAGGTCGGACGCCGTGCGATCCGTCTGATGGACCTCGAGGATTCGCAAATTCTCGACGACCGCATCCAGCGCCTTCTCTCGCATCACGAGCCGTTGTGGCGAGGCATGGGGCTAACGCCGCCGACCGCGAACGCCGTGAAGGCTGAGCTGACGGCGGTCGCGCCAAAAGTCCTTCCCTTTATGGCGCCGACCTTCGAGCTGCTCGATCGCGAGCGCCGCGCGGGCAAGCGCATTCTCTTCGAGGGCGCCCAAGGCGCATGGCTCGACGTCGATCACGGCACCTATCCCTTCGTGACCTCCTCCAACACGGTGGCCGCGAACGCGGCGACCGGCTCCGGCCTTGGCCCAGGGGCGATCGGCTATGTGCTTGGCATCGCCAAAGCCTATACGACGCGCGTCGGCGGCGGCCCGTTCCCGACCGAGCTTAACGACGAGACCGGCGCCCTCATCGGCAAGCGCGGCGCCGAATTCGGCACCAATACCGGCCGGCCGCGCCGCTGTGGTTGGTTCGACGCAGTCGCGACGCGGCAGGCGGTGCGCACCTCAGGGATCAACGGTCTCGCCCTGACCAAGCTCGACATCCTCGACGGCTTTGAGGAGATCAAAGTGGCGACGCGCTACAGGCTCGACGGGCGGCTGATCGACTATGTGCCCGCCTCGCAGGCCGCGCAGGCGCGTCTTGAGCCGCATTACGAGACGATCGAAGGCTGGCAGGAATCGACCCGAGGCGCGCGCTCATGGGCCGACCTTCCCGCCCAAGCGATTAAGTATGTGCGAAGAATCGAAGAACTGGTCGGCGCCCCGGTGGCGCTGTTGTCGACAAGTCCCGAGCGGGACGACACTATCCTTGTGCGTGATCCCTTTCAGGACTAAGCGAATGAGGCAATCCTGTCCGACGTCGCTTGGCCCAGGGCGCTGCGATGGCTGATTACTATTCATTGCTGTCGCGAGCGGTGTCGAATTTGCCGAAGACCGGCTCGGCGTCGTCGCGGAAAGCCGTCTACGACCGCGCGCGCTCTGCGCTCGTCGCGCAGCTCCGTTCGCTGCAGCCGCCCTTGCCCGAGGCGGACATCACGCGCGAGCAAAGCGCGCTCGACAACGCCGCCGCCAAGCTTGAGGCCGAGATCGCCGCGACCGCCGCAAGCGCCGCCGCCGCTCAGGCCGCACGTCCCGCGCCGGCCGCGAAGCCTGCTCAGCCTTCCTCCTCCCCGCCTCGCGGCGCTCAGCCCGCGCCTACAAAGCCTGCGTCAGTAAGCCAGCCGCCAAAAGCGTCGGCGGCAACCGGCGTCGCGACCGCGACCAAGCCCGCGGCGGCCGCGGCAAACGTCAGGCCGCCTCCCGCGCCCGGCCCGGCGCCGGCGACGAGGCCGGCCGTTGCAGCCTCCGGAGGGGCTGCCGCGCCGAAGCCCGCGGCGGCCGTCGTCGGGGCGCGGCCGGTCGTCGCGCCGCGCAGCCAGGAGGCGACGGCCGCGAAGACGGCGGCCGCAGTCAGGCCCGCCGCACCGTCAATCCGCCCCGCCGCGCCGGCGGCGGCGCCGCCGATCGCGCCGGCGCTCGTTCCCGCCGACGAAGCGGAAGCCGCAGCCGCCCCGAGCCTCGATCGCGCGATCGTCGTCTCCGAAGACGACGACGATCAGCGCGCGCCGCCGCTGAAAGCCGCCGGCGACGTCAGCCGACCGCCCGCGCCCACCCGCGACGAAGAACCGCCCCGACGGATCCTGCCTTGGCTATTGTTGGCGATGTTGGTCGGACTCGCCGGCGCGATCGCCGTCGCCGCCTTCGTTTGGCGGCAGTCGGAGCTGGATTTCACACGGCCGATCGCTTCCGGGCCGTCGCCGACCCCGGTCCCGAGCGCCGACAAGATCGAGGCGCGCGCCGGCGGAGAGGCCGCAACGGAAACGCCGACGCCCACGAGCACGCCGACCCCGGAACCGTCCGCGTCGGCCTCGCCGGCCCCGACCCCGACGCCTGCCCCGTCGACCGCGACGCCGAAGAGCACGGCGACGCCCGTCGCGACGGCCTCGCCAAGTCCGACCGCCAGCGCTTCGTCGGATACGGCTGCTCCCGCCCCGGTCGGCGCCCGCGCGGCGGTGCTCATCGGCGTCAGCCCCGATCCGCAGGTTCCGCCGGCCGTGCATCTGGGATCGGTCGTCTGGTCGAGCAGCCCAGCGGTCAACGGTCAGTCAAGTTCCGTTAAGGCGGAAGCCGATGTCCCGGATCTGAAGTTCCACGCCATCGTCGTCATGCGCAAGAACCTCGATCCGACGATCCCCGCGACTCACGTGATCGACATTCGCTTCACCGTCGACGGCAGCTCGGAGCTTAAGGGCATCAAAGACATGGTTGTGCCGATGATGCATATGGACGACGGGCAGCAGCTTGATCCGCTGGCGGGCGCGGACGTGAAAGTCGGAGACGGGCATTTCCTCGTCGGGCTGGACAACAAGAACGCCGATCTTGCCCACAATCTCGATCTGCTCGGCTCGCACACCTGGTTCGATTTTCCGGTGGTGCTCATCGACGATCGCCCCGCCAAGCTGACGATCGAGAAGGGCGCGGACGGCGAAAAGATCGTTGCTCAGGCGCTAGCCGCCTGGAAATGAGGCCTTTAGGCCGCGTCGGCGAACGCTTCGGCCGGCGTCTTGGCGGCCGCGGCCAGCCGGCCCTGGACCCAAGCCGGCAGAAACTGGCCGATCCAGCGCTTAACCTCGCAATCGTGGATAAACCAGCCCTCGAGATGCTCGGCGCGGGCGCGGGCGCCCGGCCGCTCCAGCCGCTCGGCGCCGCGGATCGTCCAGCGGCATATCATCTGATAAGTGACCTCAGGGTGGAACTGTAGGCCGACCGCGGCGGGTCCATAGCGGAACCCTTGCAATGGGAAGTCGCCGTCCGCATAGGCGAGCAACTGCGATCCGGCCGGCGCCTCAAAGCCCTCCGCGTGCCATTGATAGACGTGGCGAGGCATCGGCGCGCCGCACAGCTGGTCGCCGTCGTCGGTCGGCGCAATCGGATAATAGCCGGCCTCGTAGCGGCGATCGGCGTGGGCGCTGACGGCCGCGCCGAGATGCTTGGCGAGCATCTGCGCGCCAAGGCAAAGTCCAAGAAACGGCTTGCCCTCGCGAAGCGGCACCCGCAGCCAGTCGATCTCCGCCTTGACCCATGCCGCGTCGTCGTTGGCGCTCATCGGGCCCCCGAAAACGACGACGCCCAGGTGGTCGGCGAGGGTTGAGGGCAGCGGCTCGTCAAGACTGGGGCGGCGAATGTCGAGATCGACGCCGGCGCGCGTCAAGAGGTGACCGACGCGCCCGGGCGTCGAGTGCGCCTGATGCAAAACAATCAGCACTTTGCGGCGCGCCGAGCGCTCCGACATGACCTGCTCCGCCCACAAGCGATGAAATGACGATTGCATGACATTTCGCCGCGAGGCTCTTAACGCAAAATGAATGCCACGAGAAAAGTTCAGGTCGGAACAAAAAATGTTTCGATGTGTCCTCCTCCGGCAACTCACGTGGCCAGTTGGCGGCCGACGTTCGCGGCGCCTATAGCTCTGTTGAGCGCGCCAAACGGCGTTGGGGGGGCGTCTTGAGATGATGCAGCGACACAATCGGATGACGATCGCCGACCTTCGGGCCCAGAAGGGCAAGCGGCAGATGACGATGCTGTTCGTCGAGACGCTCGAGGAGGCCGCAGCGGCAGCCGCCGCAGGCATCGACATCCTATCGATCGTCGACACCTATTGGACGCCGGCGATGCGCGAGGCCGCCGGCGACTGCTTCGTGCAGGTCGGGCTGCTCTATGGCGAGCTCTGCACAACCGAGGACTATCTGCGCGCCGCGCACAAGGCGCTGCTCAAGGGCGGTGACGCGGTCTATTGCGCGGCGAGCCTAGAAACGATCTCAAAGCTCGCGGCGGAAGGCATTCCGGTCATCAGCCATGTCGGGCTCATTCCGGCCAAGAACACCTGGACCGGCGGCTTCAAGGCGGTCGGCAGGACGGCGGAAAGCGCGCTCAAAGTGTTCGAGCTCGTCAAGCAGCTCGAGGCGGCGGGCGCGGTCGGCGCCGAGATCGAGGTCATGCCGGCGCAGGTGGCGAGCGAGATCTGCAAGCGGACCTCGCTCGTCCTGTTGTCGATGGGCGCCGGCGCGGGGGCGGACGCGCAATATCTCTTCGCCGAGGACGTGCTCGGCTATACGCGCGGCCACCGGCCGCGCCACGCCAAGGTCTACCGCAACTTCCGCGCCGAACTCGATCGGCTGCAGCAGGAGCGCATCGCCGCATTCAAGGAATTTCGAGCGGATGTCGAGACGGGCGCTTACCCCGAAGAAAAGCACCTCGTGCCGATCGAGGACAAGGAATTGGCGGCGTTCTTGAAGGGTCTGCCGAAGTAGCGCGCCTCAGGCGCGCGCGGGCCGGTCTTTCACCGGGATCACCAGCTTCAAGCCCGACCAGGTCTCGTCGACGGCGCAGACCTTCACGTCGACGAGGCCGATGGCGAGGGCGGCGTCGCGGATGACGTTTTCGTCGAGGTCGGTTGCGACTTTTGACGCCTTCTTCGGCCAGGAGACCCATAGGCTCCCCGAGGGCTTAAGCTCGCGCTTAAGGCGAGGCAGCGCGGCGCGGAATGCCTTGGCGTCGTGGACGAAGAGATGAATGAAGTCCTTGGCGCCGGCGTCCGAAGCCTCCGTCACGCCTTCCGGCCAGTCGTCGAACAACGATCGGTAATGCGGCGGCGGATCAACGAGGCGGATATGCGCTCCCGCCTTCAGGCCAAGCTTCTTGGCGAGCGGCGTCCCCGAATAGCCGGCGGACTTCATTGATCCTCCTCGCTGCCGCGCGCCACGTCTCTCACTCCGATCGCCGCAACAGGCTTTTTGCCCGCTCTCTGGCGCCGCGGTAAAGCCGCCGGGCCGCGACGGCGGCGCGGAAGGCGGCGCGTGGGCGGCGGGGAATGGCGATGACGCAGTCGACGAATTCCAGGCGGCCGGACCACAGCCGGCCGATCATCGGATGATCGGGGCCTGCGCAGGAATCGACGAGTTCGAGCGCGCCTTCCGCCTGAAGCGCGCGAGACTGATCAAGCGCCAGCTGCACGCCCGGCGAGAACGCAGCCTGACGTTCGTCGTAGGCCGTCTTCCAATAGAAGCCGCGTTGTCCTGCAACCAATATGACGCCGGCGGCGATCGGAGCGCCAGCGAGGTTGAGACGATCGATACGCAAGCAGCCGCGCGGGGCAAATCTCAGGAGCATCTCGCGGGCGAAGGAGGCCGTCTTGGCCGTGGCCGCGAGCGCAGTGCCGCGCGCGCCTTTCCAGCCCGCGGTTTCGAGCGCGAGGAAGGCTTCAATGGAAGCGGCGTCGGCGCCGGCGGCGAAGGCGAGGGGGCCGGCCCTTGCGAGCGCTCGCCGCTGCCGTCCCCATTTCTTTCGTCGCTTCGGATCGAGCGAAGCCTCAAAGTCGGCGCCCGAGGCGATTTCGAGCGCAGCGCGCTGATAGGCGCGCTCCAAGACCAAGGCGGCGCCCGACTGCGTCGCGTAGTCCTTAAGCGCGCGAAACAAGGACCCGCTCTGCTCGACCTCGGTGATCGCAAGGCCCGAGGCAAGCGTGTGGGCGCGAAGCCAGCCGAGCAAGCCGGCGATTATTGCCGCCGCCCTGTCGCTCGCGACCAGCACGGCCGGCAAGGCCGCCAGCTCGTGCCGCCAGATCTTCGCCAAGCCGAACGGCGGCGGGCTCGCCGAAAGGACGAGCGCCCCAAGCAACGTCGTCTTCGCCGCGTCGGACCAGACAAGGAGCGCGAAAGGCCTGCGCCTGGGCGCGAGCCAGCGCAGCGCCGGGACGACGAAATCGAAATCCCCGAACGGGTTCGGCTCCACGCGGCCGGCAAGCTCGCGCCACGCCGGTTCGATCGCCGGCAAATCCTCAAGGCGCGCGCCTTCGACGACGACGCCGCCGGCGGCGGCGCTCAAAGCTTCATCGCCCCTGACGAAATTTGCACGATGAGGTCGGGGGACACAGCGATAAATCGCCCTGCGCCTTTGTCGTCGTAATAGACAAGCTCGCCGACCTTGGCCGGATCGAATCCTTGCGCGACAAGCGCCGTCTTCTTCGGCTTGAACGTGCCGGTGACCTCGATCTCAGGGCGGAAGCGCAAGAATAGCGGCCTTGCATAGGTTGGCAGGCGCTCGGCGACGAAGGCGCGGAAGGCCTTAAGATCGAAGGCGGCCGGATCTTCGACGACGAGCGCCGCCATGCCGGCGCGGCCGTCGTGGTTGGGCACGGCGACGCCATAGACGATCGCGTGCCGGACGCCGGGAAACAGCATGATCGTCTCGGCGACTTCCGTCGTCGACACGTTCTCGCCCTTCCAGCGAAACGTGTCGCCGATGCGATCGACGAAATAGTAATAGCCTAAGGCGTCCCGCCGCAGGAGGTCGCCGGTGCGGAACCACGCGTCGCCGTCTTTGAACACATTGCGCAAAATCTTATCGTTGGTCGCCTGTGCGTCGGCGTAGCCGTCGAAGCGGGCCGCGGGCTTCGCGGCGTCGTCGAGAATTTCGCCGATCAGCTCGCCGACTTCGTCGATCCCGCACTCGATGCATCGTCCATTGGCGTCGCGTCTCTCGGCTTCCTGGTCGATGTCGAAGGCGATCGTCTTGATCGGGAAGCGCTTGGCCGCCCAGTTCGGCATGCGTCCGACGGCGCCGGGATAAGAATCGAAGTTGAACAGCGCGACATTGCCTTCCGTCGCCGCGTAGAACTCGACGATCGTTTTAAGGCCGAAGCGGGTCTTGAAGGCGGAAAAGATGTCGGGCCGCAAGCCGTTGCCGATGCAGAGCCTGACGCCATGGGCGCGGTCCAACGGGCCCGGCGGCATGTTCAAGAGATAGCGGCAGAGCTCGCCGACATAGACGAACATCGTGCAGCGCCGGTCGACGATCTCGCGCCAGAATTCGTGCGCCGAGAATCTCCGCCGGATGAAGCACGAGCCGCCGGCGGCCATCGCGATGCCCACGGTGATCACGCCGCCATTCGTGTGATACATCGGCAGGCATTGATAGATGCGGTCGGTCGGGCGCGCGCCGACGACCGCGGCGAAGCCGACGAGGATTCTCAGCAGGCGCGAATGGGTGATGCGCGCCGCCTTCGGCAGGCCGGTCGTGCCGGAGGTGTAGATATAGAGCGCCGCGTCCTCGTGGGTGAGTTTTGGACGCTCCTCGGGAGAGAGCGGCGCTTCCGCGAATGAGAGGACCTTAAGGTCGAGTCGCGGCGCGTCGAGGGACGAAGGGCCAAACGCAAAGACGCTGAGCTTGTCGTCGATCTCGTCCTTAGCCGTCGTCCATTCATCTGCGAGCGCGGAGTCGACGATCGCCGCCTTCGCGCCGGCGAGCGCCACGCTATGCGCGAGCGTCGCGCCCGTAAGGTTGGTGTTGATCAGCGCCGTCGCAAGGCCGGCGCGCGCGAGTCCCATCCAAATCGCCACGTATTCCGGGCGGTTCGGCATGAAGAGACAAACCGTGTCGCCTTTGTTGAGGCCCTCAGCCCGCGCCCAGCGGGCGTAGCGATTCGCCCGCGCGTTGAGGTCGCGGTAGGTGAGCGTCTCGGTCTCGCTCTCAAGTACCGGCCGGTCGGCGTAAAGAGCCGCCCAGCGCTCCAGGTGATTGCCGAGCGTGACCTCGCGCGCGCGGGCGACCTGACCGGTTCGACGCAGCGCTCTCAGGAGCCCGCGGGCGTAGGCGAGCTCGCTTTTCAACCGCCCAATCATCGTTTCCGCCCGTTCAGCGCTCGAAACTGCGAATCGGCGCTCCGGCCGCAGCCGCCCGGATATAGGCATAAAGGCACGGGAAATCGAAACCGCTCGCTTCAAAGCGCGGCGCGCCGGCGCTCAGGGGCCGACAGGGATGAGCTTGCCGACGAAAACCGGCGGGCCCGACGGCTGGCCGTTCGGCGAGCCGCCCTCGGGCTCGACGGTGACGGCGTAAGTCGCGCCCTCGACCGTCGCCTGGTCGTAGGGCTTCAGTTTCGGATTGCTGACGATGGCGCCCGCGTCGATGACGCCGAGCGAGCGCGGCGCGCCGAGCTTGTCGTGGATGATCCATAGCTCGTAGCTCTTGCCCACAGGCGCCGTGGCGGCGACGGGCCTGACGACCAGCTCCCGCGTGTCGATGTTCACCGACACCATGAAGGCCGGCGAATCGGGGCTCTTCTGCAGGACGGCGACGAATTCATGCGGGGCGGGAGGACGGATCGTCTCCGTGACGATCAGCCCGACCGCCAAAGCCGCGGCGATTGTGGACGCGCCGACCGCGCCCATCCGCCAGCGCGACAGCCGACGATTGAGCGAAGCGACAATTCCATCGCCCGGCGCCGCCGCATTGGCGGCGATGCGCGCTTCGATCGCGGGCAGAAAATCTTGCGGCGGCGTCGCGCCGGGGATCGTCTCCGCAAGCGGCGCAAGCCGGATCTCCCAGTCGCGGATCGCGGCGTCGAGGTCGGGCTCACGCAGGCGCCGCGCGGCGATCGTCGCCCGCTCGGCGGGATCAAGCGTGCCCAGCGCGTATTCGGCCGCAGCCAGGTCGTCGTCAGGCGAGAGGCTCATGACTCGAGGCACCCTCGAAGCTGAGCAAGCCCCCGATGGAGCCAGGTCTTGATCGTCGGCACCGGCTTGCCGAACCGCTTGGCGAGCGCTTCGCGGCTCGAGCCGCGGTAATAGGCGAGCAGGAGGACGGCGCGCCGCTCCTCGTCGAGCTGATTTAAGCAGCGCATGAGCGCCGCAAGCTGCTCGGACCGCCCGCGGGAGGCTAAAGGATCTTCGGTTTCCGCCGCCAGTTCAAAGCCTTCCGGCATGTCCTCGATCGATGAGGGCCTGACGCGCCGCACTTCGTCGAGCGCGCGGTTGCGGGCGATCGTCGCCATCCAGGCGACAGCCGAGCCCTTGGCCGGATCGAATTCGCCGGCGCGCTCCCAAATGCGCACATAAGTCTCCTGCAACACCTCCCCACTTGTGTCGCCGCGAGAGAGGATACGGGACACGACGCCATAAAGTTTCGCTTGCGTCGCCCGATAGAGCGCCGCGAACGCGGCGCGATCGCGCGACGCGACGCGGGCGAGAAGATCGCTTAGCGACGGCGACGCCTCCTGGCTCCCCATGCTCCCTTCGACCCGTCGGCTCTCGTCAGAAGGCCTCGAACTTAATCCGCCCAAGCGCTTGCGCCAACGACAAAACGGGCGCCCTCTTGGCGAGGGCGCCCGTCCGTCTGATCCCAAAGAGACGATCGGGGGAAGGGGCGATCAGCCTGGGATCAGGACCTTGTTGATGACGTGGATGACGCCGTTCGACTGCAGAACGTCGGCGATCGTGATCCGCGCGACGTCGCCCTTGGCGTCGGTCACGGTGAGGTGCGACTTGCCGGAGCGCATGAACGTGAGCTCGCCGCCCTCGACGGTCTTGGCCGCGAACTTGCCGCCCATCTCGTCGACCTTCGCGGCGATGTCGGCCGCCGTCCATTTGCCGGCCAGCACGTGATAGGTGAGGATGGCGACGAGCTGGTCTTTGTTCTCGGGCTTCAGAAGCGTCTCGACCGTGCCCTTCGGCAACTCGGCGAAAGCCTCGTTGGTCGGCGCAAGCACGGTGAAGGGGCCAGGGCCTTCGAGCGTATCGACGAGGCCCGCAGCCTTCACGGCGGCGACGAGCGTCGTGTGGTCCTTCGAATTGACGGCGTTTTCGATGATGTTCTTGGAGGGATACATCGGCGCGCCGCCGACCATCACGGTCATTTCGGCGAGAACGGGCGGCGCGACGACGATCGCGCTGAACCCAACCGCAGCCGCGACAAGCGCGGCGGAAAGCAACGACTTGGCTGACATTGAGGCCTCCTTAACAGGCTTTGGAATTCGGGGTTTGACCATCCCGTCCGTCGGGATGGGCCTGTTACGGGCGGCCTCGGCGGTTGGTTTCAAAAATCTTTGGCGGACGCGACGTTTTTTTCGCCGAAGTGAAACCGTAAGCCTCCCGGCTCCGTTCTCGTTTCGCGCGCCTTGAAAGAGACTCTTAAGCCGCGCAGGAGGTCGGTCATGGCGAATGTCGCGTTGGACGTCGGACCTAAGGACGTCGGATCGAAGTCCCGGCTCGTCGACCGGCATTCGCTCGTCGTCCGGATTTGCCACTGGATCAACGCCGGCGCGTTCTTCTTGCTTGTGATGAGCGGCCTGCAGATCTTCAACGCTCACCCGGCGTTGAATTTCGGACAGCGGACGGACTTCGACCATCCCGGGTTCGAACTCCGGGCGCTCGAGAGCGACGGCCGGATCGTCAAGGGCGAAACCCAGATTTTCGGGGCCACATTGAATACGACCGGCGTTCTTGGCGCCTCCAAAGGTTTTGAAGGCGAGCTGGAGCCGCGCGGTTTCCCGAGCTGGATCACCCTGCCGGCCGTGCAAGACCTCGCGACCGGCCGCCGCTGGCACTTCTTCTTCGCCTGGATCTTGGTGCTGAACGGCCTCGTCTATTTCGCCAATCTCATATGGAGGCGACGGTGGCGCGAGTTTGTTCCAAACGCGCGCGAATTGCGCTCGCTGCCCAGAACGATCATCGAGCACGTCAAGCTCAAATTCCCGCACGGGGAAGCCGCGCTGAGCTACAACGTGCTGCAGAAGCTCGCGTATTTAAGCGTCATCGTCGCCTTTCCCGTGCTCGTGCTCGCCGGGCTCACGATGTCGCCTGGCATGGACGCGGCGTTTCCGTGGCTTGTCGACCTATTCGGCGGACGGCAATCGGCGCGGACGATTCATTTTCTGCTGGCGACGTTTCTCGTCGCCTTTCTGATCGTTCATCTCGTCATGGTCGTGTTGTCGGGACCGCTCAACAATTTGCGCGGCATGATCACCGGCCGCTATCGAATCGTGGAGAACGCCGATGAAGAAAGCGCTCATCGTTAGCCGCCGCCAGACGCTCATCAAGCTCATCGCCGGCGCCGGCGCGCTCTCGCTTGGCGGCTGCGACTTCGGCGAATCGCCGGCCGCCCTCTCGATCCTCGACCAAGCCGAGGGCCTAACGCGGCGCGTGCAGCGCGCCTTGCTCGCGCCGCGCGAGGCGCTCGCGCGCGAATATAGCCCGGCCGACATTTCGCCTTGGTTCAAGCCGAACGGATCGACCGAGCCGGACGATCCCGACTATCTCGACGCCGCCGACAAGAACTTCGTCGACTGGCGCCTCAAGGTCGGCGGCTTGGTTGAAACCGAACTCTCGCTGTCGCTCGACGACCTTCGCGCTCTGCCATCGCGCGCGCAGATCACGCGCCACGACTGCGTCGAGGGCTGGAGCTGCATCGGCCAGTGGAAGGGCGTGCCCCTGAAGGCCGTGCTCGATACGGCGAAGCTCAAGCCCCAGGCGCGTTACATCGCGTTCTTCTGCGCCGATCAGCTCGAGCAGACGCTCGACGGAACCGGGCAATATTACGAGACGATCGACCGAATCGACGCCTACCACCCGCAGACCATTCTCGCCTATGAGCTTAACGGCAAGCCGCTCGCCATCGAGCACGGCGCGCCGCTCAGGCTGCGCGTCGAGCGGCAGCTCGGCTACAAGATGGCGAAATACGTGATGCGCATCGAGGCGATCGACGGCTTCGCCAATCTCGGCCGCGGCCGCGGCGGATTCTGGGAGGATCGCGGCTACGAGTGGTATGCGGGCATTTGACGCCGCAAGGGGCTGAAGCGCCACGCCTCGGGCGATCCCGTGACTATTGAGCCGAGCCGAGGCCGGCGCAGTCGGCGCCGCCTCGGCAAGGCTTGACCGCCCGCGGCTTGCTGGCTAACGGCGCTGACGGCAAAGGCGCTCTCCGTGCTAATTTTGAACGCTTCACTTTCTGATCCGCGGAGCCCGGCATGACCGTTCGCTTTCATCGCGGCGATCTGCCGTCCGGCATGACGTTTGGAGATTCGGTCGCTGTCGACACCGAAACGATGGGCCTTGACGTCCGCCGCGATCGGCTTTGCCTCGTCCAATTGTCGCGCGGCGACGGATCGGCCGACGTGGTCAAGGTTGGCGTCGGGCAAACAAGCGCGCCCAACCTCGCCGCCCTCCTCGCCGACCCGAAGGTTCTCAAGCTCTTCCACTATGGCCGGTTTGACATGGGCGTTCTCTGTCACACGTTCGCGGTCATGGCGTCGCCGGTCTATTGCACGAAGATCGCCTCGAAGCTCGCGCGCACCTACACCGACCGCCACGGGCTGAAGGATCTCGTCAAAGAGCTGCTGGGGGTCGAAATCTCCAAGCAGCAGCAATCCTCCGATTGGGGCACGGGCGCGCTCAGCGAGGCGCAGCTTGCATACGCCGCCTCGGATGTTTTGCATTTGCATGCGCTTAAGGAGCGCCTCGACGCGATGCTGGAGCGCGAGAATCGCGCGGGCTTTGCGCGCGCCGCCTTCGCCTATCTGCCGGACCGCGTGCGGCTCGATCTCGCGGGATTTTCCGAATACGACCTGTTCGCGCACGCGACGCCCTAGGACTTTGGCGCGCGTTCGGCGAGGCGAGGCTCCGTTCATCGTTCATTAGTCTTCGCCTGCCACGAAAGTTCGTTGGCGTTCCGCTTCGCCAATTTGGCGCGATTTTTCGTCTCAAGCCGCCCGTGGCCGCTCTTCCTAAACGATCGACGCCGCTCGCCGGCCCTATTTTGCTTCTGATCGGCCTGGCGGCGATCGCGCTCGCCGCCGCGGCGGCGCAAGCGCGCTTTTCGACCTCGCCGGACGTCTCTTGGCTCATCACGTTCTCCGAGAAGATCCTGGACGGGCGGCGCCCTTACGTCGACGTGATCGAGCTTAATCCCCCGGCCTCGATCCTCCTCTATCTCGGCCCGACGGCCGTCGCGCGGCTCATCGGCCTATGGCCCGAATTTGCGGTGGCGGCCTTCGGCTTCGCCTCTGTCGCGGCGAGCCTTACGTTGCTTGGCTCGATGCTCTCGAGGCTTCAGGCCGGGGAAGCTTCCCGCAACAAGATTGTGCTGATCGCGGCGGCGATCTTGGCCCTGCTGCCGGCGCGCGTCTTTGATCAGCGCGACCATCTGGCGCTTGTCTTCGGCTTGCCGTTTTTCGCGCTTCTCGCGCTTAAGGCCGAAGGCCGACGAACGCCGCTCTTCATCGCGCTCGCCGCCGGCATTGGGGCGGGGTTGATGATTTGCGTCAGGCCGCACCTCGCGCTGGCGATGATTGGGCCGGTCCTGGTCGCCTTCAGACGCCGCGGTTGGCGGGCGGCTGCGTCGCCGGAACTCGCCGCCGCCGGCGGCGTCGCATGTCTCTATGGCGTCGCCGTCGTCGCGTTGTTTCCAGCGTTCTTGGAGAACGTCTTGCCGATGACGGCTGCGGTCTACGTGCCGGCGCGCGAGCCGCTTGTCGCATTGCTCGCGTCGCCCGGCGTGATCGCGTGGATCGTCCTCGCCCTCGTCGCGCTTTGGGCGAAGGGCGATGCCTTCACGGCGAGCTTCGGTTGGGCGTCGGTTGGCGCGCTGGCGAGTTATTTCATTCAGGGCAAAGGCTGGCCGTATCACGCCTATCCGGCAATCGCGCTCGCCGCCATGGCGGCGGCGACGGCCTGGCGCGAGCGCGCCGGCGCGGTTCGTCTGCAAGCGGCGCCGGTCGCCGCGGCGCTGGGGTTAAGTTTTCTGTGGATGGCCGACGGCGTCGGACGATCGCCGGAGCTGGAGGCGGCGCTGAGGCGGATCGGACCGCATCCGAGCCTCCTGGAAATCTCCGGCGACATTGCGCTCGGACATCCCTTGGCGCGCGAGGTCGGCGCGCGCTGGGCGCAGAGCGTGTGCAGCCTGTGGGTCGCGGCGGACGTCGATCGCCAATTGCGTGACTTCCCCGTCGATCCGCTCCGCCGTCAGACGCTCGAGGCCTACCGAAGCGAAGATCTCAGACGCCTGATCGGCGACATCAGGGGCAATCGCCCGGACGCGATTTTGACGACTGCGGCAAGCGCGTCACTCGCGCAGCAAGTGCTGAGCGAAGTCACGGACGTCGTCCGCTATCGCGCTTTCGCCGAGGCAAAGGGCCCACATGGGGCGGTCACGGTCCTTATCCGCGACGATCTCGCCGGCGCCGCCGTCTCGGGAGGACCGGAATTCGGCCAAGCGACTTCGCGCTGAGGCGTTCTCCTTCGCGCCGCCCGCTTCAGAACGGGTTCCAGGTCGAGTGCGGCGTGAACTTCAGGTAGCTGACGTTGACCCCGAGGCGCGCGCCGACGCCTGAGCGGATCGGCACGACGACGATGCCGTCGGACGTTAAAGCGGTGAAGCCGAATCCGCCGACAAAATAGGCCGATCCGTCAACGCCGCCGAATCTGCGGAAGATCGCTTCGACCGAAGGCAGGTTGTAGACGA
>Ga0187782_10000939_pt1 | contig 20730 bp, 19 predicted proteins | sample 0715_SJ02_MP15_2_FD_132454 | JGI IMG/M metagenome (GOLD analysis project Ga0187782, IMG submission 132454) | Tropical peat soil microbial communities from peatlands in Department of Meta, Colombia - 0715_SJ02_MP15_20_MG | ecosystem: Environmental > Terrestrial > Soil > Wetlands > Peat | place... | reverse complement strand
GGGGGGGCGGGGGCGAGGGGGGAGGGGGGGGGGGGAGCCCTGCGCCCGGCCGGGGGGGGGAGGGGGGCCGGAAGGGCCGGATGGGGGGCCGCGCGCACGCCAATCGGCGGGCGCACATAGCGAGCTCGGCCCTGGAGCTTCGCGCGGCCCCTCATCCGCCCGGGCTGCGCTCGGCCACCTTCTCCCCGCGCGCGGGGAGAAGGGGAGCAAGGCGCGCTTAGACCACCACATTGACGATCCTCTGCGGCACGACGATCACCTTCTTCGCCGGCTTGTTATCCATGGCGCGGCGCACGGCCTCCAAAGCCAAGGCCGCCGCTTCGACGGAGGCCTGATCTGCGTCGCGCGCAATGGTGAGGTCGGCGCGCTTGCGGCCGTTGACCTGAACGGGCAGCGTGATCTCCTCCGCCGTCGCCAGCGCCCGGTCGACTTTCGGCCATGGGCTTTCGGCGACGAGCGTCTGGTGGCCGAGCGCGCTCCAGCATTCTTCGGCCAGATGCGGCATCATCGGCGCGAAGGCCTGAACGAACATGTCGCCCGCTTCGGCAAACGCCCACCGCACGTCGTCCGGCGCCGGGAGCTCGCCCATGTCCTCGATCTTCTCGTTCAGCGCATTGACGAGCTCGTAGATCGTCGAGATGCAGGTGTTGAAGCTCAGGCGCTCGAGCTCGTCCTCGACGCGCCTCAGCGCTTTATGGGTGAGGCGGCGCACGTCCTGCGCTTGCTTTGAAAAGTCCTCGGGCATCGGCGGGCGCTTTTCCCCGACGATGCGCTCGATGTCGCAGACGAGCCGCCAGAAGCGCTGCGTCTGCTTGGCGGCGCCGCGGACGCCTGCCTCCGTCCAAATGACGTCGCGCTCGGGCGGCGAATCCGAAAGCACGAACCAGCGCGCCGTATCGGCGCCGTATGCGGCCATGATCTCGTCGGGGTCGACGGTGTTGCGCTTCGACTTCGACATTTTTTCCGTCGCGCCGATCTCGACCTCGCGACCTCCGGCGAGCGCGAAGGCGCGGCGCGCCTCGCCCTCGCCGTCGACGCGGATTTCATCCGGCGCAAGCCAGTTCCCATCCGCGTCGCGATAGGTCTCGTGCACGACCATGCCTTGCGTGAACAGGCCGTCGAACGGCTCGTCGAGATCAAGATGGCCGGTCTTGCGCATCGCGCGGGTGAAGAAGCGCGAATAGAGGAGATGCAGGATCGCGTGCTCGATACCGCCGATATATTGGTCGACCGGCAACCAATGATCGACGATTCTGGGCAGGGTCGGCGCGCTCTTCAAGCCTGGATCGGTGAAGCGCGCGAAATACCAGGAGGAATCGACGAAGGTGTCCATCGTGTCGGTCTCGCGCCGCGCTTTGCCGCCGCAGCGGGGACAGTCGACGTTGCGCCAGGTCGGATGACGGTCGAGCGGGTTGCCGGGCGCGTCGAACGTCACGTCGTCAGGCAAGAGAACGGGCAGATCCTCGTCCGGAACCGGCACAATCCCGCAAACGTCGCAATGGATGACCGGGATCGGACAACCCCAATAGCGCTGCCGCGAAATGCCCCAGTCGCGCAGCTTGTAATTGACCTGGCGCTCGCCCTGTGGGCGGTTGCCCAGCATTTGCGCCTCGAGCCGCTTGGCGACCTCCTCCTTGGCCTCAGGCACGCTCATGCCGTTGAGGAAGCGCGAATTGATGAGGACGCCGTCGCCGTCATAGGCCTTGTCGTGAATGACGAAGGTCTTCGGATCGACGCCCAAGGGACAGACGACGGGCGTCGCGTCGAGCCCGACAGCGCGCACGAAATCGAGGTCGCGCTGATCGTGCGCCGGGCAACCGAAGATCGCGCCCGTGCCGTATTCCATCAGCACGAAATTGGCGACGAAGACGGGCAGCGTCCAGGTCGGATCGAAGGGGTGGAGAACCTTCAGGCCGGTGTCATAACCCTTCTTCTCCGCGGTTTCGATCGCCGCGACCGACGTGCCGACGTGTTTGCATTCGGCGATGAACTCGGAAAGCCTTGGATCGCGTTCGGCCGCGCGCTTGGCGATCGGGTGATCGGGAGCGAGCGCCATGAACTTCGCGCCGAACAACGTGTCGGGCCGGGTCGTATAGACTTCAATCTCGCTCGCGCCTGGCGCGTGCGCAGTCGTCGCCTCGGCGAGCGCGAAGCGGACGAGCAGCCCCTCCGAGCGGCCGATCCAGTTGCGCTGCATGAGGCGGACTTTTTCCGGCCAGCGGCCGAGCGTTTCGAGGCTCTTGAGCAACGGTTCGGCGTAGTCGCTGATGCGAAAGAACCACTGCGTCAGCTCGCGGCTCTCGACCAGCGCGCCCGAACGCCAACCGCGCCCGTCGATCACCTGCTCGTTGGCGAGCACGGTCTGATCGACGGGATCCCAGTTCACCTTCGAGGATTTTCTGGCGACGAGCCCGGCGCGGAAGAAATCCAAAAACAGCTTCTGCTGGTGGCGATAATAGGAGGGGTCGCAAGTCGCGATTTCGCGCGACCAGTCGATCGATAGGCCCATCGACTTCAGCTGGGCGCGCATGTGGTCGATATTGGCGTAGGTCCACGTCTTCGGATGCGACTTGTTCTGCATCGCGGCGTTTTCCGCCGGCATGCCAAAGGCGTCCCAGCCCATCGGATGGAGGACGTTGAACCCGCGAGCGCGGCGGTAGCGCGCGACGACGTCGCCCATCGCGTAGTTGCGCACATGGCCCATATGGATGCGCCCCGACGGATAGGGGAACATCTCGAGCACATAATATTTCTGGCGCGTCGGATCGTTGGCGACTTCGAAGACCTCGCGATCAGCCCAGATCTGCCGCCATTTCGGCTCCGCCTCGCGAAAATTGTAGCGCTCGGGCCGCATCCGCTTGCTCGTCTCCTGAAGGTTTTCTGAAGAGTCGCGCCTCAAAACACGATTTCCCCCAAGGGGTCAAATAGCGTTGACCGGCAAGCGCCCCTTCGCCAAAGTCGGCCCAAAACGTCCGGGGGCCGACGTCCGATGAATCCGCAATCGCCGCCTGTGTTGCACGCAACGCCGATCAACGACTTGCGGCCGACGCAAATCACGCTTGGCATGTACGAGGTCGGCAAGAAGCGGAGGGCGTGGATGGAGAGCGATCCCTCGAAGCTCAGGGACTTTCTCGCCCATCACATGGTGCCGGTCGTCATCGGCCCGAAGAAGGCGCTCTACCTCATCGACCACCACCATCTCGCCCGCGCCCTGCTCGAGGAGGGCGTGAAGAGCGTCTTCGTGAGCTACATCGACGATTTGAGCCGCGTCGACGCCAGTCTGTTTTGGAACGTGATGTCGTTTCGCGGCTGGACGCATCCATACGACGCCAAGGGCCGAAGACGACCCTATTCCGAGTTGCCCGAAACAATCGCCGAAATGGAAGACGATCCTTACCGATCGTTATCGGGAGAGCTGCGCAACGTCGGCGGCTACGCCAAGGACGCGCAGCCTTTCGCGGAGTTTCTTTGGGCCGATTTCCTGCGCGACCGCATCAAGGCTCGCGCGATCGAGCGCGACTTCGACAAGGCTTTGGCGGAAGCGCGGACGCTCGCCGCGCTTGCCGAGGCGAGCTACTTGCCCGGCTGGTGCGGAAAGCATGCCGACGACGGACCGTCGATCGAGGCGGACAAGCGAAGGCGCAAATCGAGGGAGCGGGCGCAGGCCGGCGACTGAGGGCTCAAGCCCCGATCGGGCGAGGCGGCGCAGATGCATGACGCCGAGATCCCTCACGACGACCCGCACGAGGGCGCGGTCGGCTTCGTGGTCGCGGCGTTCGCTCTGCTTGCCGGGCTGACCATCGTCCTTGACCGGGTTGGCGCGCCGGCGGGTCTGGTCAAGGCGATCCAGCCGTCGATTGTCTTGCTCGGTCTTGCCGCGCTTGGGCTTTGGCTTCGCGCCGCCAATCTCTCGCAGTTTCTCGCCGCTCGGCGAAGGCTGACGATCGGATTGAGCGCGTTGGCCGTCGCGGTCACGGCGGGCGCATGTTTGCGAGGGCTCGGCCCTTGGAGCGCGGCGAATGCGACGCTCGCAAGCCTTGCCGGAATTGCGCTGTCGGCGCTTGTCGTCGGACCTGCGGCGCGGCGATTGGGCGCCGCGTCTTTAAGCGACGTGCTCTCAACCCGGTTTCCCTTCTTTTTGGCGCGTCTCGCCTTCGCGGCGGCGATTGCCGCGGTTGGCGTTCTGCTGACGGCGGCCGGATTCGAGCTCGCGGTTCGCGGGCTTGCCGAGGCGGTCGTCGCGCCGCGGCGCGTGCTTGAGGGACTGATCTGCGCAACGCTCATCGCATCGCTCGCCCCTGGCGGCTTCAACGGGCTCGTTTGGGGCGAGGCGGCGATCGGCGGCGCAATGGCGATCATCCTCGCCGTCGCGGTGATCGCCGGCGCGGCGACGGCGCCGATCGCCGCGGGGCTCGGCCACGCGGCCGAGCTTGCGTCGCAAACCGTCGTCGCGGCTTTCGCTGAAGCGCCGCCGCTTGCCGTTCTGGCGCTCGCCCCGGCGATCGCCAGCCTTGCGCCGCTTATCGCTCCCGAGCTTGCTCTGCCGAATGCCCAGCGCGCCGCGAGCGCCGGCCTTGGCGCCTTGGCGCTGCTTGCCGTCGGCGCGGTTGCGCTGGCGATCGCCGGCGAAATTCCGCCGCGCCTGATCGCCTCGGCGCCTGGGATGGGACTTTCTTCGGCAAGCGAGCTCCTCTTCGGGCTCGCGCTCGCCCGGGGCGGCGTCTTGAGCGCGACCCGCGCGCCGGGCTACGACGTCGCCCGCGCGCATATTCGTCTGTCGCGTCTTGCGAGCGTGCGCCTTGCGCGGCTTCGGTTGACGATCGCGTTTCTCTTTGTCGCAATCGCCGTCGCCGACGACGCGCGTCTTCTCGACCCGCAAGCCGATATGACGCTTGCGCTTTCGATATCGCTGGCGACGGTCGCGCCGGCGCTTGGCCTGGCCCTGACGACGCGGCTGAATTCGCTCGCCGGGCTTGCCGCCTGTCTTGTCGGCGCCGGCGTATTCGCGGCGTTCGCCCTCGGCCGACTGGCGCCCGCCGGCCTCGGCCTCGAGCAGGGCCTCGCGAGCGCAGCCTTAGGCCTTGCTGCGGGGTTCGTCGTCGGCGCGCCGCACAGACGATGGAAGCCGATGACCTTGCCAAAGAACGCGGATCCGTTCTCCGAGAGCCCGTTCGACAACGTCCTCTAACCGCTTAAGCCGCTCTCAATAAAAGGACTTAAGCCCCGAGAATCCGCAAGGCCTGCTCGTGAACGCGCCGATCGCCCGCAGCGATGATCGCGCCGCCCTTCGACGGGTCGCCGCCGTCCCAGGTTGTGACCACGCCGCCCGCCCCCTCGACGATCGGGATAAGCGCCGCGATGTCGTGCGTCTTCAGATTCGACTCGATCACCAGATCGATAAAGCCGCCGGCCAGCACGCAATAGGCGTAACAATCGCCGCCATAGCGGGCAAGGCGCGCCCGTTTCTCCACCTCGAAATAGGCGGCGCGCATCTGATCCGATGAAAGAAGCGCCGGCGAGGTCGTCATTATGGTCGCCGCCGCGAGATCAGGACATTCGCGCACCCGTAGCGTACGCGTGGTCCAGTCCTTCGGCGGCCCCTCGGCGACGGCCCCCGCCAGGCAGCGCATGCGGGCGTGTTTGCCGTCGCCGGAATAGCGCTCGCGCGTGAACGGCTGGGACATCATGCCATAGACTGCGCGGCCATTATGCATGAGGCCGATCAGCGTCCCCCATGTCGGCAGGCCGGAAATGAAGCTCTTCGTTCCGTCGATCGGGTCGAGCACCCAGACATATTCGGCGTCGGGCCGCTCGGGACCATATTCCTCGCCGATGACGCCGTGAGTGGGAAAGTGGCGATAGATCAATCGCCGCATCGCCGCTTCGGCGCCGCGGTCGGCTTCGGTCACGGGATCGAAGACGCCGCCCTTGGACTTGTCGCTCGCGCCGATCGACGAGCGGAAGAACGGCAAAATCACTTCGGACGAGACCTGCGCCAGTCGCTCGACGAAGGCCCCGAAGTCCACAGCCGTCATTATCGCCCCTCGCCGCCCAGCCCCTACTTATGTGATTCGCGCATGCCTGACATACCGGCGACGCCGCTCGTCGGCCGCCGAGGCTTCGACAGTCCGCATATAAACCACTGAATTCGATATGAAACTCGTATTATCAAAGCGCTTTCAACCCGGTATGCGGATCGAAAGGGTGTTGTATTCTCACAACAATCCCCATCCCGTCCACGTTCCCGGGAAGAAAACCCTTGCAATTGGTGCGGCGCAGATCGATATTGTTGCGGTGCGGCATGCGTTGCCGCACATGCCCTCCTTGGGCGTTTCCTCCCTAGACTCAGGCCGCCGTGGAGACATGGCGGCCTCCTTTTTTGTCTTGAATTGGTCAGCTTTATCGCGGTTGCGCGACGCGACGACGACGGCCCGCCCTCACTCCGCGGCCAACTGACGAGGCACCATTTCGCGCTCCGCCCGGAACCGCAACGCGGCCACCATCCCCAAAAGGCTCTCTCTCAGCCGCAGCATCTCCGGAAGTCGAACGATCTGCCGTTCGTCCATGTAGAGAGCCCGGTTGATTTCAACTTGCACGGCATGTCGGCGAAGGTTGGGCGCCCCGTAATGCTCGGTGATAAATCCGCCGGCATAGGGCTTGTTGCGGCGCACACGGAAGCCGGAGGCGGTCAGCGAGCCCTCGATTGAGTCGGCGACCCACGCCGCCGCGCTCTCGCCGAAGCGATCGCCGATCACGAAATCGGGCTGCGCGCCCTCGCCGTGGTTTGACGGCATCGAGTGGCAATCAATAAGCACGGCGAGCCCGAAGAGGCGGCATGCTTGGCCGACGAGGTCGCGAAGCTTGGCGTGATAGGGCACGTAAAAGCGGTTGATGCGCTCCATCGCCTCGGCCGCGCGCAGCGGGCGCCGATAAATCGGTTGCGCGTCGCCGACGACGCGCGGAATCGTCCCAAGGCCCCCCGCCACGCGCAATGAGCGCGTGTTGACGAACGCCGGCAGCCGATCTTCGAACATTTGCGGGTCGAGCTCGTAAGCCTCGCGATTCACGTCGATGAAGGCGCGCGGAAAATGCGCCTTTAAGAGCGGCGCGCCGAGCCCGACGCACCCCTCGAACAGCTCGTCGACGAAGGCGTCCTCCGAACGGCGCAGCGCCAAAGGATCGAGCCGCGACTGCTCGAGAAACGACCGCGGATAGCGCGCTCCCGAATGCGGCGAGTTGAAGATCAGCGGCGTCTCGATGAGGTCGGGGCCCACGACCTCGAAGCCGTGGCCAATATCGTCGTCGCAACCGTGACTGCTCATAAGAACTCGACTCTGGCCGTCAGCGCCGCTAGGTCGATCGCTGGCCGGTTCGCCCTTGAACCATAGAATGAGGCGAGGCTTATTTGAAACCCGGAAATCGTCTATGAGCAGATGGTTTTCACTCGATTTTTACGCACCCGGCGCAAAACGAGTGGTCGGACGGGCGCCAAGCGTGGCTGGTTCTCAATGCCAATGAACAACGAGGTGTCGGCGAAGATCCTCCTGGCGGAAGACGACGACGACATGCGCCGGTTCCTCGTCAAGGCGCTCAACGGCGCGGGCTACGACGTCGCAGCCTTCGACAACGGCCTCTCCGCCTACAACCGACTGCGCGAAGAGCCCTTCGAGCTCCTGTTGACCGACATCGTCATGCCCGAAATGGACGGCATCGAATTGGCGCGTCGCGCCACCGAACTCGACCCGGAAATCAAGGTGATGTTCATCACAGGCTTTGCCGCGGTCGCGCTCAATCCCGACAACAACGCGCCGAAAGACGCCCGGGTCCTCTCAAAGCCGTTCCACCTGCGCGACCTGGTGAACGAAGTTCAGCGGCTGCTGGAGGCCGCTTAAGCGTCGCCTGCCGTCGCGCGCTGATCGCGCGGGCTTCGGAAACTGAGAAGAACCGCGCGCGCTTGCTGCCGCTCGCGATTTTTTGATGAGAACGCAGGAACTTCAGCTAATTTGTTGCCATTGAGACATGATTCGTGCGAGACGGGCGCTTGCTTGCATGGTAACCACTGGTTAGTTTCCCGCGCAGAGAAAATCGAACGGGGGCGACGGGATGAGCGTTCGACGACGGAACGAAGGCCTTCTCGCGGGCGTCGAACGGCGAGTTGTGGCCTACGTTCTGCCGCGCATTCCCGACGCGATCAACTCCGATCACTTAACCTCGGTCGCGCTATTTGGCGCGCTGTTGTCGGCGGCCTCGCTCGTCGCGCTGCGCTCGTCGCATCTCTTTCTGATTTTCGTGTTCGCCGGCGTCGCGCTCAATTGGTTCGGCGATTCGCTCGACGGCGCGCTCGCGCGCTACCGGCGCTGCGAGCGGCACAAGATCGGCTTCTTGCTTGACAAATCGTGCGACTTGCTGGCGCTCGGCTCGCTTGTGCTTGCGCTCGGCCAATCCTCGTTTCTCACGCCCTTCGCTTCGCTCCTGCTCGTGCTCGCTTATCTCGTCAACACGACCTATGGGCTGATGCGGGTCGTCGTCGACGGCGTGCAGATCATCGGCCTCGACGGATTTGGGGCGACGGAGGGGCGCTTGACGATTCTCGCCTGGGTCAGCTTGAACATGGCGACGAATTTCTCGCCCGCGCGGCTGGAATTTGGCGGGATTCTCGGGGTTGACGCGTTTGCCGTGTGCGTCTCGGCGATTGTGCTCATGCGTTTTTTAAGGAACGTCGCGCGGGATATCGAGCGGCTTCAGGCGGTCGAAAGCATAACGTCCATGCGCGGCGTTCATCGCGCGGATGGCCATTTGGCCCCGCTCGCCGGCGGGTGGAGCGCCGCGCGGACGGTTCATGAAGGCAAATCCGTCCACGGCCGATCGCCGGCTTTGTGACATGACATTCATCGACTTCAGCTATTCGGCATCGAGAAGGCGCCGGTCTTTTGCGGATTCGGCCCGCACATTGCGCCGCAAGCCGGCGCTGGGGGTTCGACCGTGCCTTTGAGCCGCATTCTCGCCCCTCAACAACCTTTAAGATCAAGAGCGCTTGGCGCTCAAACAGGCGCCGCGCTGGCGGCGCTGGCGCTGGCGCTCGGCGGCCTTTCCGGCTGCGCCGGCATTCCTCGCGCCGGTCCGACGGCCGACGAAATTCAGGCGGAGGCGACGAGCGACGTCGGCGACCGCTACATTCTCATCCAATTGACCCCAGGCGTCGCCGATCGCGTGGGCCGCAGGCCCCCCAAGAGCTTCGCGGCGAGCTTCGGCGATTATCGGCCGACGGACGAACCGCGCATCGGCATCGGCGACTCGATCACGGTGACGATCTGGGAAGCCGGCCCCGGCGGCCTGTTCTCGGCCCCGCTGCTTAATGACCGGATCAGTTCGGGCTCGAACAGCGCGACGATCCCTGAGCAGGTCGTCGCGCGGGACGGGGCGATCTCGGTCCCCTATGCCGGCCGGATACCGGTCTCCGGCCGCACGCCGCGGGACGTGCAGCAAGTCATCGAAAAGGCGCTCGAAGGCAAGGCGATCCAGCCGCAGGTTCTTGTCAACGTGACCCGGCCGATCAGCAACTCGGTGACGATCACCGGCGAAGTCGTCAACGGCGCCCGCCTGCCGTTGACGGTGCGCGGCGACCGTCTGCTCGACGTCATCGCCGCGGCCGGCGGCGTCAGGTCGCCGATCAACGAAGCCTATATCGAGGTGACGCGCGGCGGCCGCACGACGCGCGTCGCGTTTTCGCGCGTGGTCGCCGACCCGAAGGAGAACATCTACGTCCACCCGGGCGACGACGTGACGGTCGTGCGCGATCCGCAGGCGTTTCTCGCGCTTGGCGCGACGGGGCGCAACGCCGAGGTTCCGTTCGAGACGGACGGGATCACGTTGGCCGAGGCGCTCGCGCAATCGGGCGGCGTCCTCGACATGACGGCCGACCCGAAGGGCGTCTATATATTCCGCTTCGAGCCAATCTCGATCGTGCGCCAGTTGCGGCCTGATTGGACGCCGCCGCCAGGCGCGATCACCGCGCCGGTCGTCTATCAGCTCGACCTGACGGATCCGGTCAGTCTGTTCGCGCAACAGAGGTTTGCGGTTTTAAACCGCGACGTCCTCTATGTGTCGGATGCGTCGGCGGTGCAATTCGAGAAGATCGCGAACGTCTTCAACATCGCGTTCTCGGCCGCCAACAACGCCGCCACCGCCGCCTACTACGTCAAGACGCTGAAGTAGCCTGAAAAAAGAGCGCGGCCGACTCGATGTCGGCCGCCGCGCGCCGAGCGCGGCCAGAAGTTTGCGAAGTTTTTGAAAAATCGTCGCGCCGCATCCCGGCGCAATCCAGAGCGCTCGCAACAGGCGCAACATCAGTCCTTAAATGGATTGACGATTCGCACGCCGGCGAGAACGGCGCCGTCCTGCAGGTCTTCGCTTAACAAAAGCGCGCAGCCGCCGGCGACGGCCGCCTGCACGATCAACGCATCGTAGAACGAAATTCCGCGCAAGGCGTAAAGATCGACGGCGTCGGCAATAAGCGCAGAGCTCGTCGTCACCACGTCATAGCGTGCGTAAAAGCTGAGGCGCTCCCGCGCCAACGCTGCCGGCAGCCCGAGCTTGCGCAAGGCGACGTTGGCGTATTCCTGAAGCACCTGCGTGGATATCACGCCAGAGCGGGCTAGGCGATGCTCGCGAATGATCGAAAGGGCTCGCTGCTGCTTGACCGGTTCGTCGCCGGCGTCGGCATAGACGAGAATGTCGCTGTCAAGAAAACTACGCACGGCGATTGGCGTCTTGGCGTTCGAAACGCCAGCCCCTCAAGCGGCCCGGCGTTGATCGGGCGGATCGCTCGAAGGCCGCGACTTCGGCCTCGATCTGCTCGCTGCCGGCCAACTGCTCAAGATAATCGCGCACGGCCTGATTGAGGCTCTTACCCATAGACTGCGCGGCTTTGCGAGCCGAATCGGCGATCCTTTCGTCAACGGACAGGGTGATGTTCATAGGCCGGCCCACATATCACGTGCGCACATATTATGTGTTGGAGAATGCGATGTCCAGAAGGCCGCCCGGCCCGCAAGATGACGCGGCCCATTTCTGCCGCGGCGGGTAAGCAATCGAACTCGAAGCGAACCGCCGGCGATTCGGTCGGATTGGCGCTTTTCGCCATCGACGTTCGCCGCGCGAGCGCCGGCGCGGGCGCATTCTTCTTCAAGCGGTTTGGGCGTGATCGTGCTTAAGCTGGCTGGGGCGCCAGGATTCGAACCTGGGTATGGCGGAATCAAAATCCGCTGCCTTACCGCTTGGCTACGCCCCAATCGCGCCTAGCGGGCGCGGGCGAGCCTCCTAGCCGAAACCCCTTGCCCTCGCAATCGACAGGCGCCGGCAAAGCGCCTTTAGAGCTTCATCGCGTCTTTCAGCTCGCGCAGGCGGTCGAGGCGTTCCTGAACGAGCCGCTTTGCGTCCTCGCTGGCGTCGGCGACGTCCTCCTCGGCCGTCTTGATCTCCTGGTCGAGCTTGGCGCCGCTGAGCTCCTCGACGGGCAGCGCGGTTTCGGCGAGGACGATGACGCCGACAGGGCTGACGTCGGCGAAGCCGCCGCGGACGAAAACGCGCGTGTGCTTGCCCTGCGAATCGGCGATGTCGACCACGCCCGGCCGGATCGACGACATGACCGGCGCGTGGTCGACGAGCACCAGAAAGTCGCCGTCGGCGCCGGGCACGAGCACCGACTCGGCCGGCCCGCTGAAAATCAGCTTGTCCGGCGAGACCAGTTCGAACGCGAAGGCCGCCATTGACGAATTCCTCGAGCTAAAATCTTGAAGGCCCAAGCTTATTTGGCTTCCGCGGCGAGGCGCTTGGCCTTATCGACCGCCTGCTCGATCGTCCCGACCATATAGAAGGCGGCCTCGGGCAGGTTGTCGTATTGGCCGTCGACGATGCCCTTGAAGCCCTTGACCGTGTCCTCGATCTTCACTTGGACGCCCGGCGTTCCGGTGAACACGGCCGCGACGTCGAAAGGTTGCGACAGGAAGCGCTCGATTTTGCGGGCTCGGGCGACGGTCGTCTTATCTTCTTCCGACAGCTCGTCCATGCCGAGAATGGCGATGATGTCCTGCAGCGCCTTGTAGCGCTGCAACACCTGCTGCACGCGGCGCGCGACGGTATAGTGCTCTTCGCCGACGACGGCGGGGGTGAGCATGCGCGAGGTCGAGTCAAGCGGATCGACCGCCGGATAGATTCCCTTCTCGGCGATCGAGCGTGACAGCACGGTCGTCGCGTCGAGATGGGCGAACGACGTCGCCGGCGCCGGGTCGGTCAAGTCGTCGGCCGGCACGTAGATCGCTTGCACCGAGGTGATCGAGCCCTTCGTCGTCGTCGTGATTCGCTCCTGCAGCGCGCCCATGTCGGTGGCCAGGGTCGGCTGGTAGCCGACCGCCGACGGGATGCGCCCAAGCAGCGCCGACACCTCGGAGCCGGCTTGCGTGAAGCGGAAGATGTTGTCGATGAACAACAGCACGTCCTGTCCCTGATCGCGGAAATGCTCGGCGACGGTGAGCCCCGTGAGCCCGACGCGAGCCCGCGCGCCGGGCGGCTCGTTCATCTGGCCGAACACCAGCGCGCATTTCGACTTCACGCTCGGGTCGGGATTATGCGGATCGGCGTTGACCTTCGATTCGATGAACTCGTGGTAGAGGTCGTTGCCCTCGCGCGTGCGCTCGCCGACGCCGGCGAACACCGAATAGCCGCCATGGGTCTTGGCGACGTTGTTAATAAGCTCCTGGATCAGCACGGTCTTGCCGACGCCGGCGCCGCCGAACAGGCCGATCTTGCCACCCTTGGCGTAGGGCGCGAGCAGATCGACGACCTTGATGCCGGTGATGAGGATTTGCGCCTCCGTCGACTGCTCGACGTAAGCAGGCGTCGGCTGATGGATGCCGCGCATCGCCTCGCCCGTGATGGGGCCAGCCTCGTCGACTGGCTCGCCGACGACGTTCATGATGCGCCCGAGCGTGCCCTCGCCGACCGGCACGGCGATCGGGCCGCCGGTGTCGGCGACCTCTTGGCCGCGCACCAGGCCCTCGGACGTGTCCATCGCGATGCAGCGCACCGAGCTCTCGCCAAGGTGCTGGGACACCTCAAGCACGAGCCGCCGGCCGTTGTTCGTCGTCTCGAGCGCGTTGAGAATGGAAGGCAAATGGCCTTCGAATTTCACGTCGACGACGGCGCCGATGACCTGGCTGATGCGGCCGACGGCGTTGGTGGGGTTCGACATCGCGGTTACGTCCTTGCTTTTTCGAAAACTGTCGAGTGAGCGGCTGGCCGGCTCCGGCTCTCGGCGGCGCGGAGGACGGCGATGGCGTGGGACGTGCGAATGACGGGCGCCAAGACTTAAACGGCCTCCGCGCCCGAAATGATTTCGATCAGTTCCTTGGTGATCATGGCCTGGCGCGTGCGGTTATAGCGCAGCGTCTGCTTTTTGATCATCTCCCCGGCGTTGCGGGTGGCCGAATCCATCGCGCTCATCTGCGCGCCGAAGAACGACGCGTTGTTCTCGAGCAGCGCCCGATAGACGCGCACGGCCACCGCCCGCGGCAGCAATTGATCGAGGATTTCCGCTTCGTCAGGCTCGTAGTGATAGACGATCCTGTCCGCGCTCTGCGGCCCGAGCTCAGGAGGAATGAGCTGCTGGGAGGTCGGGATCTGCGAAATGACCGACCGGAAGCGCGCGTAGAAGAGCGTGCAGACGTCGAAGGCGCCGGTCTCGAAAAGCGCGAGAACTTTGGCGGCGATGTTTTGCGCGGTCAAAAACGTGATCGTGCGCTCGCCGCGCAAGTCGATCATTTCGAGGATCGCCTGCTCGTGCGTGCGCTTGAGCTGGTCGAACCCTTTTCTGCCGACGCAGAGGATCTTCACCGCCTTGCCCGCGCCGACGAGCGCGTTCGCCTTCTCGCGCGCCAAGCGCACGATCGAGGTGTTGAAGGCGCCGCACAATCCCCGCTCGCCGGTGCAGACAAGCAGCAGATGCGTGTGGTCCGAGCCGGTGCCGGTCAACAGAGGCGGGCCGCCCTCGCCCGCCGGCACGGCGGCGGCGAGATTGGCGAGCACGCTCTCCGTCTTGTTGGCGTAGGGGCGCGCCCCCTCGACCGCGGCCTGCGCGCGACGCAGCTTCGATGCGGCGACCATCTGCATCGCCTTGGTGATCTTCTGCGTCGACTTGACGGAAGCGATCCGGTTGCGAAGGTCTTTTAGCGAGGGCATCGAGGCTCGGCCTTGTTCTAAGGACGCCCGAACGTCAGTTCGGCTTGCCGCCGCCGGCCTTGGACCCGGCGGCAGGATGGGCGCTCCGGCATTTGACGATCGTCGTTGGTTGGTCTTCGCCGTCGTCCGCGGCAATGACGAAAGCGCGCATCGGCGCGCCGAAGAACTCCTCCGGCACGACGGCGCCATTCTTCCCGGAGCCGATCACGGCGACCCAGCGCGCGCCGTCGAAATATTCGATGCGCGCGAAACCGCCCTTGGCGACCATGTGATCGCCGTCGGCGATGAGGCCGATCAGCCCCTCGCGAACCGCATTGACGCCCTGACGCGAGACAAAGCCCCATTGGCGAACGCTGCCGAGCTCGCCGAGCCGCGTCCTGCTGTCGAAATACTCGTCAAAGGCGGCCGAGCCGACCGTGAGCGGCGGCGAGAGCGTCGTCACTTTCGTCCCGTCCGATCGCGTCGTCGATGGCAGGCTTTCGAATTGCGGGCCGAGGACGGCGCCAAGACTCGGCATCGTCTCATCGTCGCAGCGCGAAAACTCGCGAAAGGCGCGCGCCGTCGCCTCGTCCGGCGCCTCATCGGAGAGGGCGGGCGCCATTGTCGCCGCCATGACCAATAAGGAGGCGCTCACGATCGCGCCGTTGCTTGCGAAGGGCGTCACGAGACTTTTTAGGCGAACGAGGCGGCGAAGGCGTCGACCGCCGCCTTGAGCTTCGCCTCGACGTCTGGCGCAAGGTCCTTCGACGCGCGGATCGCCTCGAGAACGTCCGCGCTCTTGCTTCGAAGCGCCGAGAGCAGCCCCTCCTCGAAGGCCCGCACCTTGGCGAGCGGCAGCTTGTCGAGATAGCCATTGACGCCGGAATAGATCGAGCAGACCTGCTCCTCCATCTTGAGCGGCGAGAATTGCGGCTGCTTCAGAAGCTCGGTCAATCGCGCGCCGCGGTTCAACAGGCGCTGGGTCACGGCGTCGAGGTCGGAGCCGAACTGCGCGAAGGCGGCCATCTCGCGATATTGCGCCAGCTCGCCCTTGATGCGGCCGGCGACCTTCTTGGTCGCCTTCGTCTGCGCCGAGGAGCCGACCCGCGACACGGAGAGGCCGACATTCACCGCCGGGCGGATGCCCTGGTAGAAGAGGTCGGTCTCCAAAAAGATCTGGCCGTCGGTGATCGAAATGACGTTCGTCGGGATGTAAGCCGACACGTCGTTCGCCTGCGTCTCGATGACGGGAAGCGCGGTGAGCGAGCCCGAGCCGTTGTCCTTGTTGAGCTTGGCGGCGCGCTCGAGCAGGCGCGAGTGGAGATAGAACACATCGCCGGGATACGCTTCGCGCCCCGGCGGCCGGCGAAGCAAAAGCGACATCTGCCGATAGGCGACCGCCTGTTTGGAAAGATCGTCGTAGATGATGACGGCGTGCATGCCGTTGTCGCGGAAGAACTCGCCCATCGCGCAGCCGGAGAACGGCGCGAGGAACTGCATCGGCGCGGGGTCGGAGGCGGTGGCGGCGACGATGATCGAATATTCAAGCGCCCCGTTCTCCTCCAAAACCTTGACGAATTGCGCGACGGTTGAACGCTTTTGGCCGACGGCGACGTAAACGCAATAGAGCTTCTGGCTCTCGTCGTTCGAAGCGTTCAGGGGCTTCTGGTTGAGGATGGTGTCGAGCGCGATCGCCGTCTTGCCGGTTTGGCGGTCGCCGATGATGAGCTCGCGCTGGCCGCGGCCGATCGGGATCATCGAATCGATCGCCTTTAGGCCCGTGGCCATCGGCTCGTGCACCGAGCGGCGCGGGATGATGCCCGGCGCCTTCACGTCGACACGGGCGCGCTTCGACGCATTGATCGGCCCCTTGCCGTCGATCGGATTGCCGAGCGCGTCGACGACGCGGCCCAAAAGCTCCTTGCCGATCGGCACGTCGACGATCGCGGCGGTGCGCTTGACCGTCTGGCCCTCGCGGATTTCGCGGTCGTCGCCGAAAATAACGATGCCGACATTGTCGCTTTCGAGGTTCAGCGCCATGCCGCGCACGCCGTTCTCGAACTCGACCATTTCGCCGGCCTTGACGTTGTCGAGGCCGTAGGCGCGCGCGATGCCGTCGCCGACGGAAAGCACTTGCCCGACTTCCGTGACCTCCGCTTCGTCGCCGAAATTGGCGATCTGGCTTTTCAGGATCGAGGAAATCTCTGCGGCGCGGATGTCCATCAGCCGACCTCTTTCATCCGGGTGCGAATAGCATTGAGCTTCGTGCGCAGCGACCCGTCGACCATGCGGGAGCCAAGCTTGACGATGAGCCCGCCGAGAATCGCGGGATCAACCTTCACGGTGACGTCGACGTCCTTGTCGCCGGTCGCGCTGATGAGCGCGTCTTTCAGCGCCGCGACATGGGCGTCGGAAAGCGGCCCGGCGGAAGTGACCTCGGCGCGCGCGACGCCCTTGGCGGCGTCGTTGAGTTTCAGATAATCGGCGATCATCTGGCGAATGGCGAACAGGCGCCGCTTGACCGCGACGAGGCGGATGAAATTGGCGGTTATGCCGACGATGCCGGCTTGGCCCATCAGGGCGTTCAGCGCCTTCAATTGATCGCTGGCTGAGAAGACTGGGCTCTTGACGAGCCGAGCCAAGTCGGGGCTCTCGGCGATCAGTCGGTCAAAGGCCGTCAGCGCGTCGGCGACCTGATCCGTCTGATGGGTATCCTGGGCGAGCGCGAACAACGCCGACGCGTAACGGCCGGCCATGCCCGTCGCAATCGTCTCTTGCCCTGCCAATGCCCTAATGCCCCTCGCTTGGCGCGCGCGCTCTCCCCTGTTTTGCGAACGCCCAAAAAAGCGCGACGCTCAAGCAAAGCCGGGCAAAAACGCCCCTTCCGCCCGCAGATTGGCCGGGACGGAAGGCGCGCGGTGCCTAACATAGGGTCTAAGGGTTCGCAACCGGCGACAAAGGCTTGAGGTCAGCGGAAGGAATCGCTCCACCCGGTCGCCGGATTTCCGCCGAGAAACGCGACGCCGTCGACTTTCAATCCTTGCGGATTAAAAAGCGACAGAATGCCGCCGCCGTCGGTGACGGTTCCTGCGGGCAGGTCGACGGAGAGCGGCTTTCCGGGGCCGAGCGCCTGAGAGGGGAGCGGCAGCCGATGCGCATCGTCCACAAGCAGCGTCCAGCCGGTAAGATCGAGAGCGGCGGAGGTCATGTTGGCGACGACGACGCTCGCCGAGCCGTCGGCCGCGCGATGGAGCGAAGTCAGCTCGGCGGCGCGGGCGGGCGGCGCGGTCGGCACGCCCGCTCCTGACGAGAAATCGTAAGCGGGCGCCTCATCGCCCGTCGCGCCGGCGACCGCGTCGCCCCAATCGTTGGTGTGCCAGCTCTGCACCTGAAACGCCAAGAAGATCGCGGTCATCCGGCGGGCGTGCGGGTCGTAGATGAAGGCGGCGCCGTCGTGCCACCAGCCGTTCTCGTGGAGACGCATGTCGAGGGCGCGCGTGTCTCCCTGCGCCATATGGATGCAGTCAAGGCCGAACGGCGTATTGGGCGTGTAGCCAAAGGCGGCGTCTGTCTGGCGCGGATTGTCCTTGGCGAAAGCGTTGCCGAAGAAGAATACGTCCGAGCCTTGCGACTTGGCGATGTCGAGGAGAGCGCCGATGCGTTGCACCAGGCCGTCGTCGCCGGGCCCCTGCGGCGGCGCGATGCGCATCAGGTTCGGATCGAAGAGATTGCCGCGTTGATAGTCGACCGCGCCGCTCTGATAGGAGCGGTTGACGCGCGACACGCCGTAGGGCCGCGCAATCACGCTCGGTGCGATCGGATGGGAGAATTCCGTGTCGATGAGGTAATAGAGGAACGACTTGGCGACGGGATCGTTCGGCGCGTCCTTATCGGATCGCACATTGATCGTCGCGAACCAGAGCTTCTGGTCGGGCGTCGCTAATATCACCCAAAGATGCGGATTTCCCGGCGGCTGGGCCGGAGCGTAGCTATGCACTCTGCCGCGCAGGCAGGAATAGTTGATGTGGGCCAACACTTTTCATCCCGTCGGCGCGGCCTGCGCGGGCCCGCCGCTTGTAGCGGTCGAGGGCTAGTTGGACAATTCGCCCGCTTGACGAAATTTCTGATTGCCCGCGGCACGCGCTGCTTGCGAACGGAGCGCAAGCAAGTTTGTTGACCCGATATGACGCAACAAATATGTTGTGTCTTCGATGAACAGCCGCCAGGCGAAGCGCTTCCTTGCGAAAAAGGGCGCGACCTTTGAGCCGGGCAAAGGCGGCCACCTCATCGTCCGGCTCAACGGGAAGCGGTCGGTCTTGCCGCAACATGGCGGCTCAAAGGAACTCGGCGCGGGTCTTTGGCGCGCGATCTTGAAGCAACTGGGGATCAAGGAGTGACGCGATGCGTTATGCCGTGGAGCTGACGCCCGACGATAACGGCACGATCCTCGTGACCGTCCCCGACATTCCGGCGGCGATCACGTTCGGCGAGGATCGCGAGGACGCGTTGGCTCGCGCGGCGGATGCGATCGAAACCGCGATTATGGCGCATATTTCGGCGCGGGAAGACATTCCAGCGCCGAAGGCGCGCGGCAAGGATTCGATTGCGCTGCCCGCGCTTTCGGCCGCCAAGATTGAGCTCTATCGAGCGATGAAGGCAGAGGGCGTCGGCAAGGCGGAACTTGCAAGGCGGCTCGGCTGGGCCCTGCCGCAGATCGACCGATTGGTCGACCTGCGGCACGGCTCGCGCATCGAGGCAATCGAGCGCGCACTGGCGGCGCTAGGGCGGTCGATGTCAATCGTCGTGCGCGCGGCTTAGTCAACCCGAATTCTTTCACTCAGGCCAAAAGTCCGCCGCCAAGACCTGATCGATTCCCCGTGGGCAGGGTCGTCGCAAGAACGGCGGCGCACGGTCCACGCTGCCTGACGCCTCGGCAAGGTTCCTTTCCGCCCCTGGCGCTGCTAGAGCCGCCCGCCATGGCCGTCCACCCAATCGAGAACATCCGCAATTTCGCGATCGTCGCCCATATCGACCACGGCAAGTCGACGCTCGCCGATCGGCTCATTCAGGCGACGGGGGCGATCAGCGAGCGCGAGATGGTCGACCAGGTGCTCGATTCGATGGACATCGAGCGCGAGCGCGGCATCACCATCAAGGCGCAGACGGTGCGCCTCGAATACCTGGCCAAGAACGGCCGGACCTACGTCCTCAATCTCATGGACACGCCGGGCCACGTCGACTTCGCCTACGAGGTCTCGCGTTCGCTCGCGGCTTGCGAGGGCTCGCTGCTCGTCGTCGACGCGAGCCAGGGCGTCGAAGCCCAGACGCTCGCCAACGTCTATCACGCGCTCGACGCCGGCCACGAAATCGTGCCGGTCTTGAACAAGATCGATCTGCCGGCGGCCGAGCCCGAGCGCGTCAAGGAGCAGATCGAGGACGTCATCGGCCTCGACGCTTCCGAAGCCGTGCCGATCTCCGCCAAGACCGGCCTCAATATCGACCTCGTGCTCGAGGCGATCGTCAACCGGCTGCCCGCGCCGAAGGGCGACGAGAGGGCGCCGTTGAAGGCGCTGCTCGTCGATTCCTGGTATGATTCCTACCTCGGCGTCGTCGTGCTGGTGCGGGTCTTCGACGGCGCGCTCTTCAAGGGCCAGCGCATCCGCATGATGGGCACGGACGCCCATTACGAGATCGACCGGCTCGGCGTGTTTCGCCCCAAAATGCAAGAGATCGAGGGGCTGGGGCCCGGCGAAGTCGGCTACATCACGGCGCAGATCAAGCAAGTCGCCGACACGCGCGTCGGCGACACGCTGACCGACGACCGGCGCCCGACCGCCGAGGCGCTGCCCGGCTTCAAACCGGCGCAGCCGGTCGTCTTTTGCGGGCTCTATCCGGTCGACGCGGCGGACTTCGAGGACCTGCGCGCCGCAATGGGCAAGCTGCGCTTGAACGATGCGAGCTTTTCTTACGAGATGGAGACCTCCGCCGCGCTCGGCTTCGGCTTTCGCTGCGGCTTCTTAGGCCTGCTGCATCTCGAGATCATCCAGGAGCGGCTCGAGCGCGAGTTCAATCTCGACCTGATCGCCACCGCCCCCTCCGTCATCTACAAAATCGCGCTGACCGACGGGGAAGAGATCGAGCTGCACAATCCCGTCGACATGCCCGACCTCGTGCGCATCGCCGAAATCCGCGAGCCGTGGATCAGAGCGACGATATTGACGCCCGACGACTATCTCGGCGCGATTTTGAAGCTTTGCCAGGACCGGCGCGGGGCACAGGTCGACCTTTCCTATGTCGGGAAACGCGCGATGGTCGTCTACGAGCTGCCGCTCAACGAAGTCGTGTTCGACTTCTACGACCGCCTGAAATCGGTGTCGAAAGGCTACGCCTCGTTCGACTATCAGCTCACCGACTATCGCGCCGGCGATCTGGTGAAGATGTCGATCCTTGTCAACGGCGAGCCGGTCGACGCGCTCTCCATGCTGGTCCATCGCGACCGCGCGGCATCGCGCGGCC
>Ga0187782_10000938_pt1 | contig 20735 bp, 17 predicted proteins | sample 0715_SJ02_MP15_2_FD_132454 | JGI IMG/M metagenome (GOLD analysis project Ga0187782, IMG submission 132454) | Tropical peat soil microbial communities from peatlands in Department of Meta, Colombia - 0715_SJ02_MP15_20_MG | ecosystem: Environmental > Terrestrial > Soil > Wetlands > Peat | place... | reverse complement strand
CTCGTTTGCGAACTTCGGAATCGTAGGACACTAGCAACGTATTGATCTAGTGTGGCTTTGGTTCAGAAGTCCGCATGACGAGTTCACGGCAAGAATGATGCGGACTTCTGAACCGCCACACTAGGTTTTGATCGGCTCGAAACGAGATGCAGGCTCGCAGAGTTTCGCTCGGCCCCTTCACGACATTCCGAGGTGATCGTCACTTCTTGAAGAAAGAGTCCGCGGCGGTTTGCGAAGCCCGCTTTCTGGCCATTTCGGCTTCGAGCCGCACAATCTCCTCCTTGAGCAAGCCGACCCGTGCGGCGAGTTCGCCCAGCGAAAGTAGCGTCAGGTCTTGACCGATTTCGTGGGCGATCTTCTTCTTCGGGCGGTCGTCCTCGTCCATGATGGGCATTCGGCGCCTCCCTCGCGTACTCGGTTCTTAACGACTGGCGACAGTGACAGCCAAGGGTCCTCGCGTCGACACCTCGCGGCCGCTCCGAGCATGACCTCCTGGTGAGGGCCGCGCGCGTGGCCACAGCTCCTCTCCTCAGCATGGCAGCCGGTTCGCCTTTCACGAACCGTGCTGACCCTTTGAAAGTAAATAGGAAAAGGTCTTGCGTGCCGCCGGGGCAGAGGTTACTCATCGGCGTCGGCCTCGAAGCGCGTTTCGGACCGTGTCAGATACGAGTCGCGAATTCGGCGCAAAGCCGGTTAGATTGTCGCGCGTGGCGAGCGTGGCGGCGCGGTCGGCATCGGCTGCCGAGCTTGGAGGTCTTCTCTTGGCATGTTTTCGCGTCGCCGCGGTGCTGGCGGTTTTTGTTTCCGCCGCCCTCCTCGGCGTCTCCGCGGCAGCTGCAGTCGAGGCCGTTAATGTTCGCCTCGATGCCGGTGCTATCGATCTGACCGATGCGGTAGAGCTTCTCCACACCGACAGTGATCGCGTCCAGGTTTCGACCGCACCAGGCGCCGACGCCATCATCCGCCGCATCGAGGTGCGCGCACGCGAGGCCGGCAGGAACTGGGCGGTGTTCGCGCTGGCCAATAACGGCGACGAGCAGATCGACCGCCTCATCGTCGTTCCGCACTACCGAATGGTCGGCTCCGGCCTTATCTGGCCTGATCTGGGTCTATCGCGCATCGTTTACATAACGCCCTCGTCCGGCGATCCGCCGGAGCGGCAGGAGAGCGCCACCGCCGACGTTTTCCGCATCACGCTCGATCCCGGAACGGTGATTACTTTCGTCGCCGAGTTGCGCACGCCGCTACTGCCGCAGCTCTATCTGTGGCAACCGGACACCTACAAGGACAAGGTCAATTCGCTGACCCTCTATCAGGGGATCGTCATCGGTATTGCCGGGCTCTTGGCGCTGTTTCTCACCATCCTGTTCGTCGTCAAGGGCAGCGTCATGTTTCCCGCCGCCGCGGCTCTGAGTTGGGCGGTGCTGGTCTATATCGGCATCGATTTCGGTTTCTGGGGCAAGGTGTTCGACATGTCCGCGGGCGCCGAGCGCATCTGGCGCGCTTCCAGCGAGGCGATTCTGGCGGCAACGCTGCTCGTGTTCCTGTTCGCCTATCTCAATCTCAACCGCTGGCACGTGCGTTACGCCCACATCACCGTGGGCTGGCTCGCTTTCCTCGGGGCGTTGGTCGCGGTCGCTCTGGTCTCGCCGGCCGTCGCCTCGGGCATTGCGCGCATTTCTTTGTTTTTCGTCGCCGTGCTCGGCTTCGGCCTTGTCGTCTATCTGTCGACCCACGGCTACGACCGTGCGGTCATGCTCATTCCGACCTGGCTCCTTCTGGTCGTGTGGGTGATCGGTGCCGCGCTTACGGTGCTGGGATTTGTCACCAACGACATCGTTGGGCCTGCGCTGCTCGGGGGCCTGGTCCTCATTGTCATGTTGATCGGTTTTACCGTGATGCAACACGCCTTTGCCGGCGGTATGGCGCACGGCATCGTGTCCGACGTCGAGCGGCGCGCGCTGGCGCTGACCGGCGCCGGCGACATGATCTGGGATTGGGACGTCTCATCCGACCGGATTTTCACCAGCCCGGAAACCGAAGCCATGCTCGGGCTGAAAAGCGGAGCGCTCGATGGCGCCGCGGCCGGGTGGCTCGAAGTCCTGCATCCGCTCGACCGCGACCGCTTTCGCGCCACTCTCGACGGCGTGATCGAGCAGCGGCGAGGCCGGGTCGCGCAGGATTTTCGCATGCGCACTTTGGATGGCCACTATCTGTGGTTTGCGCTGCGCGCACGGCCCGTGGTCGGTTCCGACGGTGAGGTGGTTCGCCTCGTCGGCACCATCTCCGACGTCACCGAGTTCAAGACCACCGAGGAACGGCTTCTGCACGACGCCGTGCACGACAACCTGACCGGCCTGCCCAACCGCGAATTGTTTCTCGACCGCCTCGCCGCCGCGCTCAGCTTCGGCAAGAGCAATCATACCATCCGCCCGACCGTGATCGTGATCGACCTCGACCGTTTCAAGCAAGTCAACGACTCGGTCGGCATTGCCATCGGCGACTCCATCCTGCTGACGCTTGCGCGCCGGCTCGGACGGCTGATCAAACCGCAAGACACGCTGGCGCGGCTCTCGGGCGATCAATTCGGTCTGCTCGTGCTGTCGGAGCGCGATTCCTCGCGCGTCATCGCGCTCGCCGAAACCATCCGCCGCGCGCTGCGCGCCCCCATCACCTTCAACGATCGCGAGATCGTGCTGTCGTCGTCGATCGGGCTGGCGCTCGACGACGAGGCGCAAGGTGCCGAGGAAAGGCTGAAGGACGCCGAACTCGCCATGTACCACGCCAAGCGGGTCGGCGGCGACCGTATCGACGTCTTCAAGCCGGCGATGCGCGCGCGCAAAGCCGACCGGCTGTCGATCGAGTCGGACCTGCGACGGGCGATCGAGCGGGACGAAATCTCCATTCTCTACCAGCCGATCGTGCGGCTCGAAGACCGCTCCGTCGCCGGTTTCGAAGCATTGGCGCGCTGGTATCATCCGCGGCTAGGGCGGTTGTCGCCGGTCGATTTCATCGGCGTCGCCGAGGAGAGCGGGCTGATCGTCGAGCTCGGCTTGTTCGTGCTCGAGCGCACGGCCCGCCAGTTGAGCACGTGGCAGCGCACGTTGCGCCCGCGCGATTCGCTGTTTGCTAGCGTCAACGTCTCATCCCGCCAATTGCTCCGCCACGACCTGATCCAGGACCTGCGAGCCGTGCTGGCGCGCACGCCGCTCGTGCGCGGATCGCTCAAGCTCGAGCTCACCGAATCGGTGGTGATGGAGAACCCCGAGCACGCCGCACAAATGCTGCAGCGGATACGCGAGCTCGGCGCCGGGCTTGCACTCGACGATTTTGGTACCGGTTACTCGTCGCTGTCCTATTTGCAGCGATTCCCGTTCGATACGATCAAGATCGACCAATCTTTCGTGCGCGCCACCGCCAAAGGCACGCGCCCGGTCATCCTGCGCTCGATCATCACGCTCGCGCATGATCTCGGCATGGACGTCGTGGCCGAGGGCGCCGAAACCGACTCCGACGCGGTCGAGCTATTTCAGCTGGGTTGCGAGTATGCGCAGGGCTTCGTGTTCGGCGAGCCGATGACCGTCGAACGGGCGCGGGAACTGCTGCAGTCCCACGGAAAGGCGGACGCGAGAGGGCAGATGTCGGAAGTCAGGTGATGGATATCAGCTGACGAACAACGGCCTCGACGCCGTTCGGCTGCACGCGGCAAAGTCAAGCATGTCCGGCCTCGCTCGACAGCATCCCGAGATCGATGCCGATCTTCTTCAGCGCCTTCTCGTATTTGCTGCCGATGTCGCCGCCGAATATGAGATCGAGATCGGCCGCGCAGTGCAGCCAACCATTTCCTTGGATCTCGCTTTCGAGCTGGCCGGGCGCCCAGCCGGCATAGCCGAGCGCCAGGATGGCGCTCGCCGGGCCGTTGCCGCGCGCGATCGCCTTGAGGATATCGATCGTCGCGGTGAGGCAGATACCGTCGTCGATCGGCAGCGTCGAATTCTCGATATAGAAGTCGGCGCTGTGCAGAACGAAGCCGCGCTCGGTTTCGACCGGCCCGCCGCGCATCACTTTGACGATTTCGGCCCGTGACGGCAGCCGGATAATGTCGGCCGCCGGGATCACGTCGAGCTTCACCAGGAGATCAGAGAAATTGATGTTCGGCGCCGGATGATTGACGACGATGCCCATGGCGCCTTCGGAGGAATGCGCACAGACATAAATGAGAGACCGGGCAAAACGCTCGTCGAGCATCGCCGGCATGGCGATCAGCATCTGGCCGTCCAGATAGCCCCGCCCCCGACTCTTTCCCGATGCGTCGCGCGGCAGTTTCATGCCAGAAGGGTAACCTATCGGACCGCATTTGCAAACGAATGGCGGCGGCAAAAGTTCACCATGACGCGTCGGTTGGCCAGCGCAGCGATTGCGGAGTGGTACCGTCAGGCGCGGGTTCCCGATCGCGCGGCGCTGACGCGGCCAGTAGCGTCAAACTCGGCACTTGGTCACGATGATGTCAGTGGCGCGTGGGGACCGCTTCGCCTTAGAGAGCGATGATGCTGTGGGCTATGCTTCATCGACTGGGCATGATTGCCGCCTTGGTTTGGCTGCCGGGTCTAGCCGTGGCGCAGGCGCAGCAAGGCGTTTCCGCCTGGGATGAAGGAGCTCACGCGGGCGCGCGGCTTATCGCTGGCGCCATGCTCAAATCGGAGGTCGTGCCACATTTGCGAGCAGGCCTCGAGATTCACCTTGAACCCGGATGGAAGACCTATTGGCGCTATCCCGGTGATTCCGGGGTGCCGCCGACGCTCGATTTTACCGACTCCGAGAATGTCACGGCGGTGACCGTGCTGTGGCCGGCGCCGCAGCGGTTCGCGGACGGCGCCGGCGGCAATTCGATCGGCTATCACGGTGACATCATCCTGCCGCTGAGGATAACGGCGAAGGATGCGGCTAAGCCGTCGTCGCTGCGTGTAAGACTAAGCTACGTCGTGTGCGGCAAACTGTGCGTACCAGCCGAGGCTGACCTCAATGTCGTCCTCTCAGGCGCAGCCAGCGGCCAGGAGTCCGCCCTGGTTGCGGCGGAAGCGCGGGTTCCGCGGCATGTGCCGCTCGGCAGCGGCAGTGGACTAGCCATCCGCTCCGTGCACCGCGAGCGGGGCGACGGACCGGATCGCGTCGTGGTCGAAGTCGCCGCTCCCCGGGACGCGCCGGTCGACCTGTTCGTCGAGGGGCCGGCAGCGACTTGGGCGCTGCCGGTTCCCGAGCCGATCGATGCTACATCCAGCGGCGCGCCGGGAGTACGGCGTTTCGCCTTTGAACTCGATGGTTTGCCGCCGGGCGCAAGCGTGGAGGGGGCAACGCTCACCTTCACGGCCGTTTCTCGCGACGAGGCGATCGAGGTTGCCGCCCATCTCGACTAATCCGCCCGACACGCTAATTTGGGCGCCGAAGACAGCTCGATTATGAACGCAAGAGGATACCACCATGGCTATAAAGGTTGGCGATCGCCTGCCCGAAGCGAAATTCCGAGTGATGGGGCCCGACGGCCCGGCCGTGAAGACGACCGCAGACATTTTCAAGGGTAAGAAGGTGGTGCTGTTCGCCGTTCCGGGCGCCTTCACGCCCACTTGCAGCAACAACCATCTGCCCGGCTTCCTCAAGAACGCCGATGCAATCAAGGCCAAAGGCGTCGACACGATCGCGGTCACCGGCGTCAACGACGTCTTCGTCATGGAAGCCTGGAAGAAATCGTCCGGCGCAGCCGGCAAGATCGAGTTTCTGTCCGACGGCAACGCCGACTTCGCCAAGGCGCTTGATCTGACGATCGATGGCTCCGGCATGGGGCTTGGCACGCGTTCCAAACGCTACGCCATGGTGGTCGAGGACGGCGTGGTCAAAAAGCTCAACGTCGAGGACGTCCCGGGCAAGGCGGAAAACTCGGGGGCGGAGAATCTGCTGAAGCAACTCTGATCGCCGCTATCCCGCGGCCACCCGCGAAGCCTGACTTTCGCATGTGAATGGACGCGCCCGCAATCCGTGCGGGCGTGGTCGGTGGGGTGCGTCAAGGCGCGGGCTTGGCGGCTTTCTCCTCCGTGCGGATTTCGGCAATCGCCTGTCGGGCCAGCACGTCGGCGCGCTCATTCATCGCGTGGCCGGCATGCCCGCGCAGCCAGTGCCAGCGCACCTGATGCGGGCCGAGCGCGGCTTCGAGGCGCCGCCAGAGGTCGGCGTTCTTGACCGGCTTTTTGTCTGCGGTGCGCCAGCCGTTGCGCCTCCAGTTGTTGATCCAGGACGTGATGCCGTTGCGCAGATATTGACTGTCGGTATGCAGATCGACTCGGCACGGCCGTTTGAGTGTCTCGAGCGCAACGATCGCAGCCATCAGCTCCATGCGGTTGTTGGTCGTGTCGGCCTCGCCGCCTTTCAGTTCCTTCTCGCGACTGCCGAAGCTCAGGATGGCGCCGAAGCCGCCGACCCCCGGATTACCCGAGCAGGCGCCGTCGGTGTGAATGACGACGTGCGGCAGCTCCGCGCTCACGGCTCGGCCATTCCATAGTCGCGCGCGCTATGGACCTTTTGATGAAATCTGAGCTTGCGCAAATATTCGATGGGGTCCTTCGGCCGCACCAACGCGCCCGGCGGCACGTCGAGCCAGTCGACCAGCCGCGTGAGCAGGAAGCGGAGCGCTGCACCGCGCGCAAGGAACGGCAGTGCCTTCCATTCCTGCGGCGACAGCGTGCGCGTCTTCGCATAACTGGCCAACAGCGCGCGGCCCTTGGTGACGTTGTACGAGTGGTCGGCTTCGAAGCACCAGGCGTTGAGACAGATGGCGACGTCGAACACCAGGGTGTCGGTGCAGGCAAAATAGAAATCGATCAGCCCGGAAAGTCGGTCGCCGAGGAAGAACACATTGTCGGGAAAGAGGTCGGCGTGGATGATGCCCTGCGGCAGCCCCTGCGGCCAATCGCGTTCGAGGCGGTCAAGCTCGGCGGCGAGCAGTTTTTTCAGATCGCGCCGCACCTCGTCGGCGCGCCCGCCGCAGGCCGCATAGAGCTGCCGCCAGCCGGCGACCGAGAGCGCATTGTCGCGGCGCAGGGAAAAATCGGCGCCGGCAAGATGCAGCCGCGCCAACGCCTCGCCCAGCGCCGTACAATGGGCGGCGCTCGGCCGGCGAATCCACATGCCATCGAGAAAAGTCACGATCGCGGCCGGCCGCTCGGCGAGCCGGCCCAAGGTTTTGCCGGCGCGGTTCTTCACCGGCTGCGGACAGGTGATGCCGCGGCTCGCCAAATGCTCCATCAGCGCCAGAAAGAACGGCAGGTCGCGTTCGGCGACGCGGCGCTCGTAAAGTGTGAGGATGAAATAGCCGCGGCTGGTGTGGACGAGGAAATTCGAGTTCTCGACCCCCTCGGCGATGCCCTTGTACGCCAACAGCTCGCCCAAGTCGTAATCGGCAAGAAAGCGGCCGAGATCCTCCGCCGCGACATCAGTATAGACCGCCATGAGGGGCTCCAGTCGTTGGCGGCTAGCCGCCCCGGCTGTCGCCGTCAAGACGAAAAGCGGCAACGGCTTGTCGGCAACCCCGCACCACGGCAGTATGATGGCGCAGGCAACGCCGCACAGGGTTTTGTTCGCCGCGGCTCCGCCGACGCGCCGTGCGGGATTGCGCGCATGAAAGCCATTCTCGTTCCAGTCGAGCATAACAGCGCGATGCAGTCGGCCTTGGATACGGCGCTGCTGTTGGCGAAGAAATTCGGCAGTTGCATCGAGGGTTTTGCGTTGCGTCCAGCGGTGGCCGACATGGTGGCGATGGATCCGGATGCCGGGCTGACCATGGTGGCGCTGAAGGAGAACGACGTCGAAATGGCGCGCCAGGCCGAAGCCGCCTTCCGCGCATACATGGATGCGCACGGCGTGGCGCACCACGGCAGGGGGCCTGCGGCATTGTCCTGGGAGTGGCTTGCCTCCGCGCCGAGCGGCCACGACTTCGTCGGCACCTATGGCCGCGTATTCGACGCCATCGTGCTGGCGCGGCCGGGCGAGGAGTGGCAGAGCCCCTCCATGGTGACACTCGAATCCGCGTTGTTCGAAAGCGGACGCCCGGTGGTCATCGCGCCGCCCAGTTCGCCGCAGTCGCTCGCGACCAACATTCTGATCGCTTGGAACGGCAGCACCGAGCAGGCGCGCACCACGGCATTCGCCATGCCGTTACTGCGGCTGGCCGAGCGCGTCACCATCTGCACGGTCGTGGGCGCTACCGTTGCGGGCCCGACCGGGGAAGAGATGGCCCGCACGCTGACGCTCAATGGGATCGCCGCCGAGCCCATCACGTTGGCCGCAAGCAAGGGCAGTGCCGCCGGCGAGGCGATCCTCGTCAAGGCCAGCGAGCTTGGCTGCGACCTCATCGTCAAAGGCGCCTACACGCAGAGCCGCCTGCGGCAGATGATATTCGGCGGCACGACACGGCACATCCTCGCTCACGCCACCATCCCGGTCCTGATGGCGCACTAAGTGTCCTGCGATTCCCAATTCCGCAAACGAGCGGGTGGCGCAAATGATGCGATCGTCGCAATCGGGACGTTAGGAAGTCGAAAGGCGAAGCTGCGCCATCCGGAAATCAGACGGCGGCTCGCCGGTCTCAAGGCCGATGGCACAAACGAGACGCCACGAGTTACTTCTTGAGGAAGCCGGAAAACTTCTTCTGGAAGCGGGACAACCGGCCGCCGCGGTCGACCAGATGCTGCTGGCCGCCCGTCCAGGCGGGGTGCGACTTCGGATCGATGTCGAGGTGCAGCGTGTCTCCCGGCTTGCCCCAGGTGGTACGCGTCGTGAACTCGGTGCCGTCAGTCATGATCACCTTGACGAGGTGGTAGTCGGGATGGGTGTCGGGCTTCATGGCGTTATTGCTGCTCCCGGCGCGCTGATGCGGCCGCTTGTCTCTAGTGCCAAAATTTGGCGGCTCTATACCTTGTCGGCGGCGGCGAAACAAGCACACCTTAGCGGGCGGCGTGCAGGACCACGGCACACCGGCAGCCGACCAGCCGGGGATTACCAAGAGGTTCGCGGCAGATGAACTTTCGGGCCGAACAGACTGCCGCGTCTCCTGCGGCAATACCCCCGTCGAGCGCCGTGACGGCGGCCGCTGCGCAGCCGCCGCCATCGCCCGAAAAGCGCCGGTTCAATCTGCGGCCGCTTGCTTCGCTGGTTCCTTATGTCAACCGCTACCGCTGGCGTGCGCTCACGGCGCTCGGCGCGCTGGTCGTGGCGGCGCTGACGACGCTGATCGTCCCGGTTGCGGTGCGGCGAATGATCGATTTCGGCTTCACGGCGCGCGGGCTCGCTCTGATCAACAGTTATTTTTTGGTGATGATCGGGGTCGCGGCGGTGCTCGCTCTCACCAGCGCGCTGCGCTACTATCTCGTCACCACGCTCGGCGAACGCATCGTTGCCGACCTGCGCGGTGACGTGTTCGCGCACTTGACCTCGCTCTCCGCCGCCTTCTTCGACGAGGCAAAAACCGGAGAAATGGTCTCTCGGCTCACGGCGGACACGACGCAAATCAAGGCGGCGGCGGGCACCTCCGTTTCGGTCGCATTGCGCAATCTCGTGCTGTTCGTCGGCGCCAGCGCCATGATGGTGGTGACGAGCCCGCGGCTTTCCGCTTTCGTGCTCGCGGCCATCCCGATCATCGTGCTGCCGCTCTATGCCTTCGGCCGCGCGGTGCGAAGGCGCTCGCGCTTTGCGCAGGACACGCTGGCCGACGCCTCCGCCTATGCGGCCGAGTTGATCGGTGCGGTGCGCGTGCTGCAAGCGTTCACCAACGAGCCGCTGGCGACCGCGCGGTTCGGTGGAGCGGTCGAGCGCGCCTTCGTGGCCGCTCGCCATTCGATCCGCGCGCGCGCCGTCCTCACCGCCATCGCCATTTTTCTTGTTTCCACCAGCGTGGTCGTTGTTCTGTGGATCGGCGCCCAGGACGTGCTCGCCGCCAAGATGACGCCCGGCCGGCTCGGCCAATTCGTGCTCTACGCGGTGTTCGCCGCGGGCGCGCTCGGTTCGCTGTCGGAAATCGGCGGCGAGGTGGCGCAGGCCTCGGGCGCGGCCGAGCGATTGTTCGAGATTCTGGCGATCAAGCCCGCCATCGTGGCTCCGCCGCAGCCGCTCGAACTGCCGTCGCCGCCGCGCGGAGAGGTGGTGCTTGCCGGCGTGGACTTCTCCTACCCGACGCGGCTTCAATTGCCGGCGCTGCGCGGCGTGAGTTTTCGCGTGCGGCAGGGCGAGAAGGTCGCCATCGTCGGTCCCTCCGGGGCCGGCAAGAGCACGATCTTTCATCTGCTGCTGCGTTTCTACGATCCGACGGCGGGGCAAATCACGTTCGACGGCGTACCGCTGCAAAGCCTCGATCCGGCGTCGCTGCGCGCGCGCATTGCGCTCGTCCCGCAGGACAGCGTGATGTTCGCCACCACGGTGGGAGAAAATATCCGCTTCGGCCGGCCGGACGCGTCGGCCGCCGACATCGCGCGCGCGGCCGAACACGCGAACGCGGCCTCCTTCATCGCGGCACTGCCGCAGGGTTTCGACACGCCGGTAGGCGAGCGCGGCGTGACGCTCTCAGGCGGACAGCGTCAGCGCATCGCCATCGCGCGCGCCATCCTGCGCGACGCGCCGCTATTGCTGCTCGACGAGGCGACGTCGTCGCTCGACGCCGAGAGCGAGACGCAGATCGCCGCGGCGCTCGCCGAGTTGATGCAGGCGCGCACCACCATCGTCATCGCGCATCGGCTGTCCACCGTCCTGTCCTGCGACCGTATTTTGGTCATGGAGACCGGTCGCATCGTGGAAGAGGGCACGCATCGGACGCTCGCCGCCGGTGGCGGCCTCTACGCGCGGCTGGCGGAGCTGCAATTCCGCGGGGCTTAGATCATAATCCGGTTGAAACCGATCGGGGTTTCGGTTCGACGTTGGAGCGTGGTCTTTCAGAAAATCGGTAGTTGCTGTTGCTGATCGCTCTCGAGCTAGCCTTTTGCCGCCGGGCTCGGTTCCTCGGCTTCGAACCGGCAGACGCGATTGCGACCCGAGCGTTTGGCCTGATAGAGCGCGAGGTCGGCCTGCTTGAGGAGCTCGTTGATGCCGGCGGTGCCGGCGTGGGAGACGCTGACGCCGACGCTGATCGTGACCGGGATGTCCTGGCCGTTGGCCGTGACTATTTGATTTGCCACGAGCTGCTTGAGCCGCTCGCCGGCGGCGCAAGCGTTGTCGAGCGTGGCTTCCGGCAGCATGAGCGCGAATTCTTCTCCGCCCAACCGCCCCGCAATGTCTGACACCCGCTTGTGCGTCTGCAAGACGTTGGCTACTGATTTGATCACCTCGTCGCCGGCATCATGGCCGTATTTGTCGTTGACCGACTTGAATAGATCGATGTCGATCATGAGCATCGCCAACGGCCGTCCGTAGCGCTTGAAGCGCGACCACTCGGTCTCCGCCAGCACGAGAAAATGGCGGCGGTTGTTCAACCCGGTCATTCCGTCGGAACAGGCGAGGCGCTCCAAGGCGTCGGCTTCTCGGGCGAGCTCGCTGACGTTGCCGTAAGTCAACAGCCGGCCTCCGTTCGGCAGCGGTTTGCACCTGAACTGGATGACCGCCCCGTTGGCGAAGCGTATTTGCAACGGACGTTCCTCGCCGCTGCGGATGAGCTCCAATTGCTTGGCGACGTATTCTCCCACCCGATCGGGCGACACCCCGTAAGCGCGCGTGCCGCGGCCGTGATACATCAGCCTGACGAAGCTGAGCTCGCTCTCGGCCACGTCGTCGGGGACCCGCCAAAAGCGGCGGAATGCACGATTGATAAACTGGACTTGGTGCCCCTGATCGAGCACGACAATGCCGATGTTCAAGTCGTCGATGATCGCGCGCAAGGCGGCGATCTGCGCCGCCATTTCGGCGGTTCGGTCGTCGGGCTTTCGCGCGGCGCCGCCGGACCGGTCGCTCGCGTAAGGCCTGAGTGCAGCAACGCGCATGACCAATATTCGCGAGTTCTCCGACGGAAACGCGTCACGCCATCTGGCGCGGCGCGCGAACGCCGGCATCTTTTCACGGCACTGCCACCAAATGATTTCGTCGATCGAGCCATTTGTAACGGTTCGCCGACCGGCGCGGGTAGGATGCGCTTACCGCCGCCAGCTCATGCGGTGTACTGGTCTGCCGGAAACCGCGTTGCGCCCGGCGCCGGTGATCGAAAATCCTTGCTTGGCATAGAAGCGGATGGCGCGCGCATTGTCGGTGTTGACGTCCAGATCGAGGCCGTCCGGCGAGAGCCGCTTGGCCTCGCCGATAAGCGCGGCGCCGAGCCCCGATCCCCATCGTTCGGGAGCGACTACGATCTGGTCGAGGTAGCGCGTTCGCGGATCAACCGTCACGAAACCGATCATGAGGCCTTCAGCCTCGGCGACGACGATTTCGGCGCTCGGCATCAGCTCGGTGCGCCAACGTCGCCGCCACCAGTCGAGCCGCTCGGCGAAATCGATGTGCGGATAGGCCGCCTGCCAGGTGCGCAGCCACAGCGCCATCGCGGCGTCCTCGTCGCGCGGGTCGTCGTAGCGGCGCAGCGAATATCCGCCATACGGCGTCGCCGAACCGTGGGAAGCCACATTGCGGTTACTCGCTCCCGGATCGCGCGCCGCGTCATCCGGGATGCGCATGTCGCCTCACCTTTCGGTCAGCTTCAGCTCGATGCGCCGGTTGCGGCTGAACGCCTCCTCGCTGGTGCCAGGATCGATCGGCTGGAACTCACCGAAGCCGGCCGCGACCAGGCGCTGCGGCGAGACGCCCTTACCGATCAGATATTGCACGACCGAGATGGCGCGCGAAGCCGACAGCTCCCAATTCGATTTGAAGGACGACGCCGGCCCGATCGGCCGCGTGTCGGTGTGGCCGTCGACCCGGAGCACCCAGTTGATCTCACCGGGAATGCGCTTTTCGAGATCGAGTAAGGCGGTCGCCAGCTTGTCGAGCTCGCTGCGCCCCTCCGGCCGCAACACCGCAGCGCCGCTGTCGAAGAACACTTCGGATTGGAAGACGAAGCGGTCTCCGACAACGCGGATATCGGGGCGGTTGCCGAGAATCTCGCGCAGCTTGCCGAAAAAGTCCGAGCGATAGCGCGACAATTCCTGCACGCGCTGTGCCAGCGCCACGTTCAGGCGCTGGCCGAGATCGGCAATGCGCAGCTGTGATTCCTTCTCCTTGTTCTCCGAGGTTCCGAGCGCGTCCTCGAGGGCGGCGATCTGCCGGCGCAATGCGCTGATCTGTTGATTGAGAATCTCGACCTGGGCGAGCGCGCGCGCGGTCGCATCCTTCTCGACCTGGAGGTCCGCGGCAAGCTTGCCGGCCTCGGCCTTGTCGACCGCGCCGCTTTGGCCGGCATCGGCGGCGCCGCGCAGGCGGTCACGCTCGCTTTGCGCCGCCGACAATGACGCCCGCAGCTGCGCGATCTGCTCTTCGAGATTGACTTTGCCGGTCTGCTCCAACGACAGCAGCTCGGAGAGGCGCGAAATCTGCGCCTTGAGGCGGGCAAGCGCGGTATCCTTGCCGGTGACCTCCTGAGACAAGAAGAACTGCGCCACCATGAATACCGTGAGCAGGAAGATGATGGACAGAATCAGCGTCGACAACGCGTCGACGAAGCCCGGCCAATAGTTCATGCCGGCATCACGGCGGCTGCGGGTCAACGCCATGGCGCCCTACCTGCCGACGGTTTCGCGCGCCAAAATTTCCAGCAGACGGCGGATGTCGCTGTTGAGCCTCGCCTGCGCGTCGGCCCAGTCGCGAATCATCTGCTGCTCGTTGCGCATATGCTGAATGAGGCCCTGGAGCGCCTCGGCCAGATTCGCCATGGCGGTTGTCGCGCTCTTGCTGGGTCCCTCGCCGATCGACTGACGCAGCCGGTCGAGCGCGTCCATCACGCCGGCTGGTAGCGAGCCACCGCCGCCGACCCCGGCCACGCCGATGTCCTCCACCGCCGTTGCCAGCCAATCTTCGAAATCGGTGTAGAAACGATTTTGCGCCTGGCTGGTCTGCAGGTCGAGAAAGCCGAGAATGAGCGAGCCGGCAAGCCCGAACAGCGAGGAGGAGAAAGAGATACCCATACCGCCGAGCGGCGCGGCCAGGCCCTCCTTGAGGGCATCGAACACTGCATCGGCGTCGCCTCCGGCCTTCAGCCCATTGATGATGTTGCCGACCGAGCCGACGGTTTCAATCAGCCCCCAGAACGTGCCGAGGAGGCCGAGGAATACCAGCAGGCCGGTGAGATAGCGCGAGATATCGCGCGATTCGTCGAGCCGCGAGCCGAGCGAATCGAGAAATGCGCGCATCGTCTGCGCCGAAATGGCGACCCGGCCGACGCGTTCGCCGCCGATGATGGCGGCGATGGGCGCCAGCAGGGTTGGTTGGCGCGCAACCGCGAGCCCCGGATCGGCGCGGCGGAAGTTGTTGACCCAGGTGATTTCCGGGAACAGCCGGATGACACGGTGAAACGACAGGATGATGCCGACGAACAGCACGCCGACAATGAGCCCGTTGAGCCAGGGATTGGCCATAAAGGCGTTCATGATCTGGCGTTGCAGGACGAACGCGATCAACGCACAGAGCACGAGGAATACCAGCATCCGCACCAGGAAGATGCGGGGCGAGTCGAGCCTTTCCTGATCGAGGTTGCTCAGCATCGGCTTTCGCATAACGCCGGAGAATCGCCCCATAATGGCACAGGGCCGGGGAAAGCAAAGGGCATGGTTAGCCGTCCTTCAACCGCGGCGGCTTCACAAATCGGTGCCCGGATTCTTCGATGCGCGACCGCAGTGGCGAATGTGAGCGCCTTTGCGGCGGGTTGATGGCGAAGCGCCGTCGGTGGCGCCCCGATCGACATCTTCTCACGCGCCGGCAGCTTGCCGGGCGGCCTCCTTGCCGGCTGCGGCCAGCAGCCGCAGCAGCGCCCGATGCATGGTTTCGTTGCCGGCAGCGACTTGGCCTTTGGCGATGACATCGTCGCCGCCGTCGAGGTCGCTGGCGAATCCGCCGGCTTCGCGCACCAGCAGCGTGCCGGCGGCCAGATCCCAGGGCGAAAGATCGCGTTCCCAATAGGCGTCGAACCGGCCGGCCGCGATCCAGGCGAGATCGAGCGTGGCGGCGCCGAACCGGCGCAGCCCGGCGAACTCCGCCTGCGCCGCGGCGATCTCGTGGCGCGCGAGCGCCATATCGCCGCGTCCGTAATGCGGCAGCCCGCAGGCGACCACGGCATCGGCAAGCCGCTGGCGGGCGGCGACGCGAATGCGCTGGTCGTTGAGGAATGCGCCCTTGCCGCGCTCGGCGACAAACAGCTCGTCGAGCGCCGGATTGTAGGTGAGGGCGGCGACGACGGCGCCGTTGCGCTCGAGCGCAATGGAGACGGCGAAGTGCGGGATGCCGTGCATGAAATTGGTGGTGCCGTCGAGTGGATCGACGATCCATCGGTGGCTCTGGTCGGTGCCGGGATGGGCGCCGCCTTCCTCGCCGAGGAAGCCGTAGTCGGGCCGGGCCTTAAGTAGCTCTTCGCGCAAAATCTCCTCCGCGCGGCGGTCGGCGGCGGTCACGAAATTGCGCGGACCTTTGAGCGAGACCTGCAGCTTCTCGATCTCGCCGAGATCGCGTTTGAGCGTGCGGCCGGCGCGGTAGGCCGCCTTGATCATCACGTTGAGGATCGCCGAATGAGCCATGGCGGCCTGCGGTAAGGTGCGGAGGGCGGTCGCGTCAAGCGCGCGCCCGGCTCGTTCAGCGGTTGGAGCGCAACCGGGTGAGTTCGCCTTCGAACGCGGACATCAACAGGGCCGCCTCTTCGGTCGGCAGCGCTGCGGCAAGTTCGGGAAAAAGCTTCTCCCAGCTTGCGGTCTCGGCGTCACTCCACGGCATAATCTGAGCGTCGCGGGCAACGCGTAGAAGCCCGTTGAGGCTCTTGCGGATGTAGGCCGGATCGGACCCCCGCGCGGGCGACGGCTCGGCGCGTTCGGAGCGAAAAAGCTTCAGCTGATTCATGGCCGCGACCTTATGCGGCCCGCGCGCCGAATTCACCCGTTTGCGAGAGCGACGGCGCGCCGCCCGCGCTCGTTCTCCACAAGATTCCGCTCCTGCGGCGAGAGACGATAGAGTTCGTAAAGCGTCTCGTTCATGGCCCGTTCGTCGGTTTCGATCGCCGCGACCTCTTCGGCCAACGCCGCCACCCGGTCGAGAAATTGCGCCGCCGCGGGCGTCTCGGACGGGACCGGCGGCCGCCGCAGCTCCGCGGCGAATCGTTGTGCCTCGCGCGCCGGTCCGCTGAGGAGAAGCCAGCGCCAGTACGCCTCGGTCAGGCGGCCCGACGATTCGTCGAGGTAGATTTTGTTCAACGCGGCGACGCCGCTGACGTAGAGGCGTAACTCACCCGACTCGAAGCGTACTTCGCGCCGACCGCTGCGATCGAGCGCCGCCTGCAGGGCCTCCAGACGACTGGCTTCCCATTCGTCGAGCTTCTCCTGCGCCCATCGGCGGCGGTCGACGGCAAGGCGCAAACCTTTGGGCGCGCGCTCCGCCATCTCGGCCGCGTCGGGCAGGTCGGGCCAGAGCCAGCGAGCCGGATGGCGCGCCCGCGCGAGCACGCACAGGCGGTCGGCTGCTTCGCGCAAGAGATTACGACGATGCGTCCATCGCTCCTGCAGGCGCCGCGCGCGGGCCGCGATGCCGGCACGCTGCTCCGCTGCGGCATTCGGGACCGGCAAGGGAGCGATAAATTGCTTGTTGGCCGAGCGGTAATCGTTCTGAAACGGCTTCGCTGTGATGCGGAATACAAAATCGCAGACTGCCCCGTTGAGCACCGCCATCAAACAGGCCGGCTCGGTCTCGTTCGCCGGGATGATGCCCCCGACGTCGACGTTGTCGAGACAAAACCGACCGTCCGCATCGCGACTGCATTTGAGATGCTGGACGAGCCGTGGCACGATCAGCTTGGCAAGGTCCTGCTTGTCGATGTTTTGACTGCGGCCGAAGCGGTACCATTGGGCGTCGTTGAACGCATTCGATTCCCGCCCGCGCAATTGCGTCTCCCATTTGCCCAAGTGCTCCCACGCCTTCGGGTAGCGCCGCGCCATGTCTGCGGCCGGGATCAAGGCCACGGCGCCGCGCCGCGCGTCGCGCTCGTAGGGAAAGAGCAGATAGGTGCTCGTCTCCGGCTCCTCGTAGCGCTTGGCTTGGGGGCCGGAGACGAGCGGCTTCATGATCTCGTCCTCGACTTCGACCTCGTAGTGAGACGCACCTTTGCCCTTCGGCGTGCACAGATAGCGGCCCGCCGCGACGCGCTCGAGATGATAGATGTGATCGGCACTCGTCTGAATGCCGACGACGATGCCGGCGGTGAGCGTCGGATCGTCGAGCCGCAGGCAGTCGTGCGCAAGCCGGTCGATCAGCGCCCGCTCGGCGCCGGTTGCCATCAGCCACTCGCCGTCTTCGGAGAAGGCGTCGTACGGCACCGCGAGGCCAGTCTCGGACCAGTCGATATTGGCCATGTCGCCGCTCGGCGCCGCCGCGATGCGCATGGTCTCGCGCGGGTCGCGCGTGAAGAACTGCAAGGCCGTGTAGGTGATCACGTCCTCGAAGACCTGGTGCGCCCTGAAATCGAGCCAGCGGTCGAGGTGGCGGCCGTGCCGCACCAAGCGCCGCAATCCCTCGCCGTATTGGTTCACGGTCCACAGGTTCGGCGCAATGAACGCCATGCGCCCGCCGGGCCGCAGCAAGCGCAGGCCCTTTTCGATGAACGGAAGGTACAGGTCGAAATTGCCGGTCTGCGTGCTCGCATAAGTATCGGGGCCGCGCGCCGCCGTGAGATAGGCGACCACGTCCGGGTCCACCTTCATCAAGTTCTGCAGCTTCACGTAAGGTGGATTGCCGAGCACGATATCGAACCCGCCTTCCTGGCCGTCGGGCCATACCTCCGGAAACGCGGCGCGCCAGTCGAAACACCTCACGCGCTCCTCGACATCGGCGGTCCTCTGCCGCCCCGCCCAGAAATCGTCGCCGACCAGGCTGTTGCCGATCCGGATCGTGTGCTCCAGCGACGAAAGCGGTGCCGTCGCCCGCGCCGAATGCAGCCAAAGCGCCAGTTTGGCGATTTCGACGGACGCCGGATTGATGTCGACGCCATAGATATTGCTGCGCAAGATGTCGCCGATCAGGGCAGCCTCGTCGACCGCCAAGGCGGTGCTGCCTCGGGCGCGCTCGACGTCCCGCTCCGCGGCGATCCGCTCCGCCAGAAGCCGCCGGAAGGCGGAAATCAGAAAGGCGCCGGAACCGCAGGCCGGGTCGACAACGCGCAGTGTCTGCAGCCGCCCGACGTAAGCCGCCGCCGCGGCGGCGGTCGGCGCTCCCGCCTCCGGACGCGGATAGCCGCACGACGCCTTGGCATCTGCGAACCACGGCTCGAGCGTCTGCTCGACCAGATAATTGACCACCGGCTCGGGCGTATAGTAGACGCCGTCGCGCTTGCGCTTGGACAGCTTGGCGATGGTCTCGCGGCCTTCGAGCTCGCCCTCCCGATACTCGAGCTCGGTGATCGACTGCTCGAAGATGTGACCGAGCGTGTAAAGGCTGAGGCTCTGCTTGACGTCGCCGCGCGCCGCGTAGTCGTAGCGCCCGCACAGATAAAAGAGCGTCGTCCGATCGCTCTCGAGCGATGCCTCATCGGCGCCTTGTCCGGCCTTGGCGAAAACGTGATTAGGAATGCTCAAAGCGTCGATGAGCGGGTCCGGCTCGAACAAGCCGCCGTTGATTTGCGGCAGCGTGAGACGGCTGAGCGTGCCGCCCGTGTTCATCAGGCCGAAAAGGCGCTTGAAGAAATCCCACAGCTCGGGACCGTTTTCGTCGTAGAACGGCTCGACGCTGCGGCTGCGCAAGAGATCGCGGATCATCTGCGGCGGGAACAGCATCCGCTCGCCCATGTCCTCGCAGAAGAACGCGAAGATGAAGCGGTCGAGCAGTTTCTGCGTCAGCCGCAGCAGTTCGCCGGGTCTGCCGGGGAAATGCGGGTTGTCGACGCGTAGCGCGGCATAGAGACGTTCGCGCACCTCCCGGTAACGGTCGTAGAACTCGCCTTCGAGGCTGCGCCCGCGCGCCCACTGCCGCTCCACGAGGCGGAGCAGAAGCGGACGGCCCGCCTGCGACAGCAGCATGTCCGGGGAGAACAGCTTCTCGAAGAGATAGCGGTCGAAGCGCGCATCGTCGGATTCGCTCAGAAGGTCGTATCCGCCTGAGAGCAGATCTTCGCGGCGGATAAAGAAGCGGACATATTCCGACGGTGCGCGATCCCACCAATACAGCCGGAACTCGTTCATGTCGGTGACGAGGCCCCACCAGGGCTGCACCGGCTCGTTGCCGAACAGCCCGCGCCGTGCGCCGCGGACGTAATTGAGGCACTGCTCCACCGGGCTCCGCGTGCTGCCCTTGCGGTGCTGCTTGGCGTCGAGCTTGGAGCCGATATCTTTGAACTCGCACAGCACCTGCGGGATGGCGTCCTTGCGGCCGGCAAACCAGCCGAGCGCCAGGTCGGCTTCGCCGGGGCCTCCGCCTGCCCCTTCCCCGGGAACCACGAATTTGGCGATGATCGTTTGCTCGGAGGGCGGGACGCGACCCGCTTCGCCGTAACCCCAGGTGTCGACGAAGAAGGTTTGGGTAAACGCGCTCTCGGCCTGCGTTTCGCTCAGCCGCAGCCGGCCGTCCCAATCCTGCAGACGTTTGAGGACTTGCGCGTCGCGTTCCGCCGCATAGGCGCGGTAATCAAGCTCGAATTCGGCGCGCAAAAACGCGCGCGTGATGAACGAGTGCCTATCGTCGAACACGCCGACTGATCCGGAGCTTGCCTGGTGCCCTGAAGGCCATTTTTGCGTACCGGTAGATTCGCCGTTTTCGCTCAGGCCTTACTCCAAGGAAGCCCGGCAAACCAGTTCTTCCCCGCCGAGGTGCGCGCCCGCCCCGGAGCGCGGTTACGACTTCCCCTCGCCGGAATTGAGAAACGGACGATGTCGGGTAACAGATTGCTTTCCAGCCGGCTTGAACATCGCTAATCGGATGAGCAAAGCTCGGAAAGGTCGAACTTGGCGGCAAAAACCTTTGCGGACGCCATCTCGTCTTACGGCGCCAGCGCCAAGGCGAAGCTGGCGAACGTTGCCATTTCGGGATCGCCAGAAGATCAGCTTCGCGGGCCGCTCGAAACTCTGATCCGAGACCTGGCAGCGATCGGGGGAATGCCGGCAAATGCCGTCCGGCTTGTCGGCGAGACGACGCTCGCGGAGCTGAAGACGCGGCCGGACTTCGCCGTCACCGTTTCCAATGCGCTGGTCGGCTTCATCGAGGTCAAGGCGCCGGGCAAAGGCGCCGACCCGCGCCAATTCAGCGATCCGCACGACAAGGAGCAGTGGGACAAACTCAAGTCGCTGCCGAACCTGATCTACACCGACGGCCGATCGTTCAGCCTGTGGCGCGACGGCAAGTCCGAAAGCGGCATCGTCCATCTCAAAGGGACCATCGAATCTTCGGGCGCGCAGCTCGAAGCGCCGCCGAAGTTGCTCTCCCTCGTCGTCGACTTTCTGCAATGGAAGCCGATCGCGCCCAAGAGCGCCAAGCAGCTGGCCCAGGTCAGCGCCCGTTTGTGCCGCCTGTTGCGTGATGAGGTCACCGAGCAAATGGGCCTCGGCAGT
>Ga0187782_10000937_pt1 | contig 20745 bp, 19 predicted proteins | sample 0715_SJ02_MP15_2_FD_132454 | JGI IMG/M metagenome (GOLD analysis project Ga0187782, IMG submission 132454) | Tropical peat soil microbial communities from peatlands in Department of Meta, Colombia - 0715_SJ02_MP15_20_MG | ecosystem: Environmental > Terrestrial > Soil > Wetlands > Peat | place... | reverse complement strand
GGTCTAAAGCCTGGCCATGCCGTTTTCGTCGAAGCCGATCACGACGCGTCCCCCTGCAACGACCACGGGACGACGAATCAGGTTTGGCTCCTTCGACATCAGGTGGATCGCTTCTTTTCGCGAAGGCGGATTTTCCGCCATCTTCTTCTGGCGGAAAAGCTGGTTTCGTTGGTTCAGGAACTCCGTGTAATCGCGCCGACCAATGAGCTTTTCCAGCTCCGCGGCGCTCAACCTCTGCTTCGTCAAATCGCGAAAATAGAGCTGAAATCCACGCCTTTGCAAATACTTGCGTGCCTTCCTGCAGGTCGTACAGCTCGGCTTATGCAGGAACTGTAGGACTTTGCCTTTTCTCTGAAGCCGGGTCCGAGAGCGCGCCTTCCTCGCTGGCATCTTCGATTGGCCCTCCTTCCCATCACCCGTTCCGCAGGATGACACCCCCCGATTCAGGTCCCATGCTCCCACGTCTTCGGCACATCTACAAACAGAAATTCCCAACCGGATTTCACTGGGATTGCCAGATTCAAAAAACGCCGCGTGGCGATGTCAGTGGCCCCGAAATTTCGGGGGACGCTTCTCCAGAAATGCCGAAAGCCCTTCGGCACAATCTTCGGAGAGAAAACAATGAACCTGGAGGCGGTTCTCCTCGGTGATCGCCTCCTCGAGAGCGCGATGGGCTTCGCTGATCATCGTACGCTTCACGTCGCGGTAGGCGAGCGGGGGTCCTGCGGCCATCTGCTCGGCAAATTTCTTGACCTCCGCTTCAAACTGATCGTGTGGATAAATCGCGTACACCATCCCAATCCGCCGAGCCTCCTCCGCCGAAAGGCGCTCGGAGGTATAGAAATACTCTGAGGCCCGCGAAAGGCCCACGAACCGCGGCAGCAAAAACGTGGCGCCCAGGTCGGGATAGAGCCCGAGTTGCCCGAAGGCCTGCTTGAACATCGCCTGATCGGACGCAATTCGCAAATCGCAGGCGAGCGCCAGGCTCATGCCTCCGCCGGCCGCCGGGCCATTCACCGCCGCGATCACGGGCTTAGGCATCGTGGTGATCGCCAGAATCAGTTCCTTTCCCAGATTGAGCAGCACTTCAAAGTCGCGGGTGGACCTGCGCGTCCTCGCTTCGTGAATGTACTGGATGTCGCCACCGGCACAGAAGCCGCGCCCGGTTCCGGTGATGACCACGGCTCGTACGGAGCGATCGTCGGAGGCCCGTAGCAAGGCGTGCACCAACTCCTGGACCATCTGAGGATTCAGTGCGTTCAGCTTTTCCGGACGGTTCAGCCGGAGTGTGACCACGCTACCGGAGTGATCCTCCAGCACGAGTGGACCAGCAGCGGCTTGCGTCGTTGCACACATCAGTCCTTCAGACTCTTGAGCAGCGCCGCCAGTTGCTTAAAATACCGTTTTTTCACGCTCAGACTGGTTCCCGCGTTCTGCGCGCTTGTGGAAGGAAGAACAAAAACGTGTGCCCCGTACAGCCGTTCTTTCTGCAGGCCCAGTTTGCACGGACGCCCGGTAAATTTTTCGAACACGACCTTCCCATTGAACGCGATCACTCTCGGGCGCAAGTCCTCGAGTTTCTGTGCCAGCAGCACCCGCCCTTCCGCGAATTCCTGCCGCTCGATCTCATCAATTCCGCGTGTAGGCCGCTTCACCAGATCGGTCATGCCGATGCCGAATTCGACCATGCGCCGATCATCTTCGTAGCCGATCGGCTCGGGGATCACGCCAGAGTCGTACAGGATGGGCCAAAAATGGTTGTTTCGACCGGCATAGTAGTGTCCCACGCGGGCCGAGCGGTCACCCGGATTCGCGCCGACAAGGATCATCTTCATCCCTTTACGTAGATAATCTGGCAGCGTCTTCATTGTGACCGGCTAGCTTCGCCGCAGGATGGTCTTCCGGCACGCACGGGGAGGTTGCAAGTTCCGCCCGACTCCCTCTGGCACGGCCGAACTGCGCGCCCCCCTCCCAGTCGCCCGCTATCATAATACAATCCCGCCAGCGGGGTCTGGAAAGCTGTGCTACCCTTTCTTACCGGAAAATCCCTATGAATGCGCCGAAACTCGACCCGGTCCCGGCTCACACGCTGCCTTCCCAGGTTGTGAAGGCCGACGAGCCGATCCTTGTCGCTGCGGCGAAAGCAGGGGATGTTTCCGCCTTTGAGACCCTGGTAAGTCGCTACGAGCGCAAGATCTTCCGCCTCACCCAGAACATCACGCAAAATCGCGAAGATGCCGAAGACGCGATGCAAGAGGCGTTTCTAAAGGCGTTCGAACACCTGGGCGAATTCGAAGGCAATTCCAGGTTCTACACCTGGCTCGTGCGGATCGCGGTCAATCAGGCATTGATGAAACTTCGCAGGCGGCGCCCCAATGTCGTGTCGCTCGATGACGAGATTGACACCGGCGAGGATATGATGCCCCGCGACGTCGAGGATTGGGGGCCTTCTCCGATCGAGCGATACGAGCAGACCGAGCTCTCGGGGATTCTTTCCCGAGTCATCAGCGAACTCGACCCACCCTTCCGAATCGTTTTCCAGTTGCGCGACATCGAACAATTATCGACGGAAGAAACGGCGGAAGCACTGGGGCTGTCGGTACCTGCCGTGAAATCGCGGCTCTTAAGGGCCCGGTTGAAGTTGCGCCAGAAGCTGAATCAGTACTTTCGGCGGGGGACAGATTCGTGAAGTGCAAAGACATTGTAAAGGAATTGGCGGATTATTTAGACGAAGCGCTCGATCCTTGCCTGCGCACATCCATTGAGGACCACTTGGGTCAATGCAAGGACTGTCGCGTGGTGGTTGACACCACCAAGCAGACCATCGAAATCTTTTGCAACTCCGAACCAGCCCCGCTTCCCTCGACGACCCGCCAGCGATTGCACGATGCACTGGTCAAGCGCCTGCGCCGATCGCGGCCCGGCAGCCCGCCTCAAGCCTGAGTCGCGGCGACTCCCTGCCACATGGGAATCTCACGTCCCATTCCCCGTTCGCGGGCGATTTCGTAGACTCTTCCTCCGACAGCAACATCCTCAATTGCGAGTCCGTTGGATTTGAAAAGAGTGATCTGGTTCTCATTGGTGCGGCCCGGCACTTTGCTGGCCACGATGTCTGCGAGTTCGCGCACGGTCGCCCACCGAGACAGATCTCTTCCGAAAGCCTGGATCAAGTCTCCCGCCTCCATTTTGGACTGCTCAATCGAATCCGCAGCCACGACGTCCGAGCGCCCCACCGCTTCGGCGTCCAGCTCCTGCTTTTCGGCAAAATTCGATCCGACGGCATTCAGATGCATGCCGGGCGCAAGCCACCGCCCTTCTACCACGGGCCGGTTGGCCGTCGTCGCCGTGACGACGATATCGGAGCCTCTGACAGCCTGTTCGGCCGACGTAACGGCCGCCACGGGCACTGCCAGCCGTGCCGTCATCTGCTTTGCGAACTCTTCTCGCCGTCCGACGTCGCGACCAAAGACGCGTATCCCTTCGAGTTTTCTTGCGAGCGCCACCGCCTCGAGTTGCGTCCTGGCCTGTAGCCCCGTCCCGATGATTCCAACGCGCGAAGCATTCCCCCGAGCCATGACGCGCGTCGCCACACCGCTGGCCGCGCCCGTCCGCATTTGCCCCAGATAATCGGCCTCCATCAGCGCGCACATTTCGCCGGAACGTGCATGGAACAGCAACACCAGAAAACGCACCCCATTCGGAGAAACCGTGTAGATCTTCAATCCCATGTAGCCGCCGGCCGAATCCGAGGCAGCCATGTAGTTCAAAAGCCCTTTGCCGGCCATGCGAAGTCTCCGGCGCGGGTGTAGGACCGCCGTGCCCTCCGCGAGCCGCCGAAAAGACGCTTCGACGAGCTCCAGAGCCAGCGGCATGGTTAAAATCCCTTGCACGTCGGCTTCCGTCAGCAGTAGCGGCATACGATGAGATCCCCCGTGGTGCCGGCAAGAAGGTATCAGAAGTTCAGCCGGTAACGAAGAACTCGCTCTTGAGGGGCATCGAGCACGAGCAGCTCCTTCTGCGGACTGACTGCCAGCGCAGGTGCCAATCTCTTCCCTTGTCCGAGCTCGCTTGCGAGATCGGCGTCGAGCACGGGCCGGCCGTCGGTCGAAAACACGTGGAGCATGTGGCCGTCGGTATCCATGGCAAAAACGTAGCCCCGGCCGACCGCGATTCGATCGCCCAGCCTGCGGCTTGAGCCGTCTGAATCCGCGTTCAGGGCTGCGAAGAAACGGCCGTCGCTTGTGAAACGCACGATGCGATTCGCCTCTGGATCAGCCACGTAGAGAAACCCATCGAAGCCGTTGGCGACAGCCTTGGGGCGGATCTTCGAACTCGGACTATCGGCGGTCGGCACCCAAGCCCGAAGCAGGCTGAAATGTGAGGTGTAGGTGAAAATTCTCTCGGCGTTCGGATCCAGGATGTGGATCGTCCCGTCGTCCTCCAGCGCAACACCCAAGGTATCTTCCAGGCTGGGGCGCGTTCTCAATCGGATTTCACGGTAACGGTCGCCCGTTGGCAGAAAGACGGTTGCGCTCGCGCGTTGTGAGTCGGTCACGTAGATCGCACCACCGCTATCGACGGTGATGGCTTGCGGGTGTTTCAAATCGTCCTCTTCGAACGCCAAAAGAGGGGTCCCGCGTCGATCGAATTTCTCGACGTAATGGCTTTCTGCGTTCACGATGTAGGCATCACCCACGGAATCGGTTGCGATATCCACGGGCTCGCTCAACTGCCCAGGACCGTCGCCTTTCACGCCCCAAGCCCCGATGTAGGAAACCGACGCCGTCTTAGCCGCTTGCGACGACTGCGCCTCCATGCGAACCCGCGAGCACCCAGCAACAGAAGCAGCCACCGTCAGAATTCCCAGGGCCCACCAACCGAGGGTCAGGGTCGTCCCGGATCGGCCGAAAACGGACTGCATCGCATTATCCACGGGCATGCGTTCGCTTCCTGGGCGCAGACTCGCCTTCCCGCACACGCCTTACGACGGTGCGCTCCATGCGATACTTGCGCTCCTCGACGGTTCCATTGCTGAAATCCTCAAACGAAAACGTGACGTCTCCGTCCGGTAAGGACGGCTCGCTGAGCCTCACTGCTAACTTACCGCACACGTTGCTCTCTACATAGGCCGTTTCGTAGCGTTGTTTCTGTTGGCCCCAGGTGAAGACGCGCAACGTGGTGAAATCGCAGGCCTGCCCCTCAGGACCTCGCGTGCCGACCAGAAGATATTGAGGTTTTGAACCCGCCGATCGATCCACGACACGATTCAGTTCGAACCAGGCCACAATGTGCATGGCAGCGGCGCTGGCATAGTCCGGCAGAGGTGCGGGCACATCCAGATCGATGAACCGTCCCAGAATCCATCCGGCAGCGGACGCCTGCTCGGGCAGGTGAGCTCGCACGAGCCACCAGTCTTCCTTTTTGGCCGGAGGGGCTTTCTGATCGGGAGACGAGCCGGCCGGCAGATTTTTCTCCTCTGCCGCACCTCCGGGCGTCGCCGGCGCATCCACAACCTTGCGCTCGAACAGCTCCAGCGGTACTCCTTTGTTCAGCTGGCGAATGCGCGGCGATTCACGGCCGGCTTCCACATGCAAATTGCTGATCGCGTGCGTATGACCGCGTGCCTCGACCGGCAACTTCGCCGCCGTGGCTTCCAGGTCGTTGGCCCTCTGCCAGAGATCAGCCGAAAGTAAATCGGCCTCATTGATCCATCCGACGGAACCGTTGGAGGTTTGCACTTCGACCTGATCCTCAAACCGCCCCAGGACATCGAGACGTTCTCCGTACTTCGCCGTGGCAACCGGCTCACGAACCTGCGCCGTCGTGCTCCACAGCGTCACCTCGCGATTGCCCGCATAGGCCACTTCTCGAGGGCTCGACCGACGACGAAACCGGACATAGAACGTCAGAGCGATGACCGACACAACCATGAATCCAATCAGAACCTTGCGCATCAGGCCATGTCCCCGAAGCGGATTCCCATGGCGCGCGCCGCTTGCAGCACTTCGTTCTCGGGATCCACCAGCCGGACCGGGTCAATCGCTTCTGCCAGAGGCGCCGACGTGATTTTGGCAGCGCGCAGCGCAATCATCCTGCTCCAAGCGTTTCGCTCGACCAACTCGACCGCGCCCGCTCCAAAACGCGCCGCCAAGGTACGGTCGAAAGGACTGGGGGTTCCCCCCCGCTGCAGGTGCCCAAGCACGCTCACGCGCACTTCCTTGTCGATGCGTTCGCGAATTGCCTCCGCGAGCCCGTGCGCCGCCTCTCCCGGCTTGCCTGGAGCGCGCTCCGGCAGCTTGGCGCCCTCCGCCATGACAATTACGGAAAACGTCCGGCCCAACCGCTCGCGTTCGTAAATCGCCTCACACACGTTTTCGATTGTGAATTGAATCTCCGGGAGAAGGATCACATCGGCGCCGCCAGCGACTCCCGCATGCAGTGCAATCCAGCCCGCATCCCGCCCCATCATCTCCACAATCATCACGCGGTGATGGCTTTCCGCTGTGCTGTGCAGCCGGTCCACTGCTTCTGTCGCGATGTGGAGCGCACTATCAAACCCGAGCGTCACGTCGGTGCATTGCAGATCGTTGTCGATCGTTTTCGGTATCGCGACGATCTTCATTCCCATCCGCGTAAATCGCTCGGCGATGGCCAGCGTTCCATTGCCGCCGACGACAATCAAGGCTTCAATTCCCAGCTTCTCGATTCCTTCCAAGCAGCGCCCGGAAAAGTCGCGTTTCGTGATACGCCCGTTCGACGCGACGGGAAAGGCAAACGGATCCTTGGAGTTCGTAGTTCCGAGGATGGTTCCGCCCTGCGGCAGGATGCCGCGCGTAGACTCGAAGGTGAGCTCGCGGCATGTCTCCGGCCAGATCAGCCCCCCGAACGCATCGCGAATGCCGATCACTCTCCATCCATGCTGCCGTTTCCCTGCGTGTACCACAGCGCGAATTGCAGCGTTCAGACCCGGGCAATCGCCACCCCCAGTGATCACACCAATCGTGCGCGGACGGGCTGTCATCGCGGAATCTTCCGAGCGAAGCGATCATTTTACACCAACGAGCGAGCGCTCCTGCTCGGTGCGCTCACAAAGAATAACGCCCTGTGTCCCAAAAGATCCCGGCTTCGACCTTCTGTTACAATTCGGCACAGGCGTCCGAGCGCCGCGGTTTCGCGAGCAGGGAGAGTCCCGATGCCAAGTCTCGACAAGTTGAAGCCCCTGGCGCTGCTTCTTCTACGCTTCAGCCTCGGCGTGATCTTCATCTACCACGGCTATCCGAAACTGTTTGGACACACGCGCGAGACCGTCGAGAGCTTCGTTCGCATGGGATTGCCGGGCTATCTTGCGTACATTTCCGGACTGATCGAATTCTTTGGCGGGTGCATGCTCATCGTGGGGCTATTCGCGCGCGTGGCCGGATTGCTGCTGACCCTCGAGTTAGCCATCGGAATTTGGAAGGTCGGTCATCTGGTCCGAGACCCCATGGCGGTAGCGAGCTACGAATACCCTCTGGTGCTTGCCGCGAGCGCCTTTCTGCTGGCGACGTTTGGGGCGGGGGTCCTGTCGCTGGATCAGGCGCTGTTTGGCGCTGCGCGCTCCACCTCTCGGAAGGCCAAAAACAGGGATTGACCGTCCGTCGGCTCCGCTCTCACGAACCACGAGCCGGCTTCACGTCGCCGGTGTGGAGTGCGGAGCCGTCGCCGGCGGCCCCGCTGGTCGGGCCGGATACGGTGCCAGCGGCATCACGATCCATGCCACAAAGTAGCCAACGATGGCGGGTACGAGGGGAACGGGTATCAGAATCAACAGCACCCAGATCAGCCGCACCAGCGTGGAATCGATTTCCAAGTACTCGGCGATGCCACCGCAGACACCTGCAATCTTGCTGTCGACGACCGAACGCATCAGCCGCCGCGATGCATGGAATGGCGCCGCCGGCTGCCGCGCGCCGCAGAAGTAGCAGAAATTCGAATAATCGGCGATTTCGCGCTGGCAATTCCCGCACGTCATGGCCGAGCCTCCTTCATCCTGCCTTTTTCGTCTTTACCTCTAGATACGATGGGTGGCCACGAAAAGTTTCCGATCCGACTCAGTACTCCGCCAGCTCCCGCAGGGCGCGCACAATATTCTCGGTCTGCGGCAAGATCGCATGTTCCAGCTTCGGGTGGTAGGCGCAGAACGTGTCGGTCGCCGCCACACGCCGCACGGGCGCATCCAATTCCTCAAACAGCTCGTCCGCAATGCGCGCGGCGATCTCTGCACCATAGCCCCATGAGCGCATATCCTCGTAGGCGACCATCACCCGGTTCGTCTTGCCTACGCTCGCACGAATGGCCTCCCAATCGTACGGGCTCAGTGATCGCAGATCGATAATTTCAACGGAGATTCCCTCTTTGGCCAACTCCGCCGCCGCCACCTCGGCGCGATGTACCACCGCGCCGTAGGTGACGATGCTGATATCGGTCCCCTCTCGCGCCACCCGGGCCTTCCCAAACGGGATCGTGAAAGCAGGGCCCGGATAGGGCGACCGGCTGTAAGGCTGCCGGTAGAGATGCTTGTGCTCAAGAATCATCACCGGGTCATCGGACCGGATGGCGGTGCGCAAAAGACCGCATAGATCGAGCGCCGTGGAAGGCATCACGACGCGCAGCCCCGGGATATGCGCGAAAACGACTTCGCCACTCTGGCTGTGGTAGATCGCGCCACCGGTAAGGTAGCCGCCGATCGCCACGCGAAGCACCACGGGCGCCTTGAAATGCCCCGCCGAGCGCCACCGGATGTTGGAGAGCTCGTTGCGAAGCTGCATCATAGCCGGCCAAATGTAGTCAAAAAATTGAATCTCCGGTACCGGCTTGAGCCCGCGTATCGCCATGCCAAAGGCCCGTCCGACGATGGCCGCCTCCGCAATGGGCGTATTGAACACCCGCGCGGAGCCGAACCGCCGCTGCAAGCCCGCCGTCGCTTTGAAGACACCCCCCTTGCCCTTCAACTGCGCCAGGTTCTGTTCGCGCGTGCAATCCGCCACATCCTCGCCAAAAACCACGATCCGTTCGTCGCACTCCATTTCATCGGCGAGTGTTGCAGCAATCATTTCGACCATCGTCTTCGATTTTCCAGGGCCGTTCGAGCCGGAAGGGCCCGGCTGTGCCGGCGCAGCTTCCCACTGCAGCCCCGTCGGATCCAGATCCGGGGAATACACGGCCGTATAGACCGAGTCTGGGGAGGCTACTTCCGCTGCGAGTGCACGGTCGGTTGCAGCCAGCACGTCGCGTTCAACCTCCGCTTCGAGCTCCTCCACGTCGCGTTCATCGACAATGCCTTCGCGCACAAGAAAGAGACCGAAGCTCGGAATGGGGTCGCGGCGCGCCTCCGATTCGCGATCTTCCGGCGTCTTGTAAAGGTTTTCGTCGTCGGAAAGAGAGTGGGAATAGGGTCGTGTCACATGCGCGTGGACGAGCGCCGGTTGTCTCTGCGCCCGGCAATAGGATACTGCCCGGCTCAACACGGCATAACATTCGAGCGGATCGGCTCCATCGCACTCTTCCACCATCAAGCCTGCAAAATTGGAGACCAGCTTGGAAATACTTCCCCCCGCGGTTTGTGCCTCAATCGGCACGGAAATGGCGTAGCCGTTGTCCTGAACTAGAAACAGAACCGGAACCCTCCGCAGACATGCTGCGTTGATCGCCTCGAAAAATTCCCCCTCACTCGTCGAACCGTCTCCACCGGAAACGTAGGCGATTTCGTCCGAGTGATGGGTCAAACGATCACCCAAGGGGGCCTGGCGCGCCTGCTCGAGCGCCTTCGGGAATCGGTCGTAATACAGGGATGCTTCGGCCGCGCCGACGGCATGAAGCCATTGCATCCCCGTTGCGGAAGCACTCGGGACGATATTGAGTCTCCTACTTCCCCAATGCGACGGCATCTGTCGCCCGCCGGAGGAGGGGTCGTCCTTGGCCCCCACGGCTTGCAGCAGCATATCGAGCGGCGTCACACCCAGCATGAGCATCAGAGCCCGGTCACGATAATAGGGGAAAAACCAGTCATAGCCCGGCTTGAGAACCAGCCCGGCGGCAGCCGAGACACCCTCATGTCCCGCTCCGCTGATTTGAAAGAAGATCCTGTTCTGGCGCTTGAGCTGAATCTCGCGGTCGTCCAGGCGCCGGGAAAGGAACATCGTGCGGTAGACACGTAGGAGCGCTTCCCGATCAAGACCGTGGTACTTCGAGGAATCCAATATGGCTGTTTTGATTTTGGTTTGCGAGGCCACCCTGCCCGCCTCCGCTGGACCGTCCGCCGTCACACCCAACCTTCGGCCCATTATAGCCAAATCACCCTGTTTACATAACCCGTGCTCGCCTGGAAGTACCCGCATGGGAACGAGCGGTTGGCGTGCCTGGCCATGTTCCGGCGGGGTCGCTGACGTTCAGTCTAATCGAGTGAGTCGAAAAGTTCGGCTGTCTTGGGGAATTCCGGATCGCCGGTGCGGACCGTTTGCCATTTCGCCGATTTGAATGGTTCTTCGACGGGAATCCGGTCGAGCCAGCGCTGGTGTGAAAGCTTCTCGTGCTCGGAAAAGCTAAGACGCACGAGTAAACGAACGCCCCCGGAATTCTTGGCTTGGTTCTTCTCCTTGGTCGGTTTCTTCTTGGCCGATTTGCCGCGCCCAGGCTCCTCCGCCCTCTCGTCTCCTCCGCTTTCGGAGGAATTGGTGCGTTCAAACCGCAGCAGCATCTTGTTGCCCAGACGGAAACCCTGCTTCCAGGCGTCCACCTTGTGCCGCGCCTGCTGGGCTGCCTCCTCATTCGTGCCAAAGTCAAAAACAAAAATCGATTGTGGCATAACACCCTCTATAGCGACCCCGCCCGGACGTGTCAAGGGCAAGGGAATAGGCTCACAGTTCGAGTTGACCGGAACAATCCTCTGCCAGCCTGTGCTACGATGCCGTCGGACCGTAAATAGGCGCTGGAGTTTCCTGAACCGTCCGACGATCGATGATGACTCCTGGCCGCCGTTGGGCGCCAGGAGTTTTTTTGTTGGCCTCAAGCCGGTCGTATTTCTGGATACCGGTAGGTGAGTGGGAAATGGACAAGCAAAAGCTTCTTCAATACATCGATCACTTTAATCACCAACGCTACGAGGAGGTCATGGCTTTCTACCATCCCGACGTCGTAATCGAATACCCAACCATGCTCGCCAATCCGCAGGCGCCGCCGGTCACGCGCCGGGGACGCGCCGGCTTTCTCGAGCAATACCTCGTCCTGCATCAACATTGCCGCGAAGCCCTCGAAGCCCGGACGGTCTTGCAAGACGGCAATATGATGGCGGCTGAGATGTATACCGAATTCCATTTCTTTAAGGATTATCCGAACTTTTCCGGCCGCCGCATGAAAGCCGGTGACGTCTACATCACCACGAACTGGTGCATCTACACGGTCGAAAACGAAAGATTCACACACATCCGTGTCGCCCACTTTCGCCTCCACGATCCCAAAACCGCGCGGCTGTAGGCCGGACGCAATCCAGCAGCCCAGATACCTACTGATTATAAAAACGATAGACCTGAACTTGCGCCTGGGTGACCCGCTATGGTAGTGTGAGCGAACAAAAGGCGAAGGTTCCCCTTGGGAGGGCTCATGTCGTCACTGCGGCAGGGCTTGGCGGCAAGACCGATTTCGACGCTCGATACGTTTCATGACATCCTCCGGAGTCTTGCAGGGCGGGATCGTTCTGAGCCCGTTCTCTCGGTTCAACACATTCCTGCGCGGGAGGCGCACTTCTGCCCCCTGCCCGCCTGGGTCGATCCGAATCTTGCGGCTGTGTATCGCAGAAAGGGAATTGACCAACTCTATTCTCACCAGGCCGCTGCCTGCGAACTGGCTCACGATGGACAAGATTTTGTGGTTGTTACGCCTACCGCTTCGGGGAAAACGCTCTGCTATAACCTGCCCGTTCTCCATGCCATTGTCGAAAATCCGGACACGCGCGCGCTGTATCTGTTCCCCACCAAGGCCCTCGCGCAGGACCAGCTGTCGGAACTTTATGACCTCGCCACAGGCCTCGACGATTCGTTCGGTGTCTTCACTTATGACGGTGACACGCCGTCCGACGCCCGCAAAGCCCTTCGCGAGCGTGGCCACATCATTCTCACCAATCCAGACATGCTGCACACAGGCATCCTGCCACACCACACAAAGTGGATTCGCGTCTTCGAAAATCTGCGCTATATCGTCCTCGACGAACTGCACACATATCGCGGCGTCTTTGGCAGTCATCTGGCGAACGTCCTGCGGCGTCTTCGACGCGTCACCAAGTTCTATGGCTCACGCCCTCAATTCATCTGCTCGTCCGCCACGATCGCCAATCCTGGCGAGCTAGCTTCTCAGCTCACCGAGCGCGAGATGGAGGTCGTCGACAATAACGGCGCGCCTGCCGGCGAAAAATTGTTCGTTTTCTACAATCCCCCTATGGTCAACCGTCATCTCGGCGTTCGCCGCAGCTACTTGAACGAAGCGACGCGCGTCGCCCAGGAATTACTCAACCGCCATCTGCAAACAATCGTGTTCGCCAATAGCCGCTTGCATACCGAAGTGCTCCTCACCCACCTCCAGCACGCCCATCCACCGCAACCGGGTGTTCCGGAACCGATTCGCGGCTACCGCGGGGGCTATCTACCCTCCGAGCGCCGTCGAATCGAACGGGGATTGCGCGAGGGTCAGGTCCTGGGTGTCGTCTCAACGAGCGCGCTCGAATTGGGCATCGATATCGGTTCATTGGATTGCTGTGTCATGGCCGGCTATGCGGGCTCGATCGCGTCGACCTGGCAGCGTGCCGGTCGCGCCGGCCGCCGCAGCGGGACTTCTTGCGCCGTCATGGTGGCGTCTTCTGCACCGCTCGACCAGTTCATTGTTCAGCATCCGGAATACTTCTTCGGACGCTCTCCCGAACATGCCTATATTCAGCCGGACAACCTCGAAATTCTCATCAATCATTTGAAATGCGCAGCGTTTGAACTTCCGATCACTCCGGAGGACCGATTTGGCTGCGTGGACCTTCCCGAGCTCTGCAACCGGATGGCCGAGGCTGGCTTCTTGCATCTAAGCGGCGGCGATTGGCACTGGGTGCAGGAAGCTTATCCGGCCGACACGATTAGCCTGCGCTCGGTAACCTCGGACAATTTCGTGATCGTTCAGTCGCACACCGACGACGACGGCAATCCTTGGGGCTCGAAAAAGGGTGCTCCCGAAGTCATTGGCGAAGTCGACTTCTCCTCCGCCCTCACGACCGTCCACCCGAAAGCCATCTATCTGCACCAGGGACAGACCTATCATGTGGAGCATCTCGATTTCGATCAGCGCAAGGCCTATGTCCAGCCAGTTCGCGTCGAATACTATACCGATGCGATTCGCTCCACGCAGGTGCGCGTCCTCGCCATCGCTCGACAGGAATGGACCGAGGGCCACTGTCGTTCTCACGGCGACGTCTTAGTCCGCTCGCAAGTCGTCGGCTTTAAGAAAATCAAGTTCTCGACCAACGAAACGATCGGCGACGGCAAACTCGAACTGCCGGAGAATGAAATGCACACCACGGCCTTCTGGATTACGCTCAAGCGCGCCCTGCTCGAATCGCTGCCCTTTGCACTCCGAGATCGTCAGGGTGGTGTTTTCGGGCTCTTGTACGCACTGCAGTCCATGGCCACGCTCCTGCTGATGTGCGACAAACGCGACCTCGGCACGGCCGTCGGCGAACGCCCGCCCAGCCCCGGCATCGAAACAGAATGGCACCCCTGCAACGTTCGATCTGACGATTCCCTCCCCAAGCAGGAATTCTTTGAGCCCAACTTGTATCTCTACGACGCCTATCCGGGCGGGATCGGATTCAGCGAGCCGCTTTATGGCATTCACGATCTGCTCGTGCGGCGCACGCGCGAACTGGTGGCTGGGTGCCCCTGTGCGAACGGTTGCCCGTCCTGCGTAGGACCTGGCGGCGAAAAAAACGAGCACGCCAAGGATGCGGCTCTCGCCATTCTTGAACATCTCTGCGCCTCATCCACGGAAGCGTGCCGATGAGCTCAGTCGACCGACTCGCGCGCATGCAAGCGCTGCAGCCAGCCCGTAGGCGTCTCCCCACCGCCTCGGTCGTTGGGTGGGACGCCCCTCGCGGGTTCTCTCCTGATAAGCCCGCCGGCGCGGAGCGGCTCGCCGAGATTTTGGGCGCTCAGCGTAGGCGCAACTCCTTCGGCGAACATCTCGCCCTGCGTCGATGGTTTTCTGAACCGATCGGCGCCCAGGCGGTCGGCGTTCAACCGTCGGGAATTCTTGATGCCGCCGTATTGCGCCTGCTTGCACCGGCTCTCCCAGGTTGCGCAGACAATCCTCAAAACTGGCTCTTCATCGACACGGAAACCACGGGCCTCGCGGGTGGAACCGGAACGTATCCGTTTCTGATCGGTGTCGCGTGGTGGGATGCGGGAGGCCTGGAAGTCGAGCAATTCTTTATGCGCGAACAGAGCGAAGAGCATTCTCTGCTGCTCGCGCTTGCTGAGCGCATCGCCGAGCGCCCGGTGATCGTTTCGTTCAACGGGAAATCCTTCGATTGGCCACTGCTTGAGACACGCTACCAAATGACGCGCCTCATCCCGCCCCCCCTGCCGCGTGCCCACATCGATTTTCTCCACCCGGCGCGCAATCTTTGGCGGCTGCGCCTGGGCTCGGTGCGCCTGGCAGAGCTAGAAAGGCATATCCTCGGATGGAATCGTGGCGCGGATGTGATCTCCGAGCTGATTCCACAACTCTATTTCGACTACCTGCGGGGAGGGCCGCCGGAACCGCTCGCTGCCATCTTCCTACACAATCAAATGGACCTGAGGGGCCTGGCCGGCCTCGCCACCCGGGTTCTTGATCTGCTCGAGGACCCGGAACGCCAGGGCCGCGATCCCCTCGAACTGTTCGGACTATCCCGCATCTGCGAGCGCCGAGGCGAAGCGGTCCGGGCCCGCAAACTCTACGAGCGCTCGATCGCGAGTGCTTTACCTCCTCGGACTGACCGCCTGGCACGCCGGTCGCTTGCGCAACTAGCCAAACGCGATGGCGACCACCCTCTGGCTTGCCAGTTGTGGGAGCAACTGCTCGATAGTTCGCGAGAAGGCTTGGAAGCGTACGAGCAGCTTGCCATTCACTACGAACATCGCCTGTCTGAGCCGCATCGCGCTCTGACGCTCGTGCGCAAAGCCCTCGCCGAGCTGCGCCGGGTGGGCCTTGCTGGCACGCTCGCCCCCTCTGCTCTCAAGGCCTGGCGGCTGCGCTTCGAACGGCGTCTGGCGCGCCTCGAACACAAAGGTGGGCGGCATCCTTCTGGACACCCAGAACCAGAATCGAAAGCGGCTCCGGCCGAATCTAATCAGAGGGGAAATATATGCGAGAATCGGATCAGCAAATATCGCACACTCAGAGAATTTCGGAGAAGACCATGACCCCAGTGACAGACCCCTATCTGCGCGGGCAACTCGAAAAGCGCCGCGACGAACTTACCACCGCCCTCTCGATCGCCCCGGCCGACGAAGCGTCTCTTCGCGACCTGCTTCACGAGGTGGATCATGCCATCCAGAGGATGGATGAAGGTGCGTACGGAATTTGCGAAGGTTGCCAAGGAACCGTCGAAAACGAGCGCCTCATCGCCGATCCGCTCGTACAACTTTGCCTCGACTGTCTAAGTGACGAAGAGCAGCGCGCGCTGGAACGCGATCTGGAGCTCGCCTCGCGCATCCAGCGCGGCTTACTGCCGCAAGCCGATCTTCGCTTCCGTGACTGGCGCGTTCATTACCGCTATAAACCCGCCGGCGTGGTGAGCGGCGACTATTGCGATCTCATCGCACCGTCGACCGCCGACGGAAAACTCATCTTTCTTCTTGGGGATGTTGCCGGTAAGGGTGTTGCCGCGTCGTTACTGATGACCCACCTTCACGCCATGTTCCGAAGCCTGGCGGGCATCGGTCTCGAGCTCGACAAACTTCTCGAAATGGCCAATCGCCTCTTCTGTGAAAGTACCATCGCGGGACAGTACGCCACGCTGATCTGCGGCAGCATCGGCCGCGACGGTGAAATTGAAATTGCCAGCGCCGGCCACAACCCGGCTCTCTACCTATCCCGGGAAGGCGTGAAACAGATCGGTGCCACCGGCCTCCCGCTCGGCCTGTTCCGGACGAGCCGCTATGCGGTTTCCCGCGCCCGTCTCCATCCGGACGAGAGCCTGTTGCTATATACCGACGGCATCTCGGAAGCGAACGGCGCCTCTGGCAGCGAATACGGAGTGAGCGCGTTGTCACGTGCCGCGGGCAAACGGTATGGTTCGACACCGCAGGAGCTCGTCGCGGCTTGCCTGAGTGATGTCGAGAAGCACTGCGCCGGCTCCCGTCAGACCGATGACCAGACCCTGATGGCGATTCAAAGGTCAGCGGTCGCGGCCGCCTCGTTCAACGACTGACCTGCCGAACCTGGCTCGGAAACGAAGGCGCGCAGCTACGCGCTTGGCTCACAGGAATTCTCAGAGCTGCGTTCGATTCCGATATGCGTCGAGAGGTGCTCGAATACGTGTGCGCCTCTGAGCGGCGAGGAATCAAGCATCCTCTGCAACTCTTCGATCGTGTATGCCGAACGCACCGAATCGCGAAAAAGCCGACGCATCGTGCCGGAGTAGTGCCAGCCATGCCGCCAGACGTGCAGCGGATACGCCAGGCGTCCCGGCCGCCGCAGGTCACGCAACAGGATGGCTCCGCCGGGCTTTGCAAGGCGCGCCATTTCCCGCAACAGTTTCTGCGGCTCGGCCAAATGATGCAGCACCGAATTGCACATGACGAAATCGAAGGCGGCATCGGGGAAAGGGAGGCTGTTTCCGTCGGCTATTTGAAACTCGACCCGCCCGGTGAGCAAGGGACCCGCAACCACCCGATTCTGGTTGGCCTGGGCGATCATCGCCTGGGAGCGGTCTACGCCCATGAATTTCCACAGCGTCAGCCGGTTGGCTAGCTTGATGATGATCTGGCCCGGTCCGGTTCCGATGTCCAGCGCCCGCCCCCGTGATCTTCCCGCGAGCAGCCGGACCGCATGGAGGACAAATGTGTCATCGATCGCGTCCAGATGCGCCTGTTGGGCGGCGGATGTGTAGGCCTCGACCTCCGCTCGATCATCCATCACTTCCGGCTCAGGTACCCGCGGCAGATCCAGCAGTGCCATTTCGGAACCTTAACGCGGAGACGGATCGAGCCGAATCGAAATCTGCGCCAGGGATGGAGAGATCTCGGCAGGCGATGGAGCCGGCGGCCAGACCAACGCGCGATTGATCGCGTCAAACGTCTCGCGCGTCGCGCCCTCGACCGTCAAGCAGCGCGCGGAGACGCAATACAGGAAAACACCGCCGCCACTGGTCTGGAACTCGAAAAAATTGGGGCGACGATACAGATGACTGCGGGTTGGGTATTTCCTTTCCAAGGCTTCGCTGTATTGCCCGAAATAGCGGAAGGTATCGTCCTGAGTGTCGAGCGCAAGAAGGAAAACGAGCCCGAGGTTTTTCGATTTAGGATCCTCAAAAAGGGCGTAGCGGTCGCCGTCCCAAGCGTAGGCGAGATTTTCGGCTCGCTCGGGATCCAGCAGCTGCTTCAGCACCTCTTGAAGGCCGAATTCTCCTAGCACATTTTCTTCGAGCAGCCTCCAGTCTTCGGGAACCACTCCGTTCCACGCCGGAAGGCTGACCTTGGCGGGTCCCACATTCTTGAGATAAAAATCCGGCTGCATGATCTGCTGCGTGGACACGGGAGGACGCTCGAAAAGCAGGTGGAGATCCGCCCAGCCCGTGTGGGCCTTGAGGAACTGCTGCGAAAACGTGGTGCCAGCCAGATAGGGAAACAGCAGCCCATCGCGGATATAGAGGGGAGCCTTCGCGAGCTTCGGATCTTCATTCATCTGCGCGACGGCACCTGCGCGAATCACCATCGACACATCGGCCAGATCGCGCACGCTCATCTTCGAATCGCGCAGCGCGTAATCGACCATGGCCGCCAGTGCCGTGCCTTCACTGACAGCGTCGCGGGCTAGTTCTGCGTCGTCGTTCGGGCGCGCCGCCTTAATCCACGGATCGACGTTGAACGACTGATCTTCCAGCGCGTGGGTCAGTTCATGCGACATCACATCCTTCTGCTCGTCGGCCGGAATCCAGTCGGCAATGTAGAACTCCTTGGCCTTCGGATCGTAAAGGCCCGCCACCTGTTCGGTGAGCACGTCAAGCATGAATTGATCGAGCGGGAAATTCCTGGGGATGAGACCGAAGGCCTCGAGAGATTTCTCATCGGCGTAGCGCTGGGTTTCGGTGCGGTCCTCCGTCTCTTCGCGCACGAGGTAATCCCGGATTTCTTCTTTCGATCGGAGGCTTTTCTTCAAAGGCTCCTTGATCGGCAGATGCAGAATCTCGCTCATCTGGTCGAGCACTTCGTCGGCGGCCTTCAAAAACTCAGGATTCGTCTCACCGCGAACCTGCCGTAGCGCGACGTCGTTCGCGGGCGCCAGCTCCCGACCCGCACTCACCAGCCCGACGAGAAGAACCAGCTGCGCTAGAACCCGCTTCATTCTTGCCTCCGCGTACAATCAAACAGCATAGCAGGTTTCCTGCCCGCCGATGGGGCGGGCGCGACGCCCGTCGGTTGAGAGGTATCGCGACTTTATGCCTTCAATGGGCTGGGCAGGGGGCCAGCCAGCAGGCCCCGTAGGATTTCCGAGAGTTTCTCCAGGGGAAAAGGCTTGCGAAGCACCAGTGAACCGGACTTGAAGAATTCCTCCGTCACTTGATCCGCTGGTTGCGACGTGGTGAAAACGACACGCCCAGCAAGCTCCGGGCGATGGGTCTCGATCCAACGATCGAGACCTGTCCCGGACGCCTTATCTGCCACGTCGAGGTCCGCCACGACCGCGTCAATAGCCTCTTTTTCGAGGATGTCGATCGCTTCCCTGGTGCTGCGTGCGATTCGCACGGTTCCCCCCGCCGCCGCGAGCATTTCGCGCTCCACTTGCAGTACGCTCTCTTCCGATTCGAGTAAAAGCACGGTCGCCGAAAACTGTGCCGGGGCCGGGACCGTCTTTGCCGGTGCCGCGAGATGCACGGGCAGAAGTGGGAGGGTGATCTGAAAAGTGGCCCCGCGCGGCGGCGAGTTACGAACCTGAATCTCGCCCCCGTGTTCTTTCACGATGCCGTAGCAGATGCTCAGACCAAGCCCGGTCCCTTTACCGACCGGCTTGGTCGTGTAGAACGGATCGAAGATCCGGTGCGCATTCGACACGCCGCGGCCGTTGTCGGTGAATTCGACTTTCAGGCGGTCCCCGACGGCCTCGGTGCGAATCCACAGTTCACCGGGTCCTCCTTTTTCGCGGATGGCATCCACGGCGTTATTGAGAACATTCAGAAAGACCTGTTCGAGCTGGTGAAAATCCCCCGGGGTAAGGGGCATGCGGGGATCGAATTGTCGGTGCACCACGATATTGTTGAGCTTCATATCGTATTCGCGGAGGGCCAGGGTTTCCTCGAGAATCTGATTGAGTTGCACGGGAGCGCGTTGGGGCTTATGCTGCCGTGCAAAGCTCAGCAGGTTTTGCACGATGTGGTGTGTACGTTGCGCCTGCTTGTAAAGCTTCTCCAGGTAGTCGGCGCCGCGCGGTTGAACGGAATCCTCCGACTTCAGCAGCTGGCTGTATCCCAGAATGGCCGTCAGCGGATTGTTCAGCTCGTGCGCCACGCCAGAAATGAGCTGCCCTACGGCTGCCATCTTTTCACTTTGCAAGAGTTGTTCCTGCGCATGCCGCAGCGAATCGTACGCCTCGCGAGTTTTTTCCAGAAGCAGCGACTTATCGATCGTCGTTGCGATCTGGTTGCCGACGGCAAACAGCAGGTTCAAGTCGGCTGTCGAGAAAACCCGCTTGTCGCGGCAGCCGACCAGCAGCACGCCCCTGATGCGATCCTTAGCCCACAGCACGACGACCTGAGAGACTTCCACTCCCTCCTGCCGGTGCAGCTCGCGAACCGCCTCCGGCAAACCCGGCAGCGCACCCGAGAGGACTGTCGCGTGTGCCTGGCGAATCTGTTCGATCAGCGACGCCGGCACTTCGACAAGCTCGGTTTGCCCAAGCTTCTCGGATCGATATCCGACCGCAGCCGCCTGCTTCAGAGCCAGCGAGCCTTCCTCGAGAAAGTACACCGACGCAACATCCGCAGAGAAAAGCTCTGTGACCTTGAGCAGCGCCGCCGTCAGGCCCTCCTCGAGCACGGAGGATTGGTTCAGCAGCTCGCCGATCGCGTTCAACGCCAAAAGCGCCCGGTTGCGCCGGCGAATGTCCCACTCCGCCTGCTTTTGTTCGGTGATATCGAGTAGGAAACCTTGATAGGCGACCACCGCTCCCGTTTCGTCCCGGGTTGCAAAACTGGATTCGTGCGCGGTGCGAATCTCGCCGTCGCGCCTCCGAAACTGAAATTCGAAATCAACGATTTCTCCGTAGTCATTCAGCAGACGTTGCCGGCGCTCACGGTCCACTGGGTTTACGTAGAGTTTCAGGTAAATGTCCCCTCGCAGCAGCTCATCGTGATTTTCATAGCCGAGAATGCGCATGAACGCGTCGTTGAAATCCAGGAACTGCCCCTGTGGCGTCGAGATGAACACGCCTTCTTGCACCTTTTCAAAGAGCGTTCGGTACTTGTTTTCGGCCTGC
>Ga0187782_10000936_pt1 | contig 20766 bp, 16 predicted proteins | sample 0715_SJ02_MP15_2_FD_132454 | JGI IMG/M metagenome (GOLD analysis project Ga0187782, IMG submission 132454) | Tropical peat soil microbial communities from peatlands in Department of Meta, Colombia - 0715_SJ02_MP15_20_MG | ecosystem: Environmental > Terrestrial > Soil > Wetlands > Peat | place... | reverse complement strand
CGATCACCTGAGACAAGACGAGTCTGCGCTTATCCACCATGTCGAACCCCGTAGGCCGGGTAAGAAATGTCGAGAAGGCTGCCTTCCGGAAGTTCGACCAGCGTCGAGCTCGTAATCCTTCGCCGTCCGTCCCCGGCGGTCAGGCCGAACCCAGCGCCGTTGTCTCCGGAGGGGAGGAAGAAGTTGGCCTCAAGTTTCGTTCGGTCGTTCCGGAGCGCGGCGCAGAGCAAGCCGTCGGATGTCAACTCTCGCGAGAGCAGGATGAGGCGTTCGCGCGCCTCCAGTTCCTCGGCGGACGGCATCATGCGACGGCCGGCCAGCAATGGCGCGCCCCATCCCTGACCCGAAAGTGGAAAGCCGACGTCCAGAGCCAACGGCGCGTTCACTTCGACGCCGATGGGCAAGAAGGCGACGATCGCGGGCGATGGTCCGTCCAGCCGATCGGCAAGTCCAAGCGCCGCGCGGACGAGCGCCGCCACCTTGTGGCCCGTCAGCGCGTCTGAAAGGCCCGTCGCCGAGGGCGGCGCCGCGTTGACGAGGCTCCCGGACGGCGCCTCGATCGTCACGAGCTCAAGGAGCCCGTCGTTGAAGGCGATCTCGTCCAGCCGTTCGGCAAAGGCGGCGACCAGCCCATAGCCTCGCGCGTGGCCGGACGTCATGTTGAACGGACCAGAGGGATCTGCATCCGTGCCGCCGAAATCGAGGGCCAGCGCTTCGCCGTCGATCACGATGCGCAACGCGATCGACAGCGTTCGCCCGTCGCCGTCGAACTCGATTCGGGCCGCACGTTTGACGTCCGCGAACCGCTCGGCGACGTAAGCGGCGGCAACGCGGCGGCTGTGAACGATCGCGCTCGCGACGGCGCCTTCCACCGGACGGCGGCCATGCTCCCTCAACAGCCGCAGGAGTGAGGCTGACGCGGCCCGCAGCGCCGCCACGATCGACTCGATGTCGGCTGCGACCAGCGCCTCGGCGCGGCTGTTGCGAAGGAGGAAGCGGAAGGCGTCTCGTTGCGGCGCGCCGTGACGGTAGAGCTTGAGCGGAGTGAAGCGAACCGCATCTTGCCAGGTCTCTGAAGCGAAGGGATGCAGGTCGCCGGGGAACTCGCCGGCAAGATCGGCCATCTGAGCGCGGACGGCGGGAATGAGGACCAGCTCGCTCTCGAAGAACAGCGGCGCGACGATCGTCACCATCTGCGGCGTCGAACCGCCGCTATAGGGGTCGCCAACGATGACCACGTCGCCGTCGAACAAATTAAACGCGAAGCGATCCCTCACAGCCGCGACGCTGTCGCGGATGAGATAGGCGTGTTGGGGGCCGAAATGGACCTGAGCGGCGAGCTTTCCTTCTCCGGTCAGCAGCGCGGCCGCGTAGCGCCGGCCCTCGGTCAGGCCCGGCGAGCGGGCGGTCCGGCCAACGGTTTCGGACAGCTCCCGAACCACCGCCTGCACGCGACTGTAGATAATTTGGCCGCGGACGTTCATATGGCGCGTCCGGCGTGGTCGATCTCGATGATCACGTTGTTATAGGCGTCGATCAGGCACTCGTGGCCCGGGTAGACAGCGATCGTCGTGCCCCACTGTTCAATGATCGCCGGCCCGACGATAAAGTTGCCGGGTTGCAGCTTGGCGCCGTCATAGACCGGGACGACCGTCGGGTCGGGCGCAAAATGCACCGGTCGCCATCCCTTAACAGCGAAGGATGCGTCTTCGTCGCCGAATTCCGAGGGCGTAACTTGGGGGCGCTCGCGCTGGCCGATGAGCTCGAGGCGCAGCGTGAGTATCTCGACCGGCTGGCCAACGTCCTTGTGGGCAAATAGGCGTTCATGAAGACTATGGAAGTCGTTCAGCGTCGCGTCCAGGTTGAGCTTGGTGATGCGGCGCGTCCGCGACCTTATGGGCACAGTCACCTCGTGGACCTCGCCGACATAGTGCATGTCGAGGCTGCGGCGGATTTCGAAAGTTTTGGCGACTTGCTGGCCGGACAGCCGTTCGCGGGCGCGGGCCTCCATCTGCAGGAACCTGTCGTTGAGGACATCGAAATCAATCCCCTCGAGCCGGGCGATGCTGGTGCGCGACTCGCTGATCTTGAGATCCGCCACGTTGTCGCCAAGCGCGCAGAACACCGGCGCCAGCGCCGGCACCACGACGGTTCTGACGCCAAGTTCCTCGGCTTGCTTGCCGGCATGGATGCCGCCTGCTCCACCCGCCGCCACGAGGGCGAACGCCGCGGGGTCGTGGCCACGCTTGGTCGTCACGAGTCGCGTGGCGTTGGCCATGTTGTTGTTGACGATGTCGATGATGGCGCCTGCCGCCTCGATGACGCTTAGCCCCAGCGGTTCGGCGACATCGCGGCGGATTGCGTCCTCAGCCTTGGCCCGGTCGAGAGCCATTTCGCCGCCCAAGAAGAAGTTCGGATTGAGCATTCCGAGCACCACATTGGCGTCGGTGACGGTCGGACGGGCGCCGCCGCGGCCATAGCAGGCCGGCCCTGGATGTGAGCCGGCGCTCACCGGTCCGACCTGCAGCGCGCCGCCGGCGTCGATCCAGGCGATCGAGCCGCCGCCAGCGCCGATCGTATGGATGTCGAGCATCGGCAGGGCGATGCGATAGCGGCCGATCCAGCTCTCTGTCGTAACAGCAGGCCGCAAATTCTCGATCAGAGCGATATCGTAGCTGGTGCCGCCCATGTCGACAGTGATGAGGTTGTCGTAGCCGGAGACGCTGCCGAGAAACGAACCGGCGGTGACGCCTCCGGCTGGCCCCGACAACAGAGTGTTGACCGCGTAGCGCCCGGCCTCGTCGGCGGTTAGGACGCCGCCGTTCGATTGGATGACGAAGAGCTCGCCCCGGAAGCCGTGACGCTTAAGGCGGCTTTCGAGATTCGACAGATATGCGTGCACGCGCGGCCCGACAAAAGCGTTGACGACCGTGGTTGAAACCCGCTCGAATTCACGGATCTCGGGCAGGACTTCGCTCGACAGCGACAGAAAGGCGTCCGGGAGCGCTTCACCGATCATCTCCGCCACCCGCCGCTCGTGGACGGAATTGACGAAGCTAAAGAGGAAGCACACCGCAACCGACGTCACGCCCTGCGCCTTGAGATCGACGAGAGCGGCTCGGACCTCAGCTTCGTCGAGCGGCGTCACGACGTTGCCGCGGAAGTCAATTCGCTCGCTCACGCCGAGGCGCAGACGCCGGGGCACGATCGCATGCGGCGGCTTTAGCCGTGGATCGAATACGCTCTCCTTGTAGGATCGCCGAAATTCGATCTCGTCGCGAAAGCCCTTGGTGGTGATCAGGCCGACTTTGGCGCCGTCATATTCCAGCAGAGCATTGGTCGCCACCGTCGTCCCATGAACGATGACTGGAAGGTCAGCAAGAAACGTCGGCAAATTCTGCCCCAGATCGCCAGCGAGCCGGGTGAGCGCGTCGATCACGCCATCGGACTGATCGAGGGTCGAGGGCACCTTCGCTGCGCGGATCTCTCCGTCCCCGCCGATCGCCACCAAGTCCGTGAAAGTGCCGCCGACATCGATGCCAACTTTCCATTCAGTCATAGCTTCGCTTGCCCTCGATCTCAGGACCAAGCGGACCTGAGAGACCATCCGACACAAACCACCGCGCGGGAAGACTCAAGGAAAAAATGACTAATTCGATCGACAATAAAGAAATAGGAAGATATGGCTTATTTCCTCCAGGGTTACACAAGTCACGAATAAAAAATGTCGTACGGGCTCCGGGGCGCTGCGTCCGCCAGCCATCGATCAGCCTGTTGCGCCGTGCAAGCACAATCAGAGAGGCGGTATTCAGATGGCGAAAACTGTTAGGTTTTGGGGGTTGCCGGCGTTGGCCGCCCCCGCGGCGCTCGTTGCGGGACTGGCGCAGGCTGCGTCAGGTCCGCTCGTGGTCAACTATTCCCTGCCGCCGCCGACGCTCGATCCGGCCGCCGTATGCGATATTGCCGACAACGGCTTCATCGCCAGCCTTTACACGCCATTGCTGAAATACGATTCCAAACCGGCGGCTGGCGCGCCGGCCGGGGTCAAGGTGACGACCGAGGACACCACAAAGATCATTCCCTACCTCGCCCAGTCCTACGACGTGTCCGACGAGGGCAAGACGGTGACCTTCAAGCTGCGTCCCGGCCTGAAGTTTCCCAGCGGCAATCCGATTGACGGCGCCGCAGTGAAGGCGTCGCTCGAATATGCCTGGAAAAGCGGCACATGCGGCACCTACTTCCTGGAGGCCGGGCAATTCGGAAACACGCAAGCCATCGAAGCGCCCGACGAGGCGACAATGGTGATCAAGCTGAAGCACGCCGAGCCGCTGGTCTTCCATTCGTTCACACAGTCGAACCTCGGCATCATCGACCTCAAGGCGGTGGAAGCCAACGGCGGCAAGAGCTGGCTTGCCACGCATTCGGCCGGCTCCGGCCCATATGTGCTCGACTCCTACGACCCCGGAGTTCGTGCCGTCTTCAAGGCCAATCCTACCTTCTTCGGCGACAAGCCGATCGAGCCGGAGGTCGTCGTCAACTTCATCACCGACAATGCGACGTTGCTGCTCCAAGCGCGCAACGGCCAGGCCGACGTTACGCTTGGTCTCTCCAAGGCCTCGGTCGCCAGCCTCGCCGACAGCGACAAGCTCAAGGTCATCAAGATTCCGACCGCTCGCTGGCAGCTCGTAAGCCTGCCAAACCAGCAACCGCCCTTTGACAATGTCAAATTCCGACAGGCCTTGACCTACGCGGTGCCCTACGACGCGATCCTGGCAAACGTGGCGCACGGCTTCGGAACGCTGTTCTTCGGCCCTTATCCTCCGCAGTTCCCTGCCTATAACGCCGATATCGCCAAGCCACGCGGCTACGATCCTTCCGAAGCGAAGACCCTCCTGGCCGAATCGGGCGTTAAGACGCCAATCAGCGCCGACATTATCATCCACGAAGGGCAGAACGACCAGGAGCAGATCGCCACGATCGTCCAGGGGGCATGGTCGCAACTTGGGGTTAAGCTGACCATCCACAAGTTGGCCGCCGCCGCCTATCAGGAGGCCGTTGCGTCCCCGAAGAAGCAAGGCTTGATCGTCCGATTCGACGGCCCGTCGGTGCAAGATCCCGCCTGGTTGCTCGACTATGACCTACGCGCCAAGTCGATCTTCAACACCAGCAATTACGACAGCCCCGAGGCCGAAGCCTTGCTCGACAAGGGTCACCTCACTCTCGACGCCGCCGCTCGCCAGCCGCTCTGGGATCAAGTCGCCAAGATCTGGATCGCGGATGCGCCGCGGATCCCGGTTTACGCCGATACGTACACCGCGGTGGTCAGCGGCGCAGTGACCGACTGGCACTTTGCGCAGAACGGCCCGTTCGACCTGAACCTCTGGGGCCGCCGCTAATCCAGAGAGCGCCGGCCAAACAGGCGGAGGCCGCGCTTTGCCGCCGTGGTCGCTTTCTGTTGCGTTTTGGGTCGCCTTCGAGGTTCGTCGCAGGGGACGACGCCCGTGACGGAGGCGGTTTTGGCCAACGACAAGGCGACGACCGAAGCGACAGGGCGCCGATCGCATTCCCCAGGCCTTGGGCACAGGACATCGCTCGTTATCGGGCTGGCTCTCGCCGCGCTGTTGATCGCCGCCGCCGCAATCGGACCCTGGCTTTGGTCGCTTGACCCGCTGGCGATGGATTTCGCGGCGCCCTTGGCGCCCCCGTCGGCGGACCATCCCATGGGCACCGACGCCAACGGCAGGGATGTGTTGGCGCGCGCTCTGGCGGGCGCCCGCATCTCGCTGTTTGTCGGCGCGATTGTGGTCGCGACCGGTTTCCTTAGCGGCGGCGGCGTGGGGATCGCCGCCGCTCTCGGCCGACGCTGGCTCGACGCCTTGCTCATGCGCATCGTCGATGCGCTCGCCGCCTTCCCGCCGCTCGTGCTCGCCATGGCCGTGACCGTCGGCTTCGGCGTCGGTCTGACCACCGCGACCGTCGGAATTGCGCTCTCGTGCGTCCCGTTTTTTGCCCGTCTGATGCGCGCCGATGTCTTGCGCATCCGCGCCTTGCCGTTCGTCGAAGCAAGCGTTGCCGTCGGCGTTGGTCCGTGGCGCATGATTTTTCGTCATGTCTTGCCGCACGCCGCGCCGACCATGCTGGTGCAATGCGCCTCGGTCTTCGGCTATGCAATCCTGACCTTGGCAGGCCTCGGCTTCATCGGCCTCGGCGCCCAGATTCCGGAACCTGAATGGGGCGCAATGATCACCGACGGCATGCAGTATGCTTTGACCGGCCAATGGTGGCTGGCGTTTTATCCGGGGCTCGCGGTTCTTCTCGCGGTCGTGGCGGTCAATCTTCTGGCTGATTATGCGCAGGCGGCTCTCGGCGTGCGAGGGCTTGAAGCGTGATTCGGTTTTTCTGGAAACGCATCTCGGCCTCCGCCCTCTCGCTGTTCGGCGCCTCGTTGGTCGCCTTCTTCCTTCTGCGCGCGTCTCCCGGAGATCCTGCGCGGCTGTTTCTCGGGCCCTTCGCCGGCGAGGAGGCGCTGAAGCGCGTGCGCGCCGACCTCGGCCTCGACGGATCGCCGCTCCTTCAATACCTGATTTACGTCCGGCGCTTTCTGGCTGGCGACTGGGGTTTTTCCTATTCCACTGGACAGCCGGTGGCGACGCTGATCGCCCGTCGCTTCCCGGCGACCCTCGAACTCGGCCTTTACGCCTTCCTGATCGCCTTTCTGTCGGCCCTGGCGCTGGCTCTGGTCGCCGCATACCGGCGTGGTCCTGTCGACGGAACCGCGCGAGCGATTTCGTTTTTCACCATGGGCGTGCCGCCGTTTTGGTTCGGGCTGATGCTGCTCTTGATGTTCTTCGAGGCGCTCGGTTGGCTGCCCGGCCCCGATGGGCGCCTCTCCATCAAGGTGATTGAGCCGCCGAGGGTCACCGGGCTGCTGACCATCGATGCGCTATTGGCCGGCGATTTCGCAGCGTTTCGCGACGCCTTCGCCCATCTCGCCTTGCCGGCCCTCACGCTCGGGCTAACTCCGTTTTCTTTCTTGTTCCGCCTCTTGCGCGCAAATTTGATCGACGTCTGCCGCGAGCCGTTTATTCTCGTCGCGCGCAGTGGAGGGCTGACGCGTTGGGGAGCCTTCCTCCGCCATGCTCTGCCTAACGCTTTCATGCCGACTTTAACCGCTTCGGGACTGCTCTTTGGGCAGCTTCTTGCCGGGAGCGTCCTCGTCGAGCGCGTCTTCGTTTGGCCCGGCGTCGGCGCGCTCGTTACGGATGGCGTTCTTAAGCAGGATTTCTCGGTGGTGCAGGCCTTCATCCTGCTCAGCGCCGCTATCTATGTGGTGTGCAATCTAATTGTCGACCTGCTGGGGGGCGTGATCGACCCGCGACTTGCCGTTTCAGGAGGCGATAGGTGAGCGATCGCGTGCTCGAAGTCTCCGGACTGAGCGCCGTGTTCGCGACCAGGGAGGGAACGGCAGCCGCTCTCAGGGACGTCTCATTTTCGCTCGAGGCCGGCCAAAGGCTGGCGGTGGTGGGCGAATCGGGCTGCGGCAAGTCGACGCTGGCGCTTGCTCTGCTCGGGCTGCTCGATCCGCCCGGTCAGATGATCGGCGGACTGATCCGTCTCAACGGCCGCGACATCGCTAACCTGCCGGAGCGGCAAATGAAGGCGATCCGCGGCAGGGAAATCTCCCTAATCTTCCAGGACCCGATGGGCTCCCTCGACCCCATCAAGACCATCGGGTCGCAACTTGTTGATGCGCTGCGCCGCCATCAGCCTGGACTCGCGCGCCGCGCCGCGCGTCGACGAGCCGTCGAACTCCTCGGCGAAGTTGAGATCGCCGACGCAGAGCGGCGGCTCGGCGACTATCCGCACCATTATTCGGGCGGCATGCGTCAGAGAGTGATGATCGCCATCGCCATCGCCAACAATCCAAGCGTTCTCGTCGCCGATGAACCGACCACCGCGCTCGACGTCACGGTCCAGGCGCAGATCCTCAAGCTCTTCGAGCGTCTTGTCGACCGACGCCGCATCGCCCTTCTGTTGATCACTCACAATCTCAGCCTCGTCGCCGACTTCTGCGAGAGCGTGCACGTGATGTATGCGGGACGCTTCGTCGAGTGCGGCAGCGTCGACGCGGTGTTCAACCGCCCAGCCCACCCCTATACCGAAGCGCTGCTCAAAAGCATTCCCGATCCGGAACGGCGGAAGGGGCGGCTGCCGACGATCGCTGGACTGCCGCCAGATCTCAGGCGCCTGCCGAAAGGCTGCGCCTTCGAACCGCGCTGTCCGCTTGGCAATGGCCGACAGATCTGCGTTTCCGTCGCGCCTCGCCGTCAGAGAGTGGGAGGGCGAGGCGAGGATGCGTCCGCAGAGTGCCACTTTGCAGCGGAGAAGATGACGGCTGGCGTCGTGTCGTGAGCGATCCTCTTCTTGAGGTCTCCAATCTTTGCAAGGTCTTCAATTTTGCCGGAGGCCCCCGCTCCTCTGAGCGACAGCTGAGGGCGCTCGACGGCGTTTCCTTCACGCTCAAACGCGGCGAGACGCTCGGCGTCGTCGGGGAATCGGGCTCAGGCAAGTCGACGCTTGCCCGCTGCCTGCTGCGACTTATTGAGCCATCGGCCGGCTCAGTGAGTTTCGATGGGCTCGATCTCCTCGCACTGCCGGGCAGCGAACTCAGGCGGTTCCGCCGGCGGATGCAGATTGTTTTCCAGGATGCGACGGGCGCCCTCGATCCGCGGATGACCGTCGGAGATCTCATCGAAGAGCCGCTCCTCGCTCACGGCATCGGCAACGCCGCCGAGCGTCGTAGACGCGTCGAGGCGCTGCTCGCGCGCATCAGTTTAGGGCCGGACGTTGCAAGGAGACGGCCGCACGCTTTTTCGGGCGGCCAGCGCCAGCGGATCGGCATCGCTCGGGCCCTCGCTCCAAACCCGGAATTCATCATCCTGGATGAGCCGGTCTCGGCCCTCGACATGTCGATCCAAGCGCAGGTTCTCAATCTTCTCAAGGATCTGCAACAAGAACTGGCGCTGACCTATCTCTTCATCGTCCACGACCTTAGCGTCGCGGAGTTCTTCTGCGACCGGATTCTCGTCCTTTACCTCGGCGAGGTGATGGAGACCGGCCCAAGCAGCGCGCTTTTCCGCGGTCCCCAGCATCCCTACACGGCGAGCCTCGTCTCCGCCATTCCTGCTGGTCATCGCCGGGAACGGCGGAAACGTTTGGTCTTGCAAGGAGAAATCACGCCGATCGGAGCCAACCGACCAGAAGGCTGCGTCTTTCGTTCGCGCTGTCCGGTCGGCCGAGACCGTGCGGTCTGCGCCGAGATCCGGCCACGGCTGCAGTCAGTGGCCAATGGCGTCGAAGTCGCCTGCCATTTCCCTGGCTCGCTATCGGCTTGAGCTCGCGACGCCGCCCAATCTCCATGGCTGGCTCCTCAATGTGGCGACGGCTTCACCGCTTAAGCCGGCCGTTTGAACGTGAGCACGTTCTCGCCGGCCTCCCCCTTGCAATGCCGGGGCCGGGCGTCCGTCAGCTCTCGCCGCCTGGCCAGCGCGTCGGAGCGTCGATACGCCTGCTCGGCCTTGTCGCCGATGACGTGGGCGGGCGCGTGTCCTGCCGGATCGCGCGGGAAGTCCGCTTCGTTGCCCGCCCAATCGCGGAATGAGCTCCGGAAGCCATGCGCGGTGTAGTGAGACCAGGCGCGCCGCAAAAATATCTCGAAGGCCATGTTGGACAGCGGCCTCATCCGGTCCCGACGACATATCGAGTGAGAATTCATAGGGCCAAGGCGTTGACGTCGCGCTCGTCATCGTCGGCCCCGGCGAGCGCCCGCCGGGCTCGCCCCGACCCGCCGAGGCTTGATGGTCGTCAATGCCCTCGTGGGGCGGGCCGCCAAAGTGAGGCGAAGGAGCGGCCGCTTCCGCCGCTTCGAATGGAAGAGACCGTGACTTGACCCCAGCCGGACCGAAGGATCGTATCGGTTCGGGGCGCTGTCGCGGACGTTCGTTTCGACAGTTCGCCCTTGGCGCCGATCAACGCCGGGCTCGCTGTCGAAGGGAACCGGCTGGAGACGCTGACCCGCGAAGCGCGCGCTCATGTCGATCCTCTAACCGTTCGCGGCGTCGCGCTGCAGCCGACCTTCGGACTTCAACGCCAGGAGCTACGGCCGCGACGGCTCGGGGAGCGTGTGGGGGAAAGGCGCTTGACCACAGGTGAGCCGGGAGCCGGGCGTCGCCATGCGGGACCTGCCGAGTCTTTCCGCGACGGAGGCGAGCGCGGGTCCGCCATGCATGGCGGGACTCAAGCCTCCTCGTCCGAACTCGCGCCGTTGACCTTCGAGCCGCCGCGCGCCGCCTCGACGAGCGCGCCGCTGTCGATCCTCGGAGACGGGTCGCCGCCGCGCTGGCGGCCGGGCGAACGGCTGGAAGCCGTCATCGAGGATGCCTGTCGCCGCTTCGCCGAGCGCGCGGCTGTGGACGAGGACGCGCGCGTCTTAAGCTTCCGGGAACTCGATGCGCGCGCCAATCGTCTTGCCCGATGGTTCCAGGCCCGCGGCGTCAAATGCGGCGCAAAAGTCGCCACGCTGCTCGGCCGCGGCGTCGACGCCTATGCGACGCTCTATGCGCTTTTGAAGGCGGGGGTCGTCTACGTGCCGCTCGACGCAAGCCATCCGATCGAGCGCGTCAACTTCATTCTTCGCGACTCGTCCGCCTCGCTCGTCGTCGCCGAGCTTCGATTCGCCGACCGTCTGACCGGCTGCGACCTTCCGCAGATCGTGCTGACGAGCGCGCTCGCCGGCATCGAAAGTCTCTCGGACGCGCCCCTTAGCGGGGCTGAGCGCCCGCAGCCCGCCGAACCGCTCTGCTACATCCTCTATACGTCGGGCACGACGGGACATCCCAAGGGCGTCGCCGTCGCGCATTCGAGCATCTGCAATTTCGTCCGCGTCGCCGCGGCCGCTTACGGCTTTGCGCCCGGCGATCGCGTCTACCAAGGCATATCGACGGCGTTCGACTTCTCGGTCGAGGAGATCTGGGTCTCGCTGGTCTCCGGCGCGACCATCGTGCCGAACGCCTCGCCGATGAGCCTGTTCGACGGGGAGCTCGCCGCCTTCCTTTTAAGCCGCCGCGTCACTTGCCTCTGCTGCGTGCCGACGCTGCTGGAATCCCTCGATCGCGACCTGCCGGACGTGCGCCTGTTGATCATCGGCGGCGAGCCGTGCCCGGCGCCGCTCATCAAGCGCTGGAGCCGGCCGGGCCGCGTCGTCATCAACAGCTATGGCCCGACCGAGACGACGGTGACCGCGACATTCGGCCCGCAGTCGCCCGACCTGCCGATCACCATCGGCGGGCCTCTTCCGACCTATTGGGTCGTCATCCTGGACCCGGCGGGCGAGCGCGTGCTGCCGATCGGCGAGACTGGCGAAATCGGCGTCGCCGGAATCGGCGTGGCGGATGGCTATCTCAACCTCGACGCGCTCACCCGCGCGCGGTTCATCCCGGATTTTCTCGCCCTGCCGCACAACGCGAGCGAGCGGATTTTCCGCACGGGCGACCTTGGCCGCGTCGTCGAACGCGGCGAGGTCGAGTACCTTGGACGGATCGATACGCAGATCAAGCTGCGCGGCTATAGGATCGAGCTCGCCGAGATCGAATCCGTTCTTCTTGATCTTCCGGGCGTCGGGCAGGCGGCGGCCGCGCTGAAGGAAGTGCTTCCGCGCGCTCCCGAGCTTGTCGCCTATTATTCTTTGAAGCCCGGCGCGGCGCCGCTCTCGGCGGAGGCGGCGCTTTTAAGAATGCGGGCGCTCCTGCCGGCCTACATGGTCCCGAGCTTCCTCGAGCGCGTACCCTCGCTGCCGATGCTTGTCAGCGACAAGGTCGATCGCGACCGGCTGCCGCCGCCGCAATCGCCCCGCCTTCGCTTCAATGGAGGCCGCGCGCCGCCGGAAACGCCCACCGAGCGGCTGCTTTGCGAGGCGTTGCGCGACAGCCTGGGCCTCGATGAGGTTTCTACGGAAGCGGATTTCTTCGCCGATTTCGGCGCTCATTCCCTGCTGATGGCGCGCTTTTGCGCCGAGCTTCGACGGCGCTCGCCTGGATCGAGCGTCAGCATGCGCATGGTCTATTCGAATTCGACCGTGCGCCGACTTGCTCAGGCGCTCGAGGCGTCTCGCGTCGCGGAGGCTTCGGCGCAGGACAACGAGCCGAGGCATCGTCCCTCGCGCCTTTCCTATCTTTCCTGCGGCGGCCTGCAGATGGCCGCCTATCTCCTGATCGGCGCCGCAAGCATTTTGCTGCTGCAAGCGAGCCTCGAGTGGACCTATTCGGCAATCGCGGCGCCGAGCGCTCTCCTCGAGCGCTCCCTGATCGTCGCCGCGGCCTGGTTCCTCGGACACAATGGGCTTGCAATCGCCGCGAAATGGCTGCTCATCGGGCGCGCTACGCCAAAGATTGTGCCGCTTTGGACGCTGGCCTATTTCCGCTTCTGGCTGGCGAAGCTTGCGGTTCGCTCGGCTCCCGCGGCCGCCTTTCCCGGCACGCCGATCTACCACGCTTATCTCAGACTGCTGGGCGCCAGGATCGGGCGCGGCGCCGTCGTCTTCGCATCACTCGTCCCGATCGCCGCGGATCTCTTTGAGGTCGGCGAAAGGGCGATCGTCGGCAGAAGGGTGATTGCGACCGGCTATGCGGTCTCCGGCAACAGGCTTCGGCTCGATGCGGTGCGGATCGGGCGCGGCGCCTATGTCGGGGAGGCGAGCGTGCTCGACGTCGGCGCGACGATCGAGGCCTATGCGCAACTCGGGCATTGCTCGTCGCTTGGACGCGGGCAGCGCATCCCTAAGGGCAAACGCTTTCACGGGTCTCCCGCCATCGAGACCCAGACGAACTTCCGGATGAGGCAAGAGCTTCCCCACTCGGGGCTGCGCCGCGGCGCATTCGCGATCATGCAAGTCGCATCGCCGATCGTGCTCGCAGCGCTGGCGCTCGCCCTCGCCACGTTCGGCGTCGCCGCCTGGGGCGATCTCGCGGAAGCGACGTCGGCAAGCCCAATGTCCCTGCTTTCCTCGGCGTTTGCGACGTCTCTCGGCGTCAGCCTCGCGGCGCTTTTCCTGTCGCTTGCTGCCGTCTATGTCTTGCCCCGCGTCGCCCGGCTCTTTCTCAAAGCCGGCCGCGCTTACCCTCTCTACGGCTTTCATTTCGCCTTGCAGAGCCTGGTCATGGCCGCCGGCAATTCGCCCTTCAACAACCTGCTCTTCGGCGACAGCGTTTTCATCGAGCCTTACTTACGCTTCGTGGGCTGGCGCCTTGCGCGAGCGGAACAGAGCAGTTCGAATTTCGGCTCCAACCAGGCGCAGGACAATCCTTTCCTCTGCTTGGTCGGAGCGGGGACAGCCGCCTCCGACGGGCTCTTTCTCGGCAATATGAGGACCTCGAGCTCCGCCTTCAGGCTCGACGAGTGCCGCCTCGGCGCACGCAGCTTCGTCGGCACCGACGTCTATGTTCCGCCGGGCGCGCGCATCGGCGACAATTGCCTGCTCGCCACGAAGGTCATGGCGCCGATCGACGGGCCCATTCGCGAAAATGTCGGGTTGCTCGGCTCGCCGGCGATCGTCATTCCCAGGGCGGCGCGGCGCGACATCGAACTGCTCGAGCGCCTTGGCGGCGCCGAAAAGGCGCTCCGCCTGCGCCGCAAAACCCTGCGCAACGTCGCAACGATGGGCGTTCTGCTCGCCTCGCGTTGGCTCATCGCTTTTCTGACGATCTCCTCTTTCGCTCTGGCGGCGGCGATCTTCGGCGCGACGGACAGGCTGGCGATCCTGAGCGCCGCCGCCATCGACGCCGCGCTCACGCTTCTTGTGCTCATCGTCCTCGAACGCGCCTCGCTCGGCTTCGGCCGTCTGCGTCCGGAGGTGGCGACGGTCTACGATCCGGCCTTCTGGCGGGTCGAGCGCTACTGGAAGCTGTCGGACTCGCCGCTCTTCGACCTCTTCGCCGGAACGCCCATGCGCAACCTCGTGTCGAGATCGCTCGGCGTCCGCATCGGCTGCATGGTTTTCGACGACGGCTGCGTCATCACCGAACATACGCTGGCGGCGATCGGCGACGAGGCCAACCTCAACGAAGCGAGCGTCGTCCAGTCGCACTCGCTTGAGGAAGGCGTTTTCAAGTCGGACAACATCGTCGTCGAGGCGGGGTGCGCGATCGGCGCCGGCGCGCTCGTTCACTACGGCGTCACAATGCGCCAAAACACGGTTCTCGACGCCGGGTCCTTCCTAATGAAAGGCGAGATCACTCCGCCCGATTCCCATTGGGGAGGAAACCCGGCGTCGGTCAACGCGCATGCGGCGCGTTCGGTCTAAATTCGAGGCAAGGCTCAGGCTCCATCCAAGGGCTGCGAACGACGCCCGCGCGAATCTAAAGCGCCGATCGGCTGACGATCGTCAGATTGTCGATCACGTCGACGACGCCGGGCGCAGCCCAGGCTGTTTCGCGCGCCGCAGCGCGCTCGGCCCAGGAATGGACGACGCCGCTCAACACGATCTCGCCGCCCTGCGCCGAAACTCGAATCGGCGCGTCCTGAAGGATCGCTTGGCGGCCGAGCGCTTCCTCGATTCGGCCTTTCAGGTCTTCAGGCCGCGGAGACGCGCGCAGCTCGACTGCGTTGGTCACTCCGACGACGCCGGAGAGCCGCTTCACGTCCGAGAGCGCCGCCTCGCGCCGCGGCGGCGAACGAACCTGGCCGGAAAGGGTCACCCACCCGCCTTTGACCTTCACTTTGACATCATCGCCCTGCAGGCGCGTGTCCCAGGCCAAGAGCTGCGTCGCCCGCTCGGCGAGCTCGCTGTCGCTGGTTCTTCTCGTGGGGCAGCCGCACGAGAATGTCTTGCGCCACGCCCTTCACGCCGTTGGTCGAGAGCGCCACGCGTTCGGCTTCGAGCTTTTCCGCAAAGGTCTCGACGTGGCCGCTCAGCTCGACCACGCCGTTGCGCACGGCGACGCCGACATGAGTGGGATTGACGCTCCCAGACCATTTCAGGCCCTCAAGAACGTCCTGTCTGATCACCTCGTCCGAAACCATCTTAAGCCTTCGTCGCCCTCATGGCCCGCTCCGCCATGTGTGCGCGCTTCGCCGGCAATAGCTTTGACATGAGGCAATCCCTTAAAGGCGCGGACGTGAAAGAATGAATAAAAGCCGGCGCGGCGATCATCGTTGATCCCGCGGGCTGCCTTTTGGCGAACCGCCGAAGACGATGCGATTTGGCCGAGACTGAGCGAGTTCGAGCGCAGGCGCGGAACTTCGCTGCGGACGCTCAAGAGCGGGATCGCGATCCGAATTTGGGAGGTCGTTCCCGTTGCGCGCCGGATCTGCAAGTTCTCAAGAAAATTCGCGAGCGAATACCGCCGACTTACGCGACCGCCTGCCCGCCCGATGGTCGCAGCGCGTCACGCGCGAAAGCAACGCGCTTGACCTGGAGCCCGGCGTGTTTGCTCTCTCCGATCCGGTCGAGATCGCGCGCTCGCTGCAGCGCTCGGCCGAGGCGAGCGCGCGTCGCAAGGCGGCGCCCTTCCGCTCGGCGATGTCGATGCTGACGTTTTATATGAACCGCGCAGGACGCGCCCTGCCGCATGAGCGCCGCGATGTCTTGAACCAGGCGAAGCAGGAACTGCGAAGACTCTTCGGCCGCGCCTGACGCGGCAAAGAGCGGGACTGACCCATCGAGCCCGGCGGTGGAAATGCGGTTTTAGAGGCGTCTTTCAGGCTTCGAGCGCCGTTTTCCGATCGGCATTCAGCCGGGCCTCTAGCCGTTCCCACGCGCTAACCCAATTCCGACGCACCTCCTCCGCGGCCGCGGCCGCGTTCCCCGCGGCGACCGCGTCGGCAATGGCGTGGTGGTCGCGACGCGTCAGCGCGCGGATTTCGGCGTCGTCGAACGCCAAGCGCTCAAGACGAGCGATTTCGGTCTCGATTCCGTTGAGCAATTCCTGCAACACTTCGCCGGCGAGCCTGCGAAAGACGGCGTGAAACTCGAGGTCGAGCCGGACGAGGCGGTCGGCGTCGACTTCCTTGTCCATTTCCGCGTTAAGCGCATGCATGCGCCGGACATCGGCGTCAGCAATCTTTGGCATCGCCAGTTCCACCGCCAGGCCGTCGAGCACGGAGCCCACGCGATAGAGATCGGGCGCCCGCTGCAAGTCGGGGATAGTGACGCGGGTCTTGCGGCCTTTGCTGGTGTCGATCAAACCCTCATGCGCGAGCCGGATGATGGCTTCGCGCACTGGCGTGCGGCTGATGCCGAGCAGCTTCGCCACCTCGACGTCGCGTATCAATTCGCCGGGCTTCAACGGTCCGTTGAAAATCCAGTGCCTGAGCGCGTCGTAAGCAAGGTCATGCGCCTTGGCGAATTTGTTCCCCTCGTCCTTGTCTGGCAATGGCATCTCGTCCCCCCGCGATCACGCTAAGAAAAAAGGAATCGCCGACCGCCGAGCGCGTTATCCAAATGACCTTGAGCGCATAGTATATTTGCGTCAGCTTGCCAATCGCATAAGTCCGCTATGTCAGCAGCGTCGAAAAATGCGCAATCGCCGCGGCGGCGATGGGCTCAAGATCGTGCCCGACGCCGGCGAGGCGCTCCAGGCTCGCCGCCGCGCCATTGTTGCGAAAGCTTTCAGCCAAATGCTCGAGCATTTCGATCCGATTTGCGCCGGCCGCTTGGCCAAATGGCGAATAATAGGGATCGCCGGGCGCACGGCGCGCCATTCCCTCGATAAGGTCATTGCTTCCAACAATGAAATGCATCGGCAGTCCGTCGAGGCCGCGGCGATCGACCGGCCGTCCAACGACACGCTCGATCCCTGCGACGCCAGGCCACCACGGCAGCGTCTCGTCCAGCAACGTCACGCTGCCGGGCGAAGCGATGACCACGCCAGCGAGCCGGCTCGCCGCAACGAGCCCATAGCGGTGGGCGAACTGTCCGCCGCCGGAAAAGCCAAAGAGGAAGACGCGGCTTCTGTCGAATGGGCGTGCGGCGGCGAACGTGTGGAGCATCGCCTCGAGCAGATCGACATAGTTCGCGCCCGGCTCGCAGAGAAACTTATAGCCGTCGGCAATTGACGGCGTGATCGCGCGGCAAGGAAAGTGAGGCGCGAGCACCGAGAGGTCTTGCTGCAACGCCAGAGGCGTGAAAACGTCCCGCGTGCGGAAGCAGTCGCGATCGCTGTCATGGACGGCGATCAGGATCGGCCGGTCCTTCCTTCCGGACGGCGCCACGCGCCAAGCGAAACCGAAGCGGCGGTCAAGCGACAGCCTCGTCTCGCCGGCGGCCGCCTCAGGCGACATCGGGTTGAGCGTTGACTTTGCGAACCCGCACGGGTCGGCGAAGCGCCATCGTTGGAATGCGCCGCCGCGCCTCAGCGACCTCGCTAAGGTCCGCGTCGAAAACCAGCATCGACGGGCGCCGGCCCGCCTGACAGAGAATCTCGCCCCACGGCGAGACGGCGACGCTGTTGCCGTGCGTGACAAGCGGCGGCTCATGCCGACCGCATTGCGCCGCGGCGATCACGTAGCAGCCAGTTTCGATGGCTCGCGCCTGCAGGAGCGGCAACCAATGGACTGGCCCGGTGACGGTCGAAAACGACGAGGGCACGAGAATGATGTCGGCCGCAGCCTCAGCCAAAGCGATGAAGAGATGCGAGAACCGCAGATCGAAACAGATGGTCATCCCAAGTCGGCCGAGCGGCGTTTCGACCACCGCTGTTTCGCCGCCGGAATCAAAGATCTCCGACTCGGGGCGGGAGCCGTCGCTGAGATCGGCGTCGAACAGGTGGATCTTGTCGTAGGTGGCGAGGGTCGCTCCGCTCGGGCCAAGCAGATGCGAGCGGTTCATGAGCTTGCCTGAGGGCAGGCGCACCAGCACGGAGCCGAGATGGACGTGGATGCGATGGGCGGCGGCGGCGGCGCGGCCGCGCGCCAGCACCGGACATTCCGGCTCGGAGGGGATCGAGTGGCGTAGGTTCGACTGCTCGCCGCGCAGGATGTTCACCGCCTCCGGGAAGCAGGCGAGCGCGGCGCCGGCGGCGGCGGCCTTGCCGATCTCGCGCTCCACTGTTTGAGCATTGGCGCTAAGCTCCGGACCAGTGGTCAGCTGATGGACGGAAATGCGCACGGGCGCCCTCCCTTGAAAAGCGACGATTTTGCGCGAGACCGTGCGAGACCTGGGCGATCGTCGAGCGCATCGCTCTTCAGGCGCCGAACACTTCGTCGATCGCGCGCTTCAGCGCGTCGACGACAATGTCGGCCTCGCTGACAGTGAGGCAGAGCGGCGGCGCAAAGCCGATAATGTCGCCTTGCGGCATCGCTCGCGCGATCACTCCCTTGCCGAGGAGCGCCGCTGCGACGCGGGCGCCGATTTTCTTGGCCGGATCGAAGAAGCGGCGGCTTGCCTTGTCGTCGACGAATTCGACGGCGCAGAGCAGCCCCTCTCCGCGCACGTCGCCGACATGGGCGTGACGGCCAACCGCGTCCGCCAGCGCTGACCTGAGATAAGCGCCGACCGCGTCGGCGTTCTCGACGAGCCCCAGGCTATCGACGAGCTTCAGATTGGCCACGCCGGCGGCGGCGCTGATCGGGTGGGCGGAATAGGTCCAGCCGTGCCCCATCGCGCCGTTTTCGTCCGTGCCGCGGGCGAGCACGTCCCATACGCGTTGCGAAAAAATCGAGCCGGAGAGCGGCGCATAAGCGGAAGTTAAGCCCTTGGCGATGGTGATGATATCGGCCTCGAGGGCATATTTGTCGGAGCCGAACATGGCGCCTAAGCGACCAAAGCCCGTCACCACCTCGTCGACGATGAGCAGGATGTCGTGTTTTTTAAGGACCGCCTGGATGGCAGGCCAATAGCCCGCCGGCGGCGGCACGATCCCGCCCGTGCCAAGGACCGGCTCGCCGATGAAGGCGGCGATCGTCTCAGGGCCTTCCCTCGCAATAATCGCCTCTAGAGCGGCGACGCAGTAGGAGACGAAGTCGGCCTCGCTCATCGCGAGGTCGGCGCGGCGAAAATAGTAAGGCGCTTCGGTGTGAACAACATAGGGAAGCGGCAGGTCGAACTTCTTGTGATAGGCCTCAAGGCCGGTCAGCGAGCCGGTCATGAGACCGGACCCGTGATAGCCGCGCCACCGCGAGACGATCTTTTTCTTCTGCCGACGACCGAGGATATTATTGTAGTACCAGACCATTTTGACGTTGGTCTCGTTGGCGTCCGAGCCGCCAAGCCCGAAATAGACCTTCGACATGTTCCTCGGCGTCCGGTCGAGGATCATCTTGGCGAGCGTGATTGAGGCTTCGGTGCCTGTTCCAACGTAAGCGTGATAATAGGCGAGCTCGCGGGCCTGCGCGGCAATGGCGTCGATAACCTCGGCGCGCCCATAGCCGACATTGACGCAATAGAGGCCGGCGAAGGCGTCGAGCAGCCGATTGCCGTCGCGATCTTCGATATAGACGCCTGAGCCGCGGGTCACGATCCGTCGCGGGCCCTCCCCTCGCGCATGCTGGCCGAGTTGGGTGGAGGGGTGGAAGAAGCTCTCGCGATCCCATTCGTCGAGCGGGTTGTTGGTCAACATTTTCTTAATCCTCTTAGAGCCTTAAGCGGCGGTCGCGGCTGGCGTCGCGACCGCGCGCGGCTCGACACCGGCGCCAGCTACACGATTCCCCGCTCTCCGGGTCAATTGTCGCAGCGCAGGCGCAATCATCGACCCGGACGCCTTTGTCGTCGGTGAAGCCGGCGGCGCAGGAGGAGTCTCGGGCGCCGAAGCCCATGCGCGCAGCCGATGCGCGGTTCGCTCCGATGGCCTGGTTCGGCATCCCGCCCCCTCGCTCTGAGCCCAAATACAAAGCTTGCCCCAGGTCTACAAGTATATAATATACTGAATACTGCTGACGAGCAGCAGGAGGTGGCATTGGGGGTCAAAATGCGAGCTTTCTGGAAATCTTTATCGCCGCGAGCGGCGCGCATGGCTCTGCCGCTGCTGCTTTATGCGCCAGGCGCCGCCGGGCCGGCCGTAGCCGACGCCGGCAACGGGGTGCTGCGCGTAGGAACGACGTTCAGTTGCTCTTCGCTCAATCCTTATACGACCGTTCAATCGTCGTGCCTCGCTGCGCTCAGGTTGCTCTATCCCTCGCTCGGCCAGGCTTCCGGCACGGAGGTCAAGCCCGACCTCGCGGAATCGTGGACGAGCGATCCAGGCGGCCTCGTCTGGACGTTCAAGATCAGGTCCGGCGGCAAATGGAGCGACGGACAGCCGCTCACGGCCAAGGACGCCGCGTTCACGATCAACATGTTGCTGGCGCACGTGAAAGGCTCGACGGCGCGCCGCGCCGGCGCGATCTCCTCGGTGGAGAAAGCCGACGCGCCGGACGACACGACGCTCGTCGTCACGTTTAAGCAGCCGACCGCCAACTCCGTCGGGCGTCTCGCGCAACTGCTGATTATGCCCGAACATATATGGGCGCCGCTCTCGGCGGGCGACGGCAGCGCCATCAGCACATTCGCCAATGACCAACCGGTCTCCGGCGGGCCGTTCAAGCTGGCGCGGTTCGTCGCCGATCAGACGATCCTGCTTGCCCCCGCTTCCGACTATTTCGGCGCCCGGCCGGCGCTCAAGGGCGTCGGCATCCAATTTTTCACCGACTCGACCGCAATGGTGTCGGCGCTCGTCAACCACCAGCTTGATGTCGTCACGCCGCTGCCGGTGACTTCCGTCGAGGCCGTCAAGAAGG
>Ga0187782_10000934_pt1 | contig 20787 bp, 28 predicted proteins | sample 0715_SJ02_MP15_2_FD_132454 | JGI IMG/M metagenome (GOLD analysis project Ga0187782, IMG submission 132454) | Tropical peat soil microbial communities from peatlands in Department of Meta, Colombia - 0715_SJ02_MP15_20_MG | ecosystem: Environmental > Terrestrial > Soil > Wetlands > Peat | place... | reverse complement strand
GCGTTGCGGCGCGCCCTGGGCGACGTGACCTGTGACGCGGACGGGAACTGTTACGACGACAGCACCGGGACCTACACGCCCGCACCCATCACCCTTTCAGACCTCACCAGCAGCGCCACGCAGGGCGATTGCGTCTATGGAGAGGACGCGAGCGGAAATTGTCTCCCAGCGCCCGCCGGCGGCGCGCTTGCACCCGGCACCGGCCCGGCCGTCTCCGGTTCACTCAATCCGGCAACGCCGACGCCGACGAGTGCAAACGCCGCGACGTCGATAGCTTCAGACATCACGAGTCTGTTAGCGCCCCTGAGCAAAGCTTTCGGCGCGTCGCTCTCGCAACCCTACTACATCACCAGCCCGACCGGCCAGCAGGTTCTGTACAACCCGGCGACCGGCCAGACTGTTGGCGCGGGCGTCGCGAGTATCGGCGGCAGCAGCGGGCTGCTTCTGATCGGCGCATTGCTGATCGGCGGCGTGGTTCTGATGGGAGCGGCCGAGAAACGATGATCCGGAGCGTACCGGCGCGTGCGCAGTTTTCATTTCGCCAGCGGACATCGGTGGCGATCGCGCGCGGCCGTGTCGGCCAAATCCCCGGCGCGTCCCAGGCCGTCGCACTGGCCAGCAGCGCAATCAGTGATTGGATGAACAGCATACAGCTCAGCCACGACGCGGACACCGCAACGACCCTCATAGTCAACGGGCTGGGATCACAGCTTTCAGCGCTCGATTCCGCCTACCTGTCCGAACCCAACCCGACGTGCGCGGATCAGCGCGAAGCACTGGACGCCTACGATAACGCGATCCTCTGGCTTCAGAGCCCATCGGCGTGCGGGAACCCTTCTTATGGAAGCGCGGGCAACCGTTGTATTTCAGATCGAATCCCCGAGCCATGGGCGACGTACTACCGCGACCCCATCGCAAACGATCCGCGCGTGGCCAGTCTCGGATGCGACACCGGCATAGACGTGATTCTCCCGACCGTGGGCACCGGGACGTACGCCGATACCGGCATTACTTCGACCGGCGGCAGCTCCACCACCGGCCAGACGGCGGCCGAAATCGCGGCGCAGGCCGCCTTGAACGCGGCCAGCTCCTCCACCACCACACCGGCGACGACGCCCGCCACAGTGCCCACCGCGACCGCAGCAGCTCCGGCCGCCACAGCTTCGACCATCGCGGGCATTCCGACCAACTACGTGTTGATCGGCGCGGCCGTGCTGGGCGGAATCCTTTTAGTGAAGGCCCTATGATCAGAAGCCATTTCGCAGGCGTGCCCACGCGCCGACTCGCAGTAGTGGAGATTCAGCGCCAGCGCGCGCGACTCGGACACCTTGTCGGGTTAATCGGCCCAGGCGGTCAGGTACCGAACCGCGATACCGCCGTGGCGTGGACAACGGTTAACGACGAAACGCCAGACTCATCGGGCAATTTTCTTTCGTCCGTGATCGCCGATCAGAACAGCGCGCGCACGTCGATGCCCGGCACGCTCGCATACACGCCAGCGAACACGACGCCCCCGCCCGTCGTTGCGCCGTGGAACTCATGGCTACAACCGAACTGCGCCCCGGCCGGAAGCATACCCACGACGCCCAACGCTCAGGTGACCGCGCCAACGTCGAACGCGCTGTCGGGCTGGGTCATACTCGCGGCCATCGTTGGCGGCGTGGCGTCGCTCAAAGCGATTTTCAGCAGCGACAGGGAAGGGAGAAGGTAACCGCATGGCGGAAGAAAAAGGCGGCGGCATCGGATTGCTTTTGCTGGGCGGCGTGGCGGCCCTTGCGTATTTCACGCGCGAGTCATGGCTACCCACCATCGAAGCCGAATTTCCCAGTCTGTTCGGCAGCGCCACCGGCGCGACCGGCAACAACCCGACAGCGCCAACTGTTTCGACGGGCAACCAGCCGATCAGCGCCACCGTGCCCGGCGCAACGCCGATAGGCACGCAGGGCTGTTATAGCTATCCCACCGGCACATCGGGAAGCACCGTGATCAATTGCCCGCCCGGCGTGACACCACCGACAGCGAACACGCCCGCCGTGTCATGCGCTTCAGGCTTCAGCCTGGACGCGGCCGGAGTGTGCACGATGTACCCGGACAATTATCTGCTCGCGAACCTGAACACGATCCCGTGGACAGGCTTAACCGACATCCCGGCCGAACAGATTCAGCGCATCGATCCAGCGATACTTGCGGATTATTCGACCACCACGGGAGTGAACGCAGGCACCGTGTTGGCATACATGCTGGGACTGGGCGCGAATCCGGCCAACGGCACGATGGCGACCGGAAGCGACGGCAACGCGTACCAGGCACTCAACGGCGTTTTCTACAGGCAGGGCACCGCGACGACGACGAGCGCCGGAAGCTTGCAAGGCGTTCGATTGGGAGCGACACCTCAAACCCCGCTTGCATCGGCATTGCCGATGACGCCCTCAATCCTGATCATGGCCAGCGCCAATCCGATGACGGCGCAGTTAGTCGGCCGCGATCCGCGCGCCATGCTCACGGCCGATCAGTGGAACGGTTATTACACGATGGCAACCGGCATCGTGCAGGGAATTCCGATTCACCCGGAAGGGATGCAGGGATCGCTGATGAGCGCCGAGCAGTATCAGGCGCGGCGGCGACATCTCGGGCTGGAGACGACCACGAATCTGGGAACTCTCAGACCGGCGCGGCGCGGCGCGTTTCCGCTGGGCGGCCTGGGGAGCGTGTTGCGCGCCGTACAAGCCAGTCACATCACCCAATGGACCCCGCCCGGCAACAGAACGATCTTTCAGATTCCTGGGCGCGGCGCGACTCCGGCGGCATCGGGGAAAATTCCACCACGCGGCGCGCGCATCGGTTTGATTCAGGACGGAGGCGGAAATCATCGTTGGGCGCGAAGCCCGTTCCCCCGGCCGTCATGGTGGCGTGAATCGGAATGATTCGGCATGTTCCAATCCGGCGCGCAAGACTGGGCGACACGTTGCCGTGTTGCGATCCGTCGATGAGCATCATTGACCAGCTTCTTTCGAATACCTGCCAGTACTGCTTTGGTGGGCAGCAGCAGCAGCAGCAGACGCTACAACAGCAGCAGGGCACCACCGGCGTACCCTGCTGCGATCCGTCGAACGGAGTAATCGCAAACCTGTTCTCCAATACGTGTACCGTTTGCGACCTCACAAGCGAAACGCTGGGAAGCGGCGGGCTGGGCATCGCCACCGCCATACCTGGCTGGGCGTGGGCAGCAGGCGCGGGAGTACTCGGTCTGCTGATCTTCACAACACTGGAGAAACGATGATTCAAACCGTTCCGATCCCGACCGGCGTAAGCCGCATGGGTTGCACGCCCGGCGGCGATTGCTGCGATCAGTGCCGAAGCCACAAGCCCAAAGGAGGCCAGCGACGGCCGCCTATAGTAGTAGTCCCGGCCGCCATGTGGGGAAAAATCGCCCTGGGCGCGACGCCGGACCCCGACCACCGCGGATTCCGCAATATCGCCCTCAGATCGCATCTGGGTCAAGATCTGCAGTGCGATCAGGACGGCAATTGTTACATGGACGGCACGCTGATCAGCGCGCCCCTCACGACCGGCGCAGGATGCGCGCCCGGCGTGGCATCGTGCGCAGCCAGCACAAGCAACTGGCTCATGATCGGCGGGCTGGGATTGCTGGGAGTGATTCTGTTAAGCACCGCGATGGGCGGCGGCGGAAGGAGACGGTAGCGATGGCGAAGCTCACCGGCAAGAAGAAAGCGGCGTTTCTGGCGCGCATGGCCAAAGGTCGCCGGAAAGCCGCAAGGAAGAACGGCACCGGCCGGAAGCCGAAGACGAAGCGCGCGGCGAACCGGAACAAGAAGAACGGCCGGAGCAAAAAAAACAAGATGACCGGCGCGAAGAAAGCGGCGTTTCTGGCGCGCATGGACAAAGGCCGCCGGAAAGCAGCGCGCGGACAGAACCCGCGACGCGGCGCCGGAAAGGCGAAAAATAAGACCGCGCGCAAGAAACGGCGCAATCAGGAATCGATGGAAGACGCGGAACACATGTTCGAGACCTTCCACGGCAAGCACCGAGGCCAGATCGTTGAATACGACGAACTGGTGAGGTACCCGGATAAGTTCGCCGAACTGGGCCAGCTCCGCGAACTCCGATTCTGGCTGGACGACGCGAACCCGTCGTTTCCGCTGACAAAATTCGGCGCAGAGTGCCGTGTGGTCTGCACTCCCGACGGCGAAAACATCTACTTCGTTGGCGGGGATCAGAGCGTTGAACTGAACGCGTTGGGCATCGCCAGCGACAAAGACCTGATCGAGCTTGGACCGTGCAACTACATCGCGTACAAGACCACGAAGGACTTTCACGACTTCGAGCCGATCGTCTATTTCCATGAATTCGGGGAGGAGAACCACATCCTCCCGACGCTGGCGTACGACACCCTCAACCAGAGGTTGCTCTTACTCAGCGGTGACTATCGCGTGAAGCGCGAAGGCATCGTGAACTGACGAAAGGAGCGAGCATGGCAACGTTTCCCCGACACGTCCGCGTTGCTGCAAACCCACGCGGACCCCACAACACATCGAGGCCACCGGCCGCGAAGAAAGGTAACTCAATGGCTCACACACCGAAAGCGAAGAACCGTAAAAAGCCAGGCGGTGGCCACCGGAAGGCCGCCAACCACAGAAACGGGAGGCGGAAATCCCGCACCCATAACCCAAATCTCGCCGCGACCATCGGGAGTCCGAAAGATTTGACAGTCGGAGCCGTCGCGGGACTGGCCAACGCAGTGGCCACCCGTCAACTGCCGCAGCTCGTTTTGCAGACGAACAACACCGGCGTGATGGGATACGGGGCGAACCTCATCACCCTCTTCCTGGGCACATGGGTGGCAGGCGCGATCTTTGGACCGGCCGCAGGACGCGGCGCGGCCATCGGCGGCGCAGTGATCTTGCTGGACCGCGTTCTGTCCGACACCATCAGCCCGATCAGCAGCTATCTTGCCCTCTCAGGCGTTGGCGATCACAACGCCTATTCCAAACTCGGCACGATCCGCACGGGATATTTCACCCATCCCGGTTTGCAGAACCCGGACGGGAGCATGTATGTGCCCGATCCGTACACCGATGCGGCCGTGGCGGCCGTCGTGGCGAAGTACCCGCAGCTCGCAGCGCCGATCATGGCCGCCAGTGGCGGCGGCCCCGGCGGCGGCGGCGGAAAAATGGGAGCGGTCAATCCGTCGTCACTGCGCAGGCACGTGGCCAACGGAATGATGCTCAGCAGTCGTTTTCAAGGCAGGTTCAACCAGTAAGCGAAGGACAAAAAGGGAAAAGGAGCATCGATCACCACCATGAACACAATCGTTTCTGTTATCGCCATGCCCATCGTGCTGGCCGTCGCGTTGCGCGTTTTCTGGGCCATCGCTCTGGGTTCACTGATCACCATTCACCGCAGGCGCGGTTTCGCTCTGGCCAACACTTCGACGACCAGCCCCAGCGTATACGTGCCTGGCAAAGTGCGGACGGTCCAGAGCCCGTACTTTGATACCTACGTCGTTGCCAGCGGATCGAGCATCAACAGCGGCGGCGTAACCAAGATGTTCGGCAACGTGCAAGGCATCAACGGCGTTGGTCCCAACGTCACGAACATGCAGCAGGCGTTCCAGCTCTCAGGCGGAGAATCGTTCCTGCTTTCGGCGTTCCGAGTCGTGCCCGTGGGATGCGCTCTCAGTGACGTTGACAACTTCATGATCAACAACACAGTTCGCTTCATCATCGGCGCGGGTAACTTCTATTACTGCGACGCACCGACCGAATACTGGGCGGGCGGCGCAGGCGCGTACGGCGGCACCAGCGCGGCGGCAACTAACGGAATCCCCGACCCCCGCGCAATCGTGCCGTTCGACGTCGACCCGATCTTACTCACGGACGGCGTGAATTTCCGCGCCGAGATCGTGGGCACCGCGTTCACCGCATCGGCGAATTTCACGCTCAGAATCTATCTGGACGGCCAGAAGACGCAGCCCGCCCAGTAATACTCAGGCGCGGCAGCGATCACAGCACAGAGCCATGGCGGGGGGTTGCAGCAATGCAGCCCCTCGCAGTCTAAAGGAGCGAAAAGACCATGACGCCATCAGCCAGCACCCAGCAGTCGAATCAGCCCACGTACGTGGAAGAACCGGCGATCTACGAATTCACCACCCAGCTAAGCTCAGACGAGGCCGTGACCGATGTAGCGGTACCCATCGACCGCGATTCCGATTTTCTGCTCACCGGCATCTGGGGTTCCAGCAGCGGAGAATTTACCCTCAACTTCCGGTTGCCGTCCGGCCGCCAGATCAGTAACCAGCAAATCCTGAACACGGACATTCTGGGCACCGCGAACCAGCCCGTGAGCATCGGACCTCCGCCGATCTATCGCGCCGGATCAGTCGGCCCGCAGCTTGACCTTACCGACATTAGCGGCGCGACCAACAACATTACCATCCTGTTCGGAGGCATTCGCCGAATTCGCACCACGTAGGATTGTCACGCATTCCGCCGGGGCGGGTGAAAATCAGAAAGGAAGGCGAAAGCGACCATGTACAAACCCGGAAACCCAGCCGCGTGGATCGATCCCCGCGATATCGACTGGACTCAATCACTGAATCCGCTGACAAACCCCGGATGGGACGCGCAGAACAACCGTTACGTGTACCACTGCCTCAACGACCCTTACATGCTGGCGTTGCGTCAGGCCAAAGGTGTGGAGGCCCGTACCTATGTGGCACCGGACACCGTGAATCAGGTTATCCCGTCAGGGAACACGTTCGATTATGAAGTGCCCATCGAACCGAATTTCTGGCTTTACGCCCTCGCGGCCAGCGGCACCGGCGAAGATTTTCTTTTCCAGATCACGGACAGCGTGAGCGGCGCGACGCTGTTCTCTCAGCCCATGCCCCTCTCGCGGATGCCTCAGCGCCTCAACACGAGCAACCGAGGCCCACAGCTTTTTCTGGCTACGCCTCAGCTATACGTTCCGCCGTCTTATCCCATCGTGCGCGTGATCAACACGACGGCGTTCTCAAACACATGCCGCGTAACGCTGTTCGGAGCCGTGGAGTACAACGTATGACCCCGACTCCGCCCAGCACTACCGTGGCGCAGCAACCGCTGATCCAGAACCCGTTTAACCAGCTCCTCGCGCAAAAACACGCCGGACTGGCCACCGCGAAGCGATACGCGCTGGGAACGGTCTGCGATCCGAGCGGCCAACCGCAGCCGCCCACCGGCGCATCGCTGCGCAGGCAGTTGAAGTTTATTCAGATCAACGCGCAGGTGACCGGCGACAACGTCCTGATCCCGCAGTTTTCAGGAAGGAAGCAAATCTATGAAGTCGTAATCTGGAACGCGGCTTCACAGACTCTTCTTTTCCAGCAGGGCGTGACCGGCAACAACCCGATCCCGCTTTTCAACATCCCCGGAATGCCCGGGAACGTGGGCTTTACTCTCGGATTCAACGGGAACTTCGACATGCCGCACTGGGAAGTCGATAACAACCAGCCGTTGGTCCTCAATCTAAGCGCAGGTTCGCAGGTGACGGGCTTCATTCGCTACCGGATCGACAACGGCACCAGCTAACGAGCGATGCCCACACCGTACTATCCGCTCACGCCCGGCGTGCTGATCGATCCGACGAACGAGAGCACCCAGCTTGCCCCGTTCGATAACTTCTTCGCGGGCGTGTTCGAATTCAACGGCGCGCTTTGGGCCGTCCTGTTCAACGCCATCAGCTCCACCGTGCAGGTGGCCACATCGACGGACAACGGCGCGACCTGGGCGATTCTGGACAAAGGCGACGCCCCGACCGCGAACGATGGCACATGGGTGCAGGACGGCTCAACCATCATCGTGGGAATTCAGGCGGCAGCGCCCGGCACCGTCAGCTTCGTGACCTTCGACATGATCGGCCAGGCGTGGGGAGTTTCGGGCATTGCCACGAGCCCGAGCCTTGATCATCTGAACGGCTCGGTGCTGAGAAACGATGGCTCACTCGTTTTGATCGGCAACAACGGCGGCGGCGTGGGGGATTCGGGTTTCGACGTGTATATCTGGGACGGCACCAGTTGGAGCGCCAGTATCGACATGGCGGCCGAACTCAACGCGCAGCCCTGGTATGGCGGCAACTTCGGAATTCAGAACCCGACGTACACCACAGACGGAAACACCATCTGGTTCGGTTGCTCAGCCGAAGACAATTCGAACGACCAGGTAGCCTTCGCCGTTTCACTCGCGGCCGATAACAGCGTAGGGCCGTTATGGCTGTTCCCCGATGGCGACCTCACCACCCAGCCCGCCAACATTTTCCCCGGCGTGCAAAACGTGAACGGATGGCCCACCCTTGTGGGATCGACCGTAATTCTGCCTCTGTACGTGGCGGGACCCGTCGATTATCCGACACTGTCGGCCAGCTTCGACGGCGGCAACACGTACACTATGCTGGGCACACCCGGCGTTGACCCGCCCGCGTTCAACAGCTCCCCCAGCTCGTTCGCGATGTGCCACTACGCGCCGCAGGCCACGAGCGACGGCACAAGCCTTTACCTGATCTACGGGTTGCTCGACAATTCGGGCAACGCCTCAACCCTTCGCCTATGCGTGACCACACCGACCGGCAACGATCCGGCCACGTGGACGTGGGCTTGCAGCGACGCACAGGACATCAGCTCTATGGGCGCGGGTTACAACCAGTGGGAATCGCCGTTCCTGCTTTTTCAATCCGGCGTGCCCGTGTTGCTTTTAGCGGCAACGGCATCGTTCGATTTCGGAGCGGAAACGCCGATGGTGTTGCTAAGCTCGTTCACTCGCGGCCGTGTTCACGGAACCTTTGTCGGTTTCGTTCTTGAGGGACAATTCAGCGGCGGCACGAAGTAGACTTCGATGTATGAGTGCCACCAACACCAAGGAGTCGTTATGAGTATCAAAACCACCGCCGCAGAGATCAACCGCGCGAAACAACAGGCGCGGATCGATGAGAAACACCAGCGCGAAGCCGAAGCCCGGCCGGAGCCGATGCACCGCGCCGTACATTTCCTGCTGCAACAGGCGATCCAGCACGACCGCGACTGCACCAAGGAAGCGGAGTTCCATCTCAAGACGCTGGACGAAGCGTTCGGACAAAAGGAGCAGATCGCACAACTGGAGCGCCAGGCCGAAGAGTCACCCGTCGAGACAGCCGAACAGGCAACGCCGACGAACGAAACGCCCGAGACGGAGAAGAAGCCGGAAGAAAACCCCGTCACCAGATCGCGCAGATTCACCCAGGGCCGTACAGGAGCGGCATAGCGGCCGAGGCCAGCGCGCGGCCCGAGCGCGCATTTCAATCCGGACCACAGGAGCTACCAACATGACGCCGACACTCGCAGCAGTCCTGATAGTTTTCGCCCTCGCGGCCGTCGCCGCGTTTCGCGTCCACGCCCGGCGCGGCATCGCGCGGGCAGGTACGGTACCCGGCGCATTCCCGCCGGTTTCCGTGATGATCCCCGGCGAAATCGCCGTGGCCAACAAGCTGGGCAACACGGCCGGTATTGCGTCCACGGTGTTCTTTCAGGCCCCCGTGGCGGGCTACTATGCGTTGGGGTGGAAACTCCACATCGAATCGACAGACGGCACCGGAAGCCTTGCGGCGGCCGTCTCCGTGCCCGGCGCGCCCAACATACCCGGCGTACAGCCGATTCTGGGAACCCCGGCCGATGGACAAGGCCCGTTCGCGCCGTACTGGCTGAACGTTGGCGCTCAGGTCAGTGTAGCTGTCACGCCCTCCGGCCTGGGCACCACGAGTTACGATTTCTGGGTATTCGCCCAAAAGCTCAACTGAGGCAGGCCCATGATCAGAAGCGTTCCGATCCGTCTAGGTCAGGCACCAGTCGCGGGGAACATACCGCTGGCGACCTACTTCGATCCGGCCAGCAACGCCACGATCACACTTTGGGCGAACGGTACCCAGACCTCAGCTCCGTCGACGCCGGTAACCGTCACGACGCCCGTTTCGGTCAGTATGCCCGGCCCGGCGACGCCCCCGGCTCAGAGCATCCTGCCACCCACCCAGGTGGCCACAGCGGCCCCCACGGCGAGCGGCGGGCTATTCTCCGATATCCCGTCATGGGCACCGTGGGCAGCGGCGGCCGTGGCGGCCCTGATCATTCTGAAATAAGGCACCCGGCCGCCGGAAGGGGTGAGGCCAAATGTTCGATGACGGCTTTGACGAGGACGAAGACGAAGAAGACTTCAGGGCAGCGCCGTAGGCCACGTATCGGCGCGCCCGATTTCTCACCGTGGCACACACTCCAACCGGCAAAAGGAAGAAGAAACCATCATGGGTACATTCATTGGAACCGCACAGGGTCTTGTGGTCGATCCCCCGTTAACGACGACAACAGAAACCATACCTCGGATCGGCTTAGAAGGCGGGTTTTTCACAAACCCGATGACAACCGCCGGAGACATGATCGACGCGGGAACCGGCGGAACGCCTGAACGCCTTCCCATCGGCAGCAACGGTCAGGTACTCACGGTGAGCGCAGGCGCGCCCGCATGGGAGGCAGCGCCCGGCTTCGCAAACCCAATGACGGCCGCCGGAGATCTGATTGACGGCGGAACGGGCGGAACGCCCCAGCGCCTTGCCATCGGCAGCAACGGTCAGGTACTCACCGTCAGCGGCGGCGCGCCCGCATGGGAGGCAGCGCCCGGCTTCACAAACCCGATGACGACGGCGGGAGACCTGATCGACGCGGGAACCGGCGGAACGCCCCAGCGCCTTGCCATCGGCAGCAACGGTCAGGTACTCACCGTCAGCGGCGGCGCGCCCGCATGGGAGGCAGCGGCCGGCTTCACAAACCCGATGACGACGGCGGGAGACCTGATCGACGCGGGAACCGGCGGAACGCCGCAGCGCCTCGCCATTGGCAGCAACGGTCAGGTGCTCACCGTGAGCGCAGGCGCGCCCGCCTGGGAAACGCCAACAGCAGGAGGATTCACGCAGATCGCACAACACACATTAGCCTCAGCCGCACCCAGCGTGACCTTTTCCGGCATCCCGAATACATTCACTTCGCTGAAACTCGTGATTAACGCGAGGAGCACGGACGCCGCGACGCAAGACAACATGATCATTCAATTCAATGCGGACACGACTGCGGCTGATTACATCTTTCAAGTTCTGTTTCCGAACGGCGCGGGAACACCAGGAGGCGGGCAAGGAACGAACGGCGTCATAGCCGCCATCGCAGCGGCGAGCGCTTTGGCATCAGTTTTCAGCGGAGTGGAAATAATCATCCCCGGCTACGCCGGGACAACGTGGCTTAAAACAGCCCTCAGTCAAGCGGGAGCCCTGGCGGGAGCGTCGTTCGCGGCAGCGTCAGGTTTCCTGTTGTACGCGGGAGTCACCTGGAACAACACGGCCGCGATCAGTTCGATCACGTTGGCACTCGCAACCGGACCCGATTTTGCGGCTGGTTCGCAGTTCACTTTGTATGGATTGGCCTGAATCACACCAACCAGACGCCCCAGCGCCCGACCAGCCCCGGCAGGCAGCCGAGTGCTCTTTTCAATCAGCATCACGCACCACCAGACGCCAGAATTTCGACGTTGCGGCAGCTCTCGCACTGGAACAATTCAGTTCCCCCGCGCCCCTCCTCGTCGCCCGGCTCAATCACGCCTTTACGTTCCATTTCGCCCCCGCATTCTGGACAGACCGGCGGTTTCATTGTTCGACGTATCCCCGGCGGCCGAATTGGCGCGCGTACTTCGTCACCGCGCCGGTTTTGCCATCAGGCCAAAGATCGCGCCTGGACTCGGGCAAAGCGATCAGTTTTTCGAACAGATCACTGGTGACACCGGCGCGCATTTTCATGATGTTCAGCGCTCCCGCGCGCTCCCCGTCTTTGCCTGAAGTTCCAGCAGAGCAGCATAGACCCGTTCACCGATTTCTTCGTCCGTCGGAGCGGTGCATGAAACAAGCCCGTTCGGCCGATCCAGATCGGGGTACTTATAACCGGGGTCCTGGTGACTCCGTCCGTTCGGGTACAGCCGTGCGCCCATCGCACAGTAGCGGCAGCTTTCAGCCTTGACTCGTTCCCGATACTCTCGAAACGTGGCAGCGTCCATGTGAGTGTCCCTCCTTCAACTTCCTGGAACGAAGATTCGGTACGTCTCCATGTGAATTCCCCCAGTCAATTTGTAGCCGCCCGCACATAGCGAATCGTATCGACAACCTTTAGCAGCAAGGCCAATTGAGCGGGGTCAGTCCGAAAGTATTCGTCCAGTTCCCGCACCTGTTCATCGGTGAACCCAACGAGATTCCCGGCATCATCCACCGTGTGAATACAGATGCATCGATCACAGACCATAGGTTCACCGGGTTTCGGCCCGCGTTCCGAGTTCATATTCAACCAGCCGTGAACTTCCCGACCGCAGCCAGGGCATCGTTTTCCGGCGCTCTCCATGTGAGTGTGCATTCGTCAACTTCCTGGAACGGATGTTATGTCAAATTCATTATCGAATCAGCCAGTTCCAGACCGAAAAACCGAGCAACCACGCTGCGACGGTCATAACCACAACATATAGGGGTGCGAACCGCCGAAAGTGCGGATTGTCTGTGAGTGCGCAACGCGCAGATTTCCGCTCAGATTGCGGCGCGGCGGCTTTCACCCAGATGGATTGTTTTTGACCCGCTTCGACAAGAACCTCAGACATCCAGTGACACAACGGACAGCTAAGCGCGTATTCGGCGTGGCACCAGTTGGAAGAACAGCGCGGGCAGCGCCCATAAACGACGACCTGCATAAAACTCATTTTCCCCCAGCTCGGCTCCACGTGGGTGAAAAAAACCGACAAATTTTTCCCCACTCCGGGACCCAAAGGGTGAAAATAGTGAACATGTGGAACGGCCCAACCGATCAGATACGTAGAATGCACCGTGAGAACCCGGCGGCGTCGCCAAAGGAAATCGCGGAACAACTGAACCGGGAACGGCCGAAGATGCGGCGGACGTGGCGCGGCTACATCGCGACCAAGCCCGTGAGCCCGAAATACGTTTCCAAAATTCTGCGCCGCGACGGCGCGGAGAAATTCAAGACCGGCCCCAAAGAGGAGCCCATCAAAGGAGCAAGGAAAAAGAGCAATGCCCACGAACCAGATACGAAAGCAGCGAAGAGAACCGCGCCCAAACCCCGGCCGCGATCTGTTAAACGACGCGCAGCTCTGCCGACTGCTTAGCGAAATCAGTCTGACCCAAAGACTGATCGAACAATGCACGCCCGAGGAAATCAGGGACGTGAACGCGTGCCTGCCCGATCTGCTCGACAACATCCGGCGCGTCCGCGCAAAACAGCGCGTAACCATTGAAGTGCTTAAGACCGAAGCAGGAAGGATCATCCAGTGAGATACGACTTTTTTGTAAGCCTGTACCTGCCGTCGAACTGGCAGGGACCGCATACCGAAGACACCGAGCCGCAGAAGACTGCGCAGGAACTGGAGGCCGAAATACGGTCTCACGCGTCACGCATCGTTCCCACGACCGATTCATTGGTCGACGTGCGCGCCGTGGGCTATTCGCCATGGGACGGCCAGCCCGTGCTGAACAGCGTGCTCATAGTGCCGGAGCCGCTGAGTCGTTGCGCACACTGCGGACAGGAAATTCAGGGGGACCCGGCCAGACACTACCCGGCCGAGTGCGAAGCCGCGAATTTTCCCCCCGGACCTCCTCGACGAGCGGCGGGCGAAAATTCTGAACCGCGTTTTCTGCCCGGCACCGAACACACTGAGCCCTGCGTCGGCGCGGCCCTCGATCTGATCCCCGAACAACCGAGCCGCGCACTCGAACCGGGATACAGCGTAAACCCGCGATTCGAGAGCCGCCACGCGATCGAGGTGCGCAACCAGCCGAAACAACGTTACATGCGTTGCCCGTTGTGCATGGATCGTATCGCCATCACAGAGGACCCCGTCGAGAACCATCACATTGCCATGCGGCATAAGCGCACGTGCGGACAGCCGAATCTTGGCCAGTGGAACGATCAGGAATTCTCCCGGATCAAAGCAGAGTTTGACGCCCAGCCCAACGTGGTGAGAATGCGGGAACTGGGAGAAGCGGCCGAACGCGCGAAACTCGCGGCGGCAGCGGCCCCGCAGATTGAGGCACCGAGGCCGGCCGATATACAACCAACGCTAACCGCGCGGGATAGCAAACGGCCGTGGTGGCAGCGCCTTTTGAACTATCTGGGGTGGCCACGATGACAGAGCGAAAAATCTCGCTCGGCTGGAAAGACCGGCACGGCCGATCAGAACTCAGCGCGCCCAGCCCCGACGAGCGCGGCAACGTCCGCGTGTTCGTCGCGCGCAAAGTGGTGAAAGCCTGGCTGAACGTGTCCCTCATGACCGCAACCAAATCTTTCGGGCTTTGGCTACAGTCGGCCGAAGGCCAGCAGATCACCGAACGGCCGCACATGATCGAGATCGAGTTTCTGGGCGAAGCCGATCCGATGCAGCGGTATTTCCGCTGGGGAACCGACCGCAGCATGATGGTCGATCCCATCGCCTTGGACCACCGGCGCGCCAATCGTATGACGCCATGCCCCTGAACCCCGAACACCGGCGCTATTACGGCCGGAAGTGGCGACAACTCCGGCTTGCTCTGATCGAGCAGGCCGGAGGCCAGATATGCGCGCGCTGCGGGATCGAGTTAGCCCAGGGGATCCACGGAGCCCATCAGGACCACGATCCGCGCAACGACAAAAGCGTAAAGCTCATGTGCCCGTCGTGCCACGCGGCCTACGACGCGCCCCACCGAATCGCCATCATGCGACGAAGGAAGGCGGCGGCCGATGGCCAGTTCTGGTTAACACCAGAATTCGAGTGGGCACCGTTCGTAAGCTGGGAAATACCGGCGTACGTTTTCGACCTCATGCGCCAGTTCCCCCTGTTCCACGATCCGGCCGTACACTGAACGCATGACCGAACCGACCAAACGCACGCAGGACAGCCCCGCACCGGCGCGACGAGTAAAACCCTTGCGGGAACAGCTCCACGAGGCGGTGAACTCTCAGCTCACCGATATGGCCGAAAGGGGTTTTGCCGAGATCGACAACGGCAAAAACAAACTCCTGGCGAAACTCGAACAGCGCGGCGTGACCGGAATGGAACAGATCGCGGACACCGGCGCGCAGTTCATCAAAGCTCTGATAGCCCGAGGAATCAGCAAATGAACGAGAACGAAACGACCACCACCACCGCAGCAGCCGAAGAAACCACGGTGCTTCGAACGGCAGAGCGAGTAATCTACGAACTTTCAAAGTGTGACGGGTGCGGGGTGTATTTCGATGCCCGCGCCCGATCCGCGGGACGCGGCGAAATCACCGTTCAGCAGCTCCGGCACTATGAGCGCCGTCGTGTTGGAGCCCCAAGTTGGCCCTTGAGGCCCCAATGGCAATTAGCCTGTCGGCCATTGCGGTTGCGGTGAAACAACCATCCCAAGGGTATCACCTTGGGCTCACAACCCGGCGTTTCCGACCTTCGCCCGCGATCCGGCACCGCTATGCCGTGCAGATCGCGCGGCTGAACGCCCAGCGACGCGGCGAAGTGCCTTTTTAGTTCATGCTGAGCGTGACCGTGATTTCGTAACCCTGATGCCGGAAGATGTACCGCAGGTAGAAACCCATCGAATCGTCCGTTTCTAATTCTAAAGCAACTGCGAAAGAGCGAACGCGCCGACGAGCCCGACGCCGACGAGCAGAGGCACCGGCACATCTGACGGCAACCCGATGGAGCTTAGATCAACCGTCGAATCCAACCCAGGGATCGAGATGGGCAAGGAAAGCGAAGCCGTGTCCGATCCATCGACCGGCGACACCGTAGGGACCGTGTAGGGCGATCCCAGCGACGACAGCGGCGCGGAAGGATCGTAACCAGTGGCGGCCGACACGGACGCGATGTAGGCCGCCGTATCGTTCTCAGAGGGTGGAGCCCATGACGAGATCAGTTGGGAAAGGGTGCTAGTCGGATTGCCATTCACGTCTGTGCCGCGCGTCGCGTCCAGTTGAATCTGACCGACCAGCGCATTATAGCCATCGGAATATGAGGCGAAGTCAGCGAACCCGCCAGCGCCCGGCGTAGCGCCCGCCTGCCCCGCGTACACCAGATTCCCGGGATTGTTGTTTTGATAAGCCAGCGACCCCGGATAGTAGCCCTCCTGAGTCTGAATGGCCTGGGCGATGGCATTGGCCGCCGTGGGAGAAATAGACCCACCCAGCAGCCGGAACCTCAGTACCGCGAAGGCCAACGGAGGATCAGCCCGGCGCGGCCGTGGGAGTGCTGCCGCCGGTACTGAGCGGATCATGAGTCTGAGGATACCAGCGAGTGGGCAAGCGTGTGAAGCCCCCGCCGGATGGCCCGCGATGGCACTAAGGCTCACTCACCCACCCGCGCCGTTCTTTAAGTTTTTAAGTACCTCTTTAGGGCGCGCGCCCTTGTAGGTGTGAGCAACCCCAGAATTGTGGTGGTGAAAAGGGACAAAGGAAAGGCGAACGGGTGTAGTTGTGCATGACCACAGACAGATAAGCAAGAGGCCCGTAAATATTGAGTCCGCGCACTACCCCGGCAAAGATCGAGTGACAGTCACCCGGCGATAGTCAACGAAAATAAGCGTAGCTTCGGGGGTGAACTTGTGAGACGATAGCTCACGCACCTTTATGACGGCAAGAGAAATCAGTCGTATGAAACGCAGAGTGAGAACGGAAGCCTACGACCGCATACGCAAGGCCACGGGACAACCGACGCCATCACGATACGACCGAATGCTCAGACGGCTTCGGAATGAACGTTACCGCGCGAAGCACCGCGGAGAGAAGCCAAAAGGAGAAAGCAGCATGAAAAGAGAGGGACCACCGACCAAGCCCTTGATAAGCAGCCCCCCCAGAAAGCCCAGAACGGCGAACCGCTCAGAGCACGCGAACCAGCCACGATCATACCAGATCGCGACTGGGCGAAAACAGGATTTTCCCTATGCCCAGCGCGAAAACTGAACCGAAAGCCACACCGGCCGCCCGCAAGGCATACGCGGCGATCCCGTGCAAGACCAAGACCGACGACCCCGGCCGCTACACGAAGACGCCGCACGAGTACGGCGACGTGCTCATATCCGGCGGGAAGCTGGGTGGCGCGCTGCAGCGCGATCTAATTTACTGGATCGAGCGGAACACGTGGGGCGATCCCAAGCGTCCCGAATGGGCGAAAATCAGCCTTACGCAATTCGCCCGGTTGTGCCAATCGTGGGACGACGCCAAAGAGCAGCTCCGGCCCGTGGAGCGCAAAAGCGTGGCTATAGCCTTGGCCGATCTCGAAAAGCGCGGCATCATCGAGAGTCGCGACCGCAAGGGATGCGGACCCACCACGGCGAAAATGTACAAGCTGAGTCCCGAACGCTGGAAGAAGGCAACGCCGTACAAGCCACCGACACCGAAAGAAATAGAGGCCGCCGAGGATGCGGCCGACGCCGAACCCGAGAACGACGCCGACGAAACCGCCGATCAGCCAGCGCCCGCCGTCGAGCAGACCGTAGCCAACGGCGAGACATCGAGGCCGACGTCCTTATCATTCCGCCCGGCCCGCGACGCGGAGCCGATCACCCTTCGCGTGATCTTCTCACCGACGGGCTTCGAGACGCCGATTACCTTTCGAGCCCGCACCGGCGGAAACGGCCGGATACAGATCACCGCAACGCCTGCCCGGCTAGGCGAAAGCCAGGCGAATGGCTGTAGTCATGGACAACCACAGTTGCGGAAATCTCCCGTTGATAACAAAGCTTTTGAGGAATTCGAAACCGCAGCGCAACGCGTCGCCATAGGTGTGTGGGGTTACGCGCTTGACGATAATCTTATCAGGCGCATCTGGGAACGACTGGGCGGCGAAACACCGGCCGCATTGTTCGAACGCGTGTGCGAAGCCAAACTGATCACCGGCCGAAAGCATCACCATACCCCCGGTTTGCTGGTCAATCTCGCGGAACAGGCCCGGCGCGCGTATGCCACAGAAACGCAGTTGCACGCCCGCCAGCGCGCCCGGCGGCAGCAGGAGGCAACAAACTACCGGACCTTGACCGATGAGGAAATCGAGGCCCTGTTAGCCGAGCAGGAAACCAAGGAAAGGAGCGGGAAACAATGAACTGGTTCAGACTCCGATGGCGCTACCTGTGCGCGATGCTGGCCCTTGCCCGCGCCGAGTTCATCGAACTTGAAGCAATGCGCGCCGAACAGCGCCGTTGTGAACGCGCATTCAAACGCGTGCGGGACGCCGCATGAGTTGGTTCGGCATCGCCGCTACCTGCGAATTGTGCGAAGCCCGTATCGAGGCCGAGGAACAAATCGTTACGACCACGGACGCCGCGGCCAGGGAGATCGGCCGCCATGTGCTCATGGCGTACGACAAACTGGCCACGAAGATGTGGCTTCACATCATGCAGCACCACCCGCTGCAAAGTCAGGAAGGAATGCTGGCCCAGGTGCGGGCAGCGAAAATGTACGCGATGAATTGGGCGAAAATCGATCCGTCGCTGGATCACCTGAGAAAGCAGTACCGCGCGGAGCTTATCATCGCCATGTCAGTCACCACCCGCGTGGAGGATCAGGCGGCCGGAGGTTCCGGCCCCGAGCCTTCACCCGAACCGCCCAAGTTGGAACTGTCGAATTGAAAAAAGTCGGTCATAAACTCTTCGATCCGCGCCCGCGTCTCTGGATTGGCCAGCAGCGGGCGCGATCTTTCATTCATGCTCAGCAGCGCGATCAGGCCCGCTGGTCCGTTCGGTTCAAGGAACCGATAGACCTCAAGACCCCCCTGATGAAATCCGCAGATGTAGGCCGCGAAGTCGAAACCCTTGGTGCCCTTGTTCATCTGATCGAGGCCGAGCACACATATTTCTTCGATGCGTTGCTCTATCGTCATGTTGGCGCGGCGTTGCTGCATTACCTGTTGACCCCCTTGTGTCGGTTGATTCGCGCGCGCGGCGCGGAAGTCTGCGAAGGCCGCCCGTATCTCAGGCATCAGCGCGCGCGTTTCAGCGATGATCCCCTGAATGTACGGGCCCCACGAACCGGCAAGCCCTGTGCCGTTCGGTTGCGTCCCACCGGCGACCGGCGCGCCCGCAGCAGATGGGCGAAATTTATTCAGAAAGTTTTCCGCCTTCTCATAGATCGAAATGAAATCCCCCACGCCGTTGGGGTGGCCGCCGTTGGCGGGCTGAGCGGGCACCAGACGGGCGACGACACGCTCAACAATGCTTTCCACATCGATGGCCGGAGGTTGCAGAGCTTTGGCCATCTGAATCGTGTCCTGAACTGCATCGTGAGCACTGCGGGTTTTCTCCGTCAGGACGGCCGCGACGACATGGCCGAGATCGAAAGTCCCGAGACCCCCGGCCGGTTGCGTCACGGCCGCCGGTTGCGCGGCGACGGGCATTCCGTCGCCTTCAGTCTTCAGTCGGACCTGTCCGGTGAGGCGATCCCGCGTCATGATCCCGAGATTGATCAGCCGGTTGATTTCGTCCTGATTTTTCGCCCACGTCAGAACGAGCGTGCGCGGATCGTACACGGGAGCCTTGGGCAGCGTCTTCAGATCGAACCACGTTCGGGCAACCTCCTTCTTCCCTTCCCGGTTCGCATCGTTGAGGCAACACATGTACAGGCCCCGGCCGAACATTCCGCCGATGTGCTCTTCTGTCATCTCTGCCTCAACCGACGTGATCATAATCGACGTTTCTTCGAGTCCGATCAGCGTAACGTCGATTCGCGGCTCAATCCGGTAGACGTGCAAGGTGAGGCCCGTTTTGTCGGGATATCCCTTCAGGTAAACATAGAAATCGGCGGGTTTTTGAAATTTGTTTTCGACCCGCAGATAATCGATGGTCCCGACGCCAGCTTTGAGCCGTCTTTCCTCCGGCGTGAGGTTGCGGGAGCCCGGCGGCCTGCCACGTTTTCGCGTCTCTTCCAGCTTCCCCTCATAGCGTTTCACCGCCGGTTGTGCAGCCATCTGTGAACCCTCCTGTAGGGCTAAATATACTAAACTACCCTTCCGCTTGCGGATAATGGGGCGTTTGGATACTGCTTAAGCTTGCCACGCGCACGCGCAGCAGTCGCCCGCACGGAGTTCCTGCCGGAATTCGGCCGCCCCGTGCGAATCGTCGAGTTTCAGCGGCCGATGGCTTCAGACGACGAAGAAACCGGTCAGACCATCGCGTACATGGACGAAATCGCGGCGCGCGACGCGAACGACCCGGCCGTACGCTGGGCAACACAGGACGCGCTGGACGAAGCAGGCATCGACGGACGATCATGCCCGCTCGACAAAGCCAACGCCGTCTATTGGTGGCTGAAACGGAACATCGAGTACGTACCCGTGCCCGGCACCAGCCGCGTGGTGGATCAGACGTTGATTTCACCTTGCACGCTGTTAGCGATGCCGCACCCGATGGGTGACTGTCCGCAGTTCTCTATGCTGGGCAGCGCCATGTTTCGGGTGCTGTGCATGGATTCGATGTTCGTAACCATCAAGGCCGAGCCCGAAGCACCGAATCAATGGAGCCACGTTTATCTGACCGTGGAAGTGTTCCCAGGGCAGTACATGCCCTTCGATGCTTCTAACGGCCCGTCACCCGGCGCGGAATATGCGAAGCCGTTCAAAAAAAAGGTTTGGCCACGCATCGCGCCCGGCAGATGCACCGGCGAAGGGAAGGAAAGAATGCTGCGCAATTCGCGTATGAACATGCCCACGATGAGAAACGTTGCGTTGCGGC
>Ga0187782_10000933_pt1 | contig 20788 bp, 23 predicted proteins | sample 0715_SJ02_MP15_2_FD_132454 | JGI IMG/M metagenome (GOLD analysis project Ga0187782, IMG submission 132454) | Tropical peat soil microbial communities from peatlands in Department of Meta, Colombia - 0715_SJ02_MP15_20_MG | ecosystem: Environmental > Terrestrial > Soil > Wetlands > Peat | place... | reverse complement strand
GAGAGAGCCTACCGGCGTCCAGCGAAGGGTCGTTCTACTTTTGGAGTGTGGCGGCAAGCCGCCGCTTTTACGCTGCTGGAAACTCCGCCCAGCGGATTGTTTGGTAAGAAGTATTTATGCTGCAAAAGCGGAGGCGAGCGACCGCACTCCACATGAGTCGCCGCCGGTTTCATGCCAAGGAACGGCTCTCTAAGAAGTCGATGCGAGCAACTTTGATGTGAACCGCGCGCTGCGAACTGGCCGTTATTTGCGCGAGAAGCGATCGAAATCGGCCATTTGCGAGGCCATTTCCTCGCGCGCCGCGTCGGACGCGGAGCGAATCCCTTGAATGCGGAGCCGGAACTCGTCCGGATTGGATGCGCGTATCAGCGCTTCGTCAAGGGTGATCAGTTCCTTGGAGTACAGGTCGAAGAGCGACTGGTCGAACGTTTGCATGCCGTACTGCGAAGTGCCAGCGCCGATGGCGTCATGAATCAAGCGCGTCTTATCCGGATTGATGATGCAATCGCGGATGTACGCCGTGGCGATCATGACTTCGACGGCGGGCACGCGGCCCTTGTCGTCGGCGCGGCGGACGAGGCGCTGCGAAACGACGGCTTTTAACGTGGCGGCCATTTGCAGGCGAATCTGCTTCTGCTCCGGAGGTGGGAAGACTGCGATAATACGCTGAATGGTTTCCGTGGCGTCCAGAGTGTGCAACGTGGAGAAGACTAGGTGGCCGGTTTCCGCGGCGAGCAAGGCGGTCGAGATGGTTTCCAGGTCGCGCATTTCGCCGACGAGAATCACGTCCGGGTCCTGACGCAAAGCAGCACGTAGGGCCGTGGAGAAGTTTGCGGTGTCCACCTCGACTTCGCGCTGGTTGATGAAACTCCGCTTGTCGCGGTGCAGAAACTCGATGGGGTCTTCAATGGTGATGATGTGGTCGGAGCGCTCCGCGTTAATGCGGTCAATCATGGCCGCCAGGGTGGTGGATTTACCGGAACCCGTCGTACCGGTTACCAAAACCAATCCGCGCTGCTCTTCGCAAATCTTGCCAACCACCGGAGGGAGGTTCAGCTCCTCGACGGTTCGAATCTTGGTGGGAATAACGCGCAGCACCATGCCGACGTTGCCGCGTTGCTGGAACACGTTCACGCGGAAACGCCCGAGACCCGCGACGCCATAAGCCATATCCAATTCCGCGGTCTCTTTGAATTTCTGCTCCTGGCGGTTGGTCATCATGCTGAACGCCATGGAGAGCATTTCTTCCGGCGTGATGCGGGAAACGTCCGTCAGCGGTGTGAGCAGGCCGTCCACACGGAGATAGGGGTGGTTGACGACCTTCAGATGCAAGTCCGAAGATTTATTTTCAACCGCGCGACGCAGCAAATCGTCAATGCTGAGAGCCATCTGGGCACACCCTTCTAAAATCCGAGTCCTTTCTGAAGCTAACATCTGCGGTGGGGGGCAACAATATAGGTCCTTGGACCCGTTGCGGCTTAGTTACCTAGTCGGGAGTACAGGCGAATGAACAGCGTGACGGGGTGGTCTTGTCTAAGAGAGCATGTTGGGTCTTGCCGACAGGGGTCCGGTGGTGCTGAACCCCCAACGAGAAAACACCCAGCAGGGTGACGCGGAAAGGGAATCGGACGGCTGCTGCGGCCGTCACACGTCTGATTTACGCAGGAACAAAGAATCGTAGAGCAAGCCCGCGAGAAAGCCCCCGCTCAGGGGCCCTACCCAGTAAATTCCCCAATTGAGCCAGTGACGCGAAACCAGTTCGGGACCGAAGGCCCGCGCGGGATTCAACGCGGCGCCGGTGAACGGCCCGGCGACCAGTATGCCGAGCGTAATCGTCAACCCGATGCCAAATCCCGCAATGGAGCGAAATGTGCCGCGCTCGTCTACCGCGGTGGCAAACACCACCAGTACCAGGAAGAACGTGGTTACGGCTTCCAGCGCCATGCCCGACCAGTGCGGAAAATCGCGCATCAACTCCGGAGCGCCCAAAAAGACATTGTTGGCGACGTCCTCGGGAATTAGCAGCTTCAACACGAATGCTGCCGCGCTGGCGCCCAGCAACTGCGCTCCCCAATAAGCCAGCGAGTCCACTGTCGACAGCCTTTTCGTCACCCAAAAGCCGATGGTGATCGCCGGATTGAAATGCCCGCCGGAAACATGTCCCAGCGCCGAAACCATAATGGCGAAGGCGAGCCCGTGGGCCAGCGCGATCGCCAGCAACCCCAGCCCTCCCGAGCCTCGTAAGTAGAAATCGACGCAGACTGCTCCGGCGCCAAAGAAAACCAGAGCGAAGGTGCCTAGAAACTCCGCGATTAATTTCTGGGTAAGGTTGTACATCAACGGGCCTCCCGGGTGGTGCCTGTGTACAACGTGTAGATGTAGATGGCACCGATTCTAACCGGAAAGGCAAGCGTGCGCCACGTAGCATAGGCTTCAGCCTGTGCGAGCTAAGTTGACTTTGATTAAGAGCACAGATAGGTGTGCCCTTTAACGGTGCTCCGGGCAAACCTGTGCTACAGGTTTCGTTTATCGCGACGCGGCTACAGGTGCGTTAACCGGCGTCAGCCAGTTGTGCCGGTCGGGTTTACGCCCGGTGGTAACGGCAAAGAACTCTTCCTGTATGCGCCGCGTGAGGGGTCCGGCAACTCCCTTGCCCACGGTGATCTTGTCGATCGAGCGTATCGGCGTAACCTCCACCGCCGTTCCAGCAAAAAAGACTTCGTCGGCCAGGTAGAGCATTTCTCGCGGGATGACCGTCTCTTTCACCGCAATGCCCAGGTCTCCGGCCAGCTTAACAACAGAATTGCGTGTGATACCCGGCAAGATACTCGCGGCCAGGGGCGGCGTGTAGAGAGTGCCGTCATGCACCATGAAGAGGTTCATGCCTGAGCCTTCGCTGACATGACCGTCGTAATCTAAAGCGATGCCTTCGGCGAATCCGTTCAGCGCCGCTTCCATGCGGATCAGCTGCGAATTCATGTAATTCGCGGCCGCTTTGGACATCGCCGGCAGCGTGTTTGGCGCAATGCGTGTCCAGGTGCTGACGCAAACGTCTACACCCTTGGAAAGGGCGTCGGGTCCAAGATACGCGCCCCACTCCCAGCAAGCCATGTAAATTTCGATTGGCGAGCTCAGTGGATTCACTCCCACTTCGCCATAGCCACGCAGAGCGATTGGCTTTACGTAACATGCCTTCATTTTGTTTAGCCGCACCAGCTCGCAAGCCGTATTGCAAAAATCGTCGAGGCTGTAGGGGAATTCCATCCTGTAGATTTTTCCCGAATTGATGAGCCGCTGCATATGCTCACGAAGCCGGAAGATGGCCGGTCCTTGCGGCGTGTCGTAGCAGCGAATACCCTCGAAAACCGCGGAGCCATAGCTGACCGCGTGGGTAAGGACGTGGAGCTTCGCATCATCCCAGGCAATCCATTTCCCGTTGTGCCAAATCTTCTCGGTTTTCTGTACTGGCATGTCGTGCCTCCCTAGATGACCCTGATAACTTTGCTAGGTGATCCAGCTCGCAATTCGAGAATATGTTAGCGCTCCGGGAGCGTCAATGAAATCAACGGATGTTCACGATTACGGCGTCAACCATTTTGGCGTGCTGGTGGACGGTGAGGCGGCCAAATTGGAAGCAGACTTGTGGCGTCAGTTCTTTTGGTTGCTTGGCGCCGGCGCGTTGTAGGACTGCTCGAAGGCGCGATGCGCCTCGCGGGCCTGCTGCAGCATTTTCCCTTTTCCGGATTCCCAAATGCCGAGAAACACGAACGGAATGATGGTCGCGACGGCCCACAATTTGGCGTTACGTGGGATTCTGGTTTCCGGCTCCCAACGGAAGAGCTGCGCAGCAACAAAAAAGGACAGCGCGGACCAGAATGCCAGAGCTAGGAAATAATCCACGAGCTGGCGAAAAGGTGTCGCCGCGAAGGTCGCCTGTTGCAGGCCGTTGACGAGATACGTGGCCGGCAGGAACACGGAAACTCCCTGGACTACCTTAGGCAGAAAGCCCAGCGGGAAGGTTGCGCCAGAAAGAAAGATGAGCGGCAGCCACAAGAGCTGGTTGAGGACTTGCGTCTCTTGCATGGTATTGGTGATGCTAGCGACGACCAGCCCCAGCGATCCGAAAGAAATCGTACCCGCACAGACAAAGAGAAATGCGGCGGGCAGGTTCCCCATATCGTGGACGCGAAAGATGAAGCGAGCAAACAAAAGAACCGCCGTGACGGTCGGCAGGGTGAGAACGAAGTTTGCCAAGACGCTCGAGGCCAGCATGTCGGCGGAGGTGACCGGGGCTACATGGAAGCGCCGAAGGATGCCCTGCTCGCGGTACATCACCAGCGTCGCGCTCAGTCCCCAGAAACTGCCCATCACATTCAGCGCCAGGACGGGGCCGAGAAAGAAGCGCACCCGCGTGGGGTCGCCCTTGGCAAAGATGCCGGCGTAGAGAAAAAAGAACAGCAGCGGCATGACCACGCTAAAGAAGAAAAACATTTTGTTGCGCAGGGCCAGCACCATGCGCGTGCGCGTCAGGGTAACGAGGTTCGTCAATCGCGTAACCTCCGTCCGGTAAGTTCGATGAACACGTCCTCGAGCGAAGGCGTGGCAATCTCCAGACTAACTAGTTCGTTGTTCTGCACTTCCAAGTGTTTCACCAGAGCGACGATGGCCGGGGCGGTCCGCTGGCAATGCAGAACGTAGGCGCCGTCCACCTCGCGAGCGTCCACTACTCCGTCCAGGTTCTTTAAAGCGCCATCCGATGCTGGCTTGCTGAGTCGCACCTCAATACGTGTGGTGTTTGCGGAGCTTTGCTTCAGTTCGCGCGGGGTGCCTTCGGCGATCAGTTTCCCATAGTCAATGATGGCGACGCGATCGCAGAGCTTTTCCGCCTCCTCGATATAGTGGGTCGTCAGTACGATAGTCTTCTTGTCGCGCTTGAGTTCTTCGATGATGTCGTAGATCTCCCTGCGCACTTGGGGATCCAGGCCGGCGGTGGGCTCGTCAAGGAACAAAACTTTGGGATCATTCACCAGCGCGATGGCCAGAGCCAAGCGCTGTTTCTGTCCCCCAGAAAGCTGGCTGTAAAAAGCGTTGCGTTTTTCTTCCAGTCCAAAGCGCTTCAGCAGGTCTTCAGGCTCGCGCCGCCGTTTATAAAAGCTGGCAAACAGCCGCACCGCCTCAAACACGCGGATCTTGTCGGGAAGGGAAGTGGATTGCAAGGCAGCGCCGATCTCGTGTTTCAATTCGTTCGGGTTTCTCTGTGGATCGTAGCCGCAAACAGACACGCGTCCTCCGTCCGGCACGCGCAGCCCCTCCAGCACTTCAATGGTGCTGGTTTTTCCGGCGCCGTTCGGCCCGAGCAAGCCAAACACCTCGCCTTCTTCCACGGAGAAACTCACGCCGCGCACGGCTTGGACATCCTCGTAGCGCTTTTCGAGTTGTTCGACGCGCAAAATAGGATCGGGCATAGGAATCAGAAGACCTATATGGTAACGCAGCTTGGAGGAATCTCTCTAACGGCTTCTACTCTTGGCATTACGCAGGCGAGTGCCTTTGTGTTTCACTCGCGATTCTGACCGTTTGGTGGGTGACCAGCCGTGAAGCTTCAGATTGACGCGGGACTCAAGCAGCGAAATCCCCTCGCTTTCGAGCAATTTGCGTTGTAGGGATGCGTACGGCTCGCGAATGAGCAGCTTCCCGCGGTCGCCGACGACGCGGTGCCACGGGATGCCTTTTCCAGAGGGCGTTGCCGCCATTGCTCTACCCGCGGTTCTCGCCCCGCCGCGCAAATGCAGAGCCTTGGCCAACGCCCCATAAGTAGTAACCCGCCCGCGCGGAATTTGTTTCACCAGCCGGTATACCGGATCCCAAGTCAAGCGTTGACCTCCTTTTGATAAGCGTGCCACATCCTTGGTTGGGCGAACTACATCGTAAAAAGTAGGGGCACGAGGCTGCAAGAGATTCTTGCGGTGCTCCGGTGTTTGATTGAGTGGGAGCCGGTGGAGGTAGAACAGAGCAAAGCCGATGCGATGTGGACGTATCAAGTGGGACCAAGATGGTCCTGGAGAAAAATCGATGCTCTGCAGCGAAAAAATGAGGCCAAAAATGCTTACTGATACGTGTCCTGCGAGCTTGACGGCCGTAGTGGAACGCTCTTACACTACGCGTGGGACGGAGCACTTGGGTATCCCCCAAGCGCCTCGCGGGGGACGTGGATTGGCTTTCATTCGCCGCAAGGGTAACGCCTACTATCTGGTGCACAATGTGCGCCGCGGCGGAAAAGTGCGCCAATTGCACCTCGCCCGGCTCGGCGATCGCGCCCGCATCACCGACCAAATCGTCCGGGAAGTCACCAAGAAACATCCCTTCGTCGAACTTAACTGGCGCGCCCTCCGCGAACAGGTGAACAGTCGCATTGATTTGGCGGACCTGCAGTCGCCAACCGTCCAGAAACTCGTGCAATCCCTCCGCAATCTGAATTTGGACCTGGCGGACTTGTTTCCGCCGGCCCTTCGGATTTCCGAGTCGCCTGCAGTGGCAAATGAACTTCTGGTTCAGTTGCGGCTGCTGAATTCCACCATCCAGGTGAAGCTGGATCAATTCCGTCAGCGGAGTGATCTGAAGCGTCTCGGCCGGATGGTCGGGCGTTTCGGAAGCGCGCCGCCGTCTTTGCGGGAGCGCTAGGAGGTAGCTATGGGCACAGACGATCTTTCGCTGGATCCGAACATTCGCAGCGCGGAGACCATTGAGTTTCAGAGGGCCCTGCGCGCGAAGATCGTCGGGCAGGATGAGGCCGTACAGGCGCTTGTCCAGTTGTTTCAAGTTTTCACGGCGGGGCTCAATTCTCCGGGCCGCCCCGTGGGCAATCTTCTGTTTCTCGGCCCCCCGGTTCGGGCAAAACACGTATCGTCGAAGCTGGCGCGGAAATCCTGTTCGGCAGTCCGCGAGCGGTCATCAAGATTGACTGCGCGGAATTCCAGCATTCTCACGAGATTGCCAAGCTAATTGGCTCGCCCCCGGGGTATTTGGGCCACCGCGAGACTCATCCCCTGATTACTCAGGAAGCGTTGGCCGCGTATCACACTGACAAGCTGAAGCTCTCCTTCCTGCTTTTTGACGAGATCGAGAAAGCCAGCGACGCTCTGTGGCAGTTGCTTCTCGGCATCCTGGATAAGGCCAATCTCACTTTGGGTGACAATCGCCGCGTCGACCTTTCCCAAACGGTCATTTTCATGACCTCGAACCTCGGCGGCACCGACATTACTGACCTCTTTGCCGGAGGTTACGGATTCATCAAATCGGGCGACAAGCCGCAAGTCGATATTCAACAGAAGGTTGAGCGCACCGCGGTAGAGGCCGCGCGCCGCAAATTCTCCCCCGAATTCATGAACCGCATCGACAAACTCGTGGTCTTCCGTCCTTTGAAGCGCGGCGAACTGCAATCCGTTCTCGATATCGAACTCGGCATGGTGCAGAAACGCGTTTTGGATACCGCCACGGGCAAATTCCTTTTTCGCGTGACCGACGCCGGGCGTGAGTTCCTGCTGCGCGAAGGCACCGACCAGCGCTATGGCGCGCGGCACCTGAAGCGCGCCATCGAGAGATTCCTGGTTTATCCTCTGGCGAACCTTTTGGCCACGCAGCAGGTAAAAGTGGGTGACTTGGTTCGCGTAGATTGGGACGGAGTCCATAACGAACTGACCTTTGTTCGTGAGCGCGAGGGCGCCCTCATTAGCCCAGAGGGTTCCGAGCAAGAGACCGTGGGAGCGACACCGAAAGTGGACGGCCTGGGCAAGGAAACCCCCATCGAAGCGGTTGCTGAGGAATCCGGGAGGCCCGCGGCTTTGCCAGCGGCGAGTCCCGCGGTAGCACGGCAACCCCTGCAAGGCCGCAAGAAAGAAATTGGCTGAACCCCTCGTCATTCAGAAGGGGTCGCAGAGGTGCCCGGAACGGAGCGCCTCTTTTTGTCAGGACCAAACTGACACAATGTGCGCTTTCCCTCTCACTTTGAGCACACTGGGAAACGAAATCTCACGTCCTGAGACAGTTTCCATCGTAGCAAGGGTCGTATGTCGTTGAGCGCAAAGCACTTTCTCCCTGACCTAGACTAATGGCCAATTGGCACGTTTCATGCTTCCTACCATGTATCCGTGTTTTTGAGACGCGGAGGCTCTTTGCGGGTTCCTGAGAGAAGCAGGCTAAAGCAAAGGGCTGATGTGGCCGAGGTTAAGGGTATGAAGGCAGCAGCAAGGCAACAACTCGATCCCACCATCCGCAGCAATGATACGCGTGACTTCCACCAGGCGTTGCGCGCCAAGATTGTGGGTCAGGAAGAAGGCGTACAGGCCCTTGTGGACCTTTATCAGGTCTTCTGTGCGGGCTTGAATTCTCCCGGCCGCCCTGTGGGAAACCTGCTTTTCTTGGGCCCTACCGGCTCCGGCAAAACCCGCATCGTCGAAGCAGCTGCAGAGATTCTGTTCGGGGATCCCCGGCTGGTCATTAAGGTGGATTGCGCCGAGTTTCAGCACTCTCACGAAATTGCCAAGCTGATCGGTTCGCCCCCAGGCTACCTTGGCCATCGGGAAACTCATCCGCTGATCACTCAGGAAGCGCTCGCGGCATCTCACAGCGACAAGCTGAAGCTCTCCTTCCTGCTTTTTGATGAAATTGAGAAGGCCAGCGACGCGCTCTGGCAACTCCTTCTTGGCATGCTAGATAAAGCCACCTTGACCTTGGGTGACAATCGCCGCGTCGACCTTTCCCAAACGGTCATTTTCATGACCTCGAACCTCGGTGGCTCGGACATCACCGATCTCATGGCTGGCGGCTATGGTTTCGTCGAATCCGATGACAAGCCTAAGGCCGATCTCGACCAAAAAGTCGAACGGACGGCAGTCGAAGCCGCGCGGCGCAAGTTCTCTCCGGAGTTCATGAACCGCCTGGATAAGGTGGTCGTGTTCCACCCTCTGCAACGCACCCAGTTAGAGCAGGTTCTCGATATCGAGTTGACCATGGTCCAGCAGCGTGTTTTGGAAACCGCCAAGGGACAGTTTCTCTTCCGTGTCACCGAAGCAGGCCGCGATTTTCTGCTTCGCGAAGGCACGGATCAGCGCTATGGCGCCCGGCATCTCAAGCGGGCTATCGAGCGCCACGTCGTCTATCCCATGGCCAATCTCCTGGCCACCGAACAGGTCCATTCGGGCGACCTGATCTGCATCGACTGGAAGAGCGAAGAGGACAAGCTTAGTTTTGTGCGCGAAGGTGAGAACGTTGCTATCCCGGTTCGGCGTGTCGAGCCGGCAACAACGCCACGGCCCTCACAGGCAAAGGGTGGCCGCCCGGTGGAAGCGCCTGGAGTGCCGGCCCCGGAGCCTGCTCCTCGCCTAGCGCGTTAGTTTTCAGTTGCTCCTCCTCTCGAAAGCCCGGGCAGGGAACTGCCCGGGCTTTTCTCGTTCGTCCGTAAGGTATAGCTCATCCTAGCGAGGGTGCCCCACATTTCGGTGTTGCATGTGAGGCCTTCGAACCCCGCTCGCCTATCCCCAACTGACTCGCTGTTCTCTTGCGGATGCCGCACGCCCCACAGGCAACTTCCCGACGTATAATCCATGACAGCCGCTATGGCCTGTGAGCTTTCCCTCGTGGCTTTCCATTACGGAACACAGCGAGCCACGATGGCACAATGTGTCCGTCCCGGCAGCGGCATCGCATCAATCATTGCCGCAGTGTCCAGATACCTCCAACAAGCGGCGTAGTGCTGCTTGTCTGGCTGAGTTCCTCGTTCCGCGGGAGGTCATTCATGAAGGCAATCATCTTCCATCAGCACGGCGATCCCAGCGTTTTGCACTATACCGACGTTAACGAACCGCATCTCCGGCACAACGAAGTTCTCGTGCGCGTGCACGCCTGCGCGCTCAACCATCTCGACTTATGGGTGCGCCGTGGCTTGCCCGGCGTTCCCATTCCGCTTCCGCACATTCCCGGCAGCGATGTTGCCGGAGAAGTGGCTAAGGTTGGCCCGGAAGTTCACACCGTTCACGTGGGGCAGAAGGTGCTGCTCTCTCCCGGTGTCACTTGCGGCAAATGTCCGGCCTGCCTCGCCGGTAAAGACAACCTATGCCGCGACTACACCAATCTGGGTTTCATGATCGACGGTGGTTGTGCGGAGTACGCTCGTTGTCCGGACGTGAACTGTATGCCCTACCCGGAGAATCTCGATTGGGTTCAAGCGGCCGCGGTTCCGCTGGTGTTCCTGACCGCCTGGCACATGCTCATCACGCGCGCGCAGCTTCGGCCGGGTGAGACGGTTCTGATTCTGGGCGCGGGCAGCGGTGTAGGCAGCGCTGCGATCCAGATCGCCAAGTATTTGGGAACCCATGTCATCGCTACGGCGGGGAGCGATGAGAAACTCGCAAAAGCGAAAGAGATTGGTGCGGACGACGTGATTCACCACCGCATCATGCATATCTCTAAAGAAGTGCGCCAGCTCACGCATAACCGCGGCGTGGATGTGGTCTTCGAGCACGTGGGCACGGCAACGTGGGACGAAAGCGTCAAAAGTCTTGCCCTCGGCGGACGGTTGGTAACCTGCGGCGCGACCACAGGCTATGACGCCAAGATCGATCTCCGCTTCCTGTTCACGCGCCAGCTTTCCATTCTTGGGTCTTACATGGGCTCAAAAGACGAGTTGCGCACGGTGTTGAAGTTGGTAGGCTTGGGCCGGCTCAAGCCGGTGGTCGATAAGGTTTGGCCGCTGCATGACTGCATCACGGCGCACACCTATCTCGAGCACGGAAAACAGTTCGGCAAAGTGGTGCTGACCGTCCCGTAAGAATCAAAGGGCCGATTACCCTTTGGTGTGGGAAGGGATGTCCTAAGCGAAGCAAGTGATGTGCTGGCCTGCAGAAAGGGCGCCAATTGCCTTCGTTTGTCAGTCACGGACGGCTGTGCGAAAATGATTGTAGAGGGGCTTATGGGCACCGACACAAACCTGGGCGAGCACGTCACCCTGACCAAACCGGATGATTTCGGCAAGCTGCTGCAAGACGAAGGCATCATCTTCACGCAGCTCGACAAGGCCGTAAACTGGGCGCGCAAGAGCTCCATTTGGCCGCTGGGCTTTGGTTTGGCCTGCTGCGCCATCGAAATGATGTCCATGGCGGCATCGCGCTTTGACATCGCGCGCTTCGGTGCCGAAGTGTTTCGCCCGTCGCCGCGACAGGCTGATCTGATGATCGTTGCTGGGCGGCTTTCGCAGAAAATGGCGCCCGTCATTCGCCAACTCTACGACCAAATGCCCGAGCCCAAGTGGGTCATTTCTATGGGTGCCTGCGCCACGTCCGGCGGCGTCTTCAACAACTACGCGATCGTTCAGGGATGCAATCAGGTGATTCCCGTGGATGTTTACGTGCCCGGTTGTCCGCCGCGCCCGGAAGCCGTCTTGTTTGCTATTCTCCAGCTCCAGAAAAAAATCGACGCCGAAAAGGGCTCCTTCAAACGCGCCCTAAACATCGCTTAATTCCTGTTCCAGAGGAATACCTCTTTCTGCGGGTGCCCGACGTGCCCCTTTTGCGTGCGAGGTCTTTTCCATCGTAGCGCCGGCTTCTAGCCGGCAAGGCCACGCCCTTTCAGGGCATCTCCCTCTTGCACTTTTACACTCTTCGAGTTTTGTACTCTCTGCAAAGATGACGTCCGAACACCGAGCCGCACAAATCGCTTTTCTCTCGCAACAATCCTTGCTAGCGTATGCCGCATGCCGAACGACGACATCAGTGCTCGCGAACTTCTCCGTCACTCCCTTGCCACTATCGCCTATCGCGCGGGCAAAATCATTCGCGATGCGCCGCAGGGCTACGTGGACTTTGACGCCGGCCAGAAGTGCCGCACGCCGCTACAGATTCTCGCGCATATCAGCGACCTTTTCGACTGGGGGCTGTCCATGACCAAGGGGCAGCCTGCCTGGCACGATGCGCCGCCGTCGTCTTGGCCCGACGAAGTGCAGCGCTTCTTCGACTCTCTCAAAAGGTTCGACGATTATCTTGCGGGTCCCGAGCCTCTGCACGCCTCGCCGGAAAAGCTCTTTCAGGGGCCGCTCGGCGATGCCCTGACTCATGTAGGGCAACTGGCCATGCTTCGCCGCATGTCTGGGACACCCATCCGCGGCGAAAACTACTACAAAGCGGACATTTCGAAAGGCCGCGTGGGCAAGGACCAGGCTCCCGCCAAGCTCGAATTTGACTGAGTTTCTTCTGGACGTGCCCTCGCCTCGCGTCTAGAATTTCCTGCCTGGACACTTTGCTATGTTCGCTCCCGAGCAGAGATACTATCCCCGCGTGAAGCCCCCGAAGTCGGTTCTGGCAGCGTGGCAAGCCGGTACGCGGCGCGGCGTCTCTTTCCTGGAGAGCATGTCGGTTGGCGGGCTGTTCGTGCGCACAAAAGAAGCGTTGCCGCTTCGCTGCCTCGTCCAGATTCTATTGGACTTGCCGTTCGGACAAGTGCGGTGCCGCGCCATCGTGCGGCGCGTGCGAGCGAATCACGGCTTCGGTGTGCAGATTATCGCCATGGAGCCTTCCGATCGCGCGAAGCTGTTCGCGCAAATTCGCGCGCTGCTCGCCTGATCTACAGAATGGGTGTCGTGATGACCGTTGCCTTCGTTTCACCACAATCGAGCACTGCACCCGGCGCCGTTTTTTCTCGGCGCAGGTAACCCATTCCAATGCTCGCGTTGATTGCCGGCGAGAAACCCGTCCGCGTGACATAACCCACTTCTTTTCCTTCGCTCAGCAAAAGTGAATTTGCCACCGGTGGATCGTTGCCTTCGAATCGCAAGCTCACGCGCACGCGATTCACCTGCCCCCTCGAGCGGACCCGTTCGACAATCTCCTGCCCGGTGTAACAGCCCTTGCTGTAGGAAATATGCGAATTCTCGAGCCCCGCCTCATGCGGAATCTGTTTCTCCCCAAAGTCATATCCAAACCACGGAATGCCTTGCTCCAGCCTCAGCGAGTTTAATGCCTTGTATCCGACGGCTCCTCCCCCGCTGCGTTGTGCCGCTTCTCGCAGGATTTTCCAAAACTCCTCCAGGTTTTCCTTGGCCAATAGGAACTCGGCTCCCGAGTGATTGCCGGGCGTGCGCCGTACCACGCGGCAGGGAATTCCCCGCACAGAAACCTCTCGTGATTCCAATTCCTCCAAGCCGCTCAAACGCACGCCGGCAAGTTCTTCCGCCGCCGTGGCCGCCTTCGGTCCCTCCAGCGCCAGCGTTCCACATTCCGTTGTGCGATCCGTCAGCCCCACGTCGTCCATGATGATGTACTTATCCAACGCCGGAACCAGCCGCTCCCGGATCATCGCAAACGAAATGCAAAACAACTCATCTGCCAGCGCGTGCGTTTCTATCTCCGCCTGGACGTGCCCCTGGGGATTCAGGAACAGTGACACATTTGCGTGATTTTCCGGCAATCCTTTAATGTCGTTCGTCAGGATGGCGTTGAGGTAACGTACCCGATCGGGACCCGTGAAGCGCAGATAAGCTCGGTAATTCTTGTCGATCACTCCGACGCTTTCACGCAGCATGTGGTACTCAGCCTGCCAATCCGTGAAGCTGTCCGGCAGCGCGCACCCGAACCACAAGCCCAGCGCGGCGCCATTCTTCTGGTGCACCTCGCGCAATGCGGTGTCCAATGTTCCCTGCACGTCCACGGAAAAAACCTCGCGTCCACTTAAGAAACCGGAGCTTACTTCTTCATCATCCCGAGATGATGCTCTAAGACCGGAATGATATACTTTTTTCGTGGAGCACATGCACCCAGCGCACCGACTACCGGATGCCACCAACCCGGAGATGATTTACATCAAGCTTCCGGTAGGCCTTCTGCAATGCAACTGCTGCATTGTGGGCGATCCTTTTACCCGCGAAGCACTGGTCATCGATCCCGGCGACGAAGTCGAGCGCATCCTCGACCTGATCGGCCGCTACAAACTTAGCGTCAAGGCCATTGTCAGCACCCACGCGCACATTGACCACGTTGGCGGCCTCGCCAAACTCTATCAATACACCGCGGCTCCGGTCATGATGCACAGCGACGACCTTCCCCTCTACCGCGGTATGGAAGCGCAGGCTGATTTTCTTGGCATGCGTCCTCCGGAGATTGTCGAGGTTCACCAACTCCTCCGCGAAGGTGACGTTCTGCAATGGGGCGGATTCTTTGCCAACGTCATCCACACTCCCGGACACTCTCCCGGCAGTGTCAGCCTTTATCTTCCCACCCAGACGGCTGACCCGACGAAAAAAGGGCACAAGAACAGCGAGTCCAACGGCAACTCGCTGCTCACCCAGCCGCAACTGTTCGCGGGAGACACGCTTTTCGCAGGCAGCATCGGGCGCACCGATTTGTGGGGTGGCTCCTACGAGCAGATCATAGGATCCCTGAAGGGCAAGCTTCTCGAACTTCCCGACAGCACCGTCGTGCATCCCGGCCACGGGCACAGCACGACCATCGGTCACGAGCGCGAAATTAACCCCTTTTTGAAGTAAACTCTTCCCTCCGTTACGGCTCGCTTCCGTTGCTCCGCGCGAGGTGCCTTATGGGAAATGAAGTTGCGTGTAGACTGCGCTACGACGGTAAGACATATCAGGGAAAAGCCCTGCTTGAGACTTCAGAGATACTCTTTCAAGGTGGGACCCGCCTGAAAATTCCGTTTTCCTCCATTCGTAGTTTGCAGGCGCTTGACGGCGACCTTTACGTGCGCACCAACGATGGCCTTGCCGTTTTCGCGCTGGGTGTACAGGCGGAGAAATGGCGCGCGAAAATCGCCAATCCCAAGACACTTTTGGAAAAGCTGGGTGTGAAGGCCGGGGAAACCGTTTGCCTGGTGGGAGGGTTTTCCCCGGACTTTCTCGCGAGCCTCAAGAAACTCGGCGCTACTCTCTGCTTGGGCAAAGCCGTCAAGGACGCGGCTTGGTGTTTCCTCGCAGCCGAATCACGCCAGGACCTTCCGCACGTGAAAGCTCTGGCCAATTCTCTTACTGGTGCGGCTGCGCTGTGGATTGTGTATCCGAAAGGGCAGACCACCATTACCGAATCCGATGTTCGGTCCACTGGCCTGAGCGCGGGTTTAACGGACGTCAAAGTCGCCAGGTTTAGTGACACCCACACCGCGCTGAAATTTGTAATCCCGAAGTCAAAACGCGTTGCTTCCGGCTCACTCTGAAGCGGATTTGTCTTCGAAGGTTCCGCTAGTCAGAACTCGCCGACGTTTGCCGCGCCTTGCGGATTTCTTCCATCACCGATTGAACCAATTCCTTCGCGTGCGTCAATTCTTGCGAAATCATGCGCAAGTCCATCGCTGGCAAAGTCGGATTCCTTTGGCTGGTGCAGTAGACCCCGTGCTGCCCGACGAGCACCAGCGCATTGGTGATCCGGTCCAGTGACACCGCCAGCCTGCCGCGGTCCCTCCCGAACATTTGCTCGTAGCGCTCCAGTTCTTCCTTGTGTTCTTCAAATGCGGACATGTGGTGTTACTCCTCGGTTGGAGAGGAACCGGCGTAGGGCGACGGTTGCACTTCGGGCACAACCCTCCGGCAGCAAACTTTACGGTACTTCCTCGCCACTCCATAATCCATTTTAGCTTCAGCAGAAAGCGGCGTTCGATCACATGAGTCTTCCCGAGCAAGCAACTGGTGGGTACGTACCCTTTGGTCAGGTTCCGCAAGGAAAATGGGAGCAGCGAACCATGCGACGTTCCGATCTCGTGCAGTATAAGGAAAAGGAAAACGGCAGGATTGCCCGCACCTCGCAGATTGTCTTTGGAGAGCGCCAGCACCTTTTGCGCGTTCTCGACTCCCTGGAAGGCACCAGTCTCCCCATCGCCCGCATGCAGCAGGAGCGGCGTACTCTCGAAGAACTCATCCACGCCCGCACCCGCGAGCTGAATCAGATCAACACCGCATGGGATGAAAAAATCGGGCTGGTGCTCAGCGCCGAGGCCAAGCCGGAAATGCTGGAAAAACTTGCCAAGCAGGCGCCTAAAGAAGACTTCTATCTTCTCCGGCTTATCAGCGAACATCCTCGCGCTAACGCCAAGACTCTGAACCGCCTATCCCGCCATCCCTACGGCGCCATTCGCGAAAACGTGGCGCGGCATCCGAATTCGGATGGCGAGACACTCACCTACCTCAGCAAAGACAAAACGCAGCCGCTGTGGTATCTCGTGGCTTTCAATCCCAATACCCCTACGCCGCTCCAGCGCAAACTCCGCGACCGGTTGAAGCGCCTCGGCGAACTCCAGACCGTCCGCTAGCTCGTCGCTGAAGAAGTACTGCACACGCCACGCCGAATAACGTTCACTTGGCCCTCGCCAAAGGGCGCTTTTCGTGTGATGACTCCTTCGTCTCCTCGAGGCCTTCGCTAGCCAAAGCGTCAACGGAGCTGTCTATCTGTCATTCCGAGCGCAGCGAGGAATCCCTTTTCGATTGCAGGCTAAAATCAGCGCTAGAATATCCAAAAATGGTCACCGTCCCGCACGCTGTTTCCGAGAAGGCGCCGCCCGCGATTTTCGTTTCTCTGCGGCAGGAACTCCTCCTGTTCATCGGTATCTCGGGCCTCGTGTTGATTCCGTGTTTCTGGCATCACCACATCGAGGCGGGCGATCTTGGCAGCCACGTGTACAACGCCTGGCTGGCACAATTAATCGCCCAAGGAAAAGCTCCCGGGCTGTACATCGTCACGCAGTGCAATAACGTCCTGTTCGATCTTCTACTGCTGAATTTCGCCAAAATATTCGGCCTCGGAGTTGCTGAAAAGCTCGCTGTGTCACTCTGCGCGCTCGTTTTTTTCTGGGGAGTTTTTGCTTTGATGAAGGCAGCGTCTTCGCAATCTCCCTGGTTCCTGGCTCCCTGCGTTGCAATGCTGACTTACGGCCAGGTATTTCATCTGGGTTTCCTCAATTATTATTTGTCCGTCGGACTTGGCTGCATTGGACTGTCTCTCTTGTGGGCGGGGAGGCGAAATGGATGGATTGCTGCTGCGCTGTTAGCGCCAGTAATTCTACTGGCGCATCCCCTGGGATTCGTCTTCTTTCTTGGCGTGGCTGGCTATCGCCTCCTGTGGCGCGGTTTCCCGAGATGGAATTGGGTCTTGCCTGTCGCTGCATTGGCTGTGTGTTATGCGGGCCGCCTGTACGTCTCGCATCGTCCCGACTACGAAGTGCAATGGCGCGAAACTCCGCTGTGGCAATTGACGGGTGCCGACCAGTTTCACGTGTTCGGCGAGCATTACGTCTACTTCAGCTACGCCATCTCATTGTTGGCTGTCGTGAGCACGGTTCTCGCGGTGTTGCTTGCGTCGAAGCGCGCACAATTCTGGAAAGAGCGGCGGCTCGCTCTTGAATTGTATTTGGTCTCGTTTGGTGCGATGGCTCTGCTGCCAGAGAATGTCCACGCCGACCCGACGGGAGGATGGATTGGCGAAATCACTACGCGCTTGACCTTGATTATCGCCATTTTCGGGTTGTGCTGGCTGGCATCGCTACCTCCAGAGCACTGGCACCTGTTCGCGTACGCTGCCATCGCACTTATCTTTTTCACATTTGTCTATCGGGACACCGCGTTCCTGAACCGCATGGAGGCCAATGCCGAAGAGGTCACGCGTCCCTTGTCCTTCGGTACCCGCGTACTCGCCACCGTGCATGTTCCCGCTGATTACGCTGTGCCTTTCGTACACATTGTGGACCGCGCCTGCATTGGCCATTGCTTCCTCTTTTCCAATTACGAGGCGTCTACGAAGCAGTTCCGTATTCGTGTGCAGCAGGGAAGTCCCGTAGTGACCGCGTCGGTCGACGACAGCGATGATATGCAGTCCGGGTTGTACGACGTGCAGGAGGAGGATCTTCCCCTGAAGCAGGTTTATCAGTGCGATGGCCGCGACCTCACCCTAATCTGCATCCGCGACCTTGCCGCAGATGAAAAAAACGGCCGGATTGGGTATAACCCGTTGCTGAACCAACCCTCTCCGCAAGCCGGCACGAGTAATCAGTAACCAGTAACCAGCCAGAGCAGAACTCCATAGCAAATGCTCCTGTTGCCTTTCTGAATCTTCCTGATTAGCGATTACCCTTGAGATGTGTACTGCCCCCTTTTTAGTTCCGGACATGTGAACAGGTGCCCGAGTCCTCGCCAACCGAAGCCTCCCCGAAGCCAACAATCACATTACTGATTACTGTTCCGTTGCGGCGCGCATCCTGCCGGCCACCGAAGCAAACAGCGAGCACAGCTGGGCCCATCCCACCCGGAGACAAATTGGCTCTTGCCACAGTCCAATTCCTGCTAAAATAGGCAAGGGGTGAGAGACAATGCTGCCATTACACCTTCAGCCCGAAAGCCATATTCCCCTGTATATCCAGCTGCGTGACCAGCTTCGCTCCCTGGTGCATGCCGGTGATCTTCGTCCTGGCGACCGCATTCCCGCCAGCCGCGAACTCGCGCAAATCCTCGGCGTGCACCGCACCACTGTCGCCAATGCTTATGCCGAACTGGAATCCGAAGGCCTGATCCAGGGCCACGTCGGTCGCGGCACGTTCATCCGCGGCAATGGCAATGGCCTGAAGATCACGCCCCCGCCTCCGCCCACTTTGCAGGGCAATGGCAGCGGCGGCTTGCGTTGGGAACTGCTCTTTGCCGACGAGCGCAGCGAAGAAATTCTGACGCGCCTGACCGCCTCTGCGCCGGAAAGCGCCTTGTCCTTTGTCATGGCCCGACCCGCTGAGGAGTTTTTCCCAGTCGAAGAGCTGCAAAGCTGTTGTCAGACTGCACTTCGCCGCGAAGGGCAGGAAATCCTGAACCTTGGCGCGTCCGATGGCTATGCGCCGCTAAAGGAAGCGTTGCTCGAGCTTCTTCGCGGCGATGGCATCCCGGCGAAGGATGAAACCCTGCTCATCACTGACGGGTGCCAGCAAGCGCTCGACCTCATTGCCAAAGCTTTCGTCCGGTCCGGAGATACGGTGGTTCTGGAAAATCCCACCTATCCCGGGGCGGCCGCGGTATTCAATGGCGTTCACGCGCATTGCCTCGGCGTTCCCGTCCGCACCCATCCGGAACCCGGCACTCCCCTAGGCATCGATCTCGAAGCCCTCGAATCGACGCTCGCGGCGAATCGCGTGAAACTCCTGGTTCTCACGCCGGACTTTCACAACCCGACCGGCACATCCATGCCTGTTGCTTCTCGCCGCCGCGTTCTGGAACTCGCCGGGCGCTACCAAGTGCCGGTTGTCGAGGATCATATCTATGCGCGGCTGCACTCCGGCGACGATCGCACGCCGTCGTTGAAGCAACTGGATCGTCCCAACGTGGTCATTCACATCGATAGCTTTGCCAAAGTCGCTTTCCCCGGTTTACGCGTTGGCTGGATCGTCGCGCATCCGACGGCCATCGAACGCTTGCGCTTGGTCAAGCAAATGACCGACCTGCACACGGATCAGCTCGCACAGGCAGCGCTGGCCGAATTCCTGAAGCGTGGCCTCTTTCAGAAGCATCTTACGCGCATGCGCAAGATCTATACGGATCGGTTGAATGCGCTCGACGAGGCCTTACGAAAGTCCATGCCCGAAGGTGTTCGTTGGGAGAAACCGGAGGGCGGGATGGCTTTCTGGCTTGAACTCCCCGCTGGCTTCGACGCCAGTGAATTGATGATTCACGCCCGCGAGCGCGGCGTGCTGTTTGCTCCGGGGCGCTATTTCTATGTGCAGTCGCCAATGCCGAACACGCTGCGGCTTGGCTTCGCCAGCCTGAACGAGAAGCAAATTGCCCGTGGCGTCGCCACTCTTGCAGAGCTTTTGCGCGTGGAAATGCGCAAGCGCCAGCGCGGCACACGTCGCGCCGAACGCGCGCGTACGGCGCTGGTGTAGTGGCCGGTGTGTAGTGGCCGGTCTTTAGACCGGTGAGCGTTGTGAGGGAAAACGGGGAATGCCGCTAATTTTTAGACTCGAGCCCAAGGAAACCAACCACTGCTTCGGTTGTGGTGCGGCGAACCCGGCGGGCATGAAACTGGCCTTCGATCTCGATTTCGAGTCGCGCCGCACCCGTGGCTCCTTTGCCCTGGGTTCTAATTACGCCGGAGGAGGCGGGTTCGCTCATGGAGGTATCATCGCTGTCGTCCTCGACGAGGCGATGGGCAAGCTTTCGCGGCTGACGGACGAAAAAGCAGTCACCGCGGAAATGTCCATCGAGTACCGCAAACCTGTGCCCGTCGATCAAACCATCGTCGTCGAGGGCTGGCAGGAAGAAGAGAAAGGCCGCAACCGTTTTCGTGTGGCCGAAATCTACGATGCCCAGGGGAATTTGCTCGTGCGCGGTAAAGGCCGCTTTGTGGTTGTGAATGAGCAGCACTTCGCATCAGTCAATGCGAAGCAAGTGTAGTGGCCGGTCTTGTAGTGGAGGGTCTTTAGACCCGTGGTTTTTGTGGCAGCCGCCTTCCGCGGCACGCCTCTAACGATTTTCGTTTTGAGAGGAGAAGGGAAATGGCAACAAAAAAAACAAACGGCAGCGCTCATACGAACGGCGCGAAGGGTTCGAACGAATGGCGCGTTAAAGTCGGCCTCGCCGAGATGCTGAAGGGCGGCGTCATCATGGACGTCACCAATGCGGAACAAGCCCGCATCGCCGAAAAAGCCGGCGCCTGCGCAGTGATGGCTCTCGAACGCGTTCCTTCGGACATTCGCAAAGAAGGCGGTGTGGCCCGCATGGCGGCCATCAAGGTGATTCGCGAAATCATGAACACCGTCACAATTCCCGTGATGG
>Ga0187782_10000932_pt1 | contig 20791 bp, 12 predicted proteins | sample 0715_SJ02_MP15_2_FD_132454 | JGI IMG/M metagenome (GOLD analysis project Ga0187782, IMG submission 132454) | Tropical peat soil microbial communities from peatlands in Department of Meta, Colombia - 0715_SJ02_MP15_20_MG | ecosystem: Environmental > Terrestrial > Soil > Wetlands > Peat | place... | reverse complement strand
GTTTCAGGCTCTTTTCACCTCCCTTCCGAGGTACTTTTCAGCTTTCGCTCGCGCTACTATTGCACTATCGGTCTCGGGACGTATTTAGGATCGGAAGACTGTATCTCCCAGCTTCCCGCGCGATATCCAACGCACGGTACTCGGGATACCTCCAATCCCGCCTCTTCGCTTCGCGTACGGGACTTTCACCCTCTACGGTCTGTCGTTCCAGGCACGTTCGGCTCGCGAAGCCAGCGGGTACGGAGGTCCACTACTCCACATCTCCCGGCCCTCACCGGGCCGGGATTCGGTTTGTCCTCTGCCGTTTTCGATCGCCTTTACTCACGGCATCTCGGTTGATTTCTTGTCCTCCCCCTACTAGAATGCTTTACTTCGGGGGGTTCCCTTTCCTTTCGGAATGTCCCTTGCGGGACCGGAGTTCCGATTCGGTGATCGGTGGATCACGGGTTCCTTGCGCCTACCCACCGCTTATCGCAGCTTGGCACGACCTTCCTCGGCGCCCGAGCCCAGCCATTCCCCAACTGACAGGAGTCAGCTACACTAATTACACTTGACAAGCGTCCAGAACGCGTGTGATCGGCGTCATCGGTCCTCTGCCGGCACGGCGAGAGGACCCTCGCCCTTCCCCGGAGAGGCCCCGGCCTCTGCGGGTGCATGTGCCGACCGAACAGCAGCGCCGTGGCGCGGCCGCGAAACAAAGGGGCCTTTCTATTTAACAGCTCCGCGATTTCCCACCGCTCACGCGGCGTTCGCCTTGCGGCCGATGTCCTTGAGGAACGCGATCACGTTCGAGTTCGTGCCCGGCCCCCACCACAGGTAAAGCGTCTTCAGGCCATCCGTCGTCAGAATTGACGAGCAGTTGTAGGCCTGGAGCGGGCTCACCTGGTTGGGTGTCACATTGACGTTGTTTCCGAGCGTCACCTGGTACGTAGGGGCTCCCGGCGCGCCGGCCGCAAGGTACTGAGCGAGCACGTCCGAAATCGCGCTCGCGTACTGCGCCGTACCTTGGCGGCAGTAGGTCTGCGACTGGACCACGAGGTCATTGACCACTTCGGCGAGGGACGCGTAGTTCCAGTGGTCCTTCGTCCAATTGGCGAAGGCGATCGGTTTGCCGGTTGGGTACCCGATTCCGAGGAGGCCGTGGGCGTTCGCGATCCGCGTCGCATCGGCAAAATAGCCGAGGGTCTCGGAGAAGTTCGCGGTGAACTCGGTCTCGTAGTTCGGCTCGTAGTCGTAGAAGATGCCCGAGATGTTCGGGCTCGCGTTCCCCGCGAGGACCCGGTAGTTCGCGAGGCCCGCGGTGTGGGCATAGATTGGATACGTCGGATAGGCCGAACGCAGGAGGCTCGCCCAGAGGTTGATGGCGCTCACATTGAGCGGAGTTCGTTCCGGGGAACCCGAAACGAGGTCGAAGGAATCGCCCGGCTCGATGTAGGGGGCGATCTTGCCGATCAGACTCTCGACCTCCCGGGTGCTGTTCGCCGCGAAAGTGATATCCAGATGTGGCAGGGGAGTCGGAAGGCGGGCGAGCTCGAAATCTGTCGGCGGTGGCACAGGGGGTGCCGGTCGAGATACCGTGACCAGAAGGGCGACGGCGAAGAGTACCGCGCCGAGCGTACCGAGACGAAGGAGGGGACCCGGGAGTGGGAGGGGCACCTGGCTCGCATCCGGGCGGGGTATTGTTAACGTTGGGAAGGCGCAAGTTTCGAGGGGCCCGCGGAGACGCCACTCTCGCCGCAGGGCGTGGCAAACGGCACTCCGGCTCGATGCGGTCCGGGATGCGGCCGGGGGGAACCTGTCGTGGCCTGTCGATGACGGGCGGAGGCGAGCCATATTTAATAGGGCCGACCGGCGCGGGACATGCGAGACGAGCCGCGGGCCATCCGCAGCATCCGTCGTTCGCGACGAGCTTATGATGAGGGCCCGCTAAATTATGGCCAGTGTCACGCCCGGGTGTTCCATCGCATTTTCCGCGGGCGCTCCCTGCCGCCGTGACGGGGCCCTCCGGGCCCGTACCGGTGGATATACTGCCCGCAGTTTCCGGGCCGACGGGCCTCGTCGAGCCCCGAACGCAGCGACCCGAAAGGCGGTCTAGCATGCAGCGAAGCCGCTTCCTGACGTCGGGCGGACTGGCGGCAGTGACGTCGATTTTCATCGTCTTCGTCCTCGCCGTGCCGGCCCCGGCCAGCGCATCCTCGGCCGTCCCTCCGGCGATGGGGCCGTTGACCGCGGCCTTCGACGGATCGCCGCCGTCGTGCGAGACGTTCTGCCTCGTGCCGACGAATCTCACGCTCGCGCCCGGCGCGGCATCGATCAACCTCTCGAACGTGTTCTGGGGCACGACGGTCTCGCCCCGATCCCGCCTGCTCCCGAACGAGGGAACCCTGATCAACGCGACCCCGACGCAGATCATCGTCTATCCGGGCGCGAACGCGGGGGAACATTACGACCCGCTGATCAACCGCTTCTGGAAGAACGGGCATATTCTGGCCGCCCCGCCCCAAGATGGCATCGCGGAGTTCGTGAACTTCTGCCGCTCGATCCATTGCCTGGCGATCATGCAGGTACCGGGCGAGATCGACAATGCCTCGTTCGCCGCCAAGATCGTATCCTACGTCGAAAAGAACCTGAGCTTCGACCCCGCCTACTGGGAGATCGGGAACGAGCCCGAGCTTTGGAGCTGTTGGGAGCCGCCGCCGGGCCTCCCTTGGAATGACTGGGGCTCGACCGACTGCGCGCCCAAGCACACGCAGACGATGACGCCGACCCCGATGCAGTACGCTTCTGAAGTGATGAATTACTCGATCGCGATGCGGGCGGTCGACCCGAACATCCACCTCATCGGGATCCCGGCCACGGGCCGCGCGAACGGACCATACCAACTGTGGCAGTGGATCCGCGCGACAGTGCTGCTCAATGCCCCCAACCTGAGCGCGGTCGCCTTCCACGAATATCCGGTCAGCAAGTCGAAGATCCTCGCTCTGGACGATTTCTACGCGACCATCACGCCCATCAGCCAGGTCTCGCTGCCTTGGCGATTCGACAACGTGACGGAGGCCATCCGGAACGCCGTTGCCGAACAGCCGAACCTTACCTGCCGGCAGGTCTGCGACTCACGCATCAAGATCTTCGTGACGGAGATCGGCTCGGGACTCTCCCACGGAGCGAACCAGGTCTACATCCAGTCGTTCTCGGGCGCGTTGAACCTCGCGGCCCAGATGACCCAGGCGATGAGCCTCAACATCACGAACCTCGATCTCTTCGCCGCGGTCCTCGGGACCGCCAATTCCTGGTTCAACTTCACCGGGACGTGGGTACGCCCGGACTACGCGATGTACACGGACATCCTGAAACATCTCGGGACCGAGGCGTTCCCGGTGAATTTCACTACAGCGGAACCGTACTGCGAGGACTACAACAACCTCAGCATGTGCGAGAACCTGTACGGGATTGGGACGCTCGACCCCGCCCAGAACGACCGGTCGGATCTTTTGCTCATCAACCTCAACACTACCAACACCTCCGTCATCCCGGCCGGTGAGGTCCAGCTGCCGGGACCCGGAGACAGCGTCATTCCGGCGACGAACCACCCGATCGAGATCTGGACATGGCAGGCGAACTACTCGGACACGTTCAACTCCTCGACGTCGAGCCCCATCCCACGGTTCTTTCCGGACGGTCTCGGAGCCCCTCTCGAACTGCCGGGGCAGTCGGTGACGTTGATCGAGACCTATCCGCAGGGGGGCGTGCCGGTCGAGTTTCACGAGACCGGTTTCACGCTGAGCCAGCGCCTCGGCCCCCGATGGTACGTCGAGCTGGGCGGCTTCCTGAGCGAGGCCAACGCCACGACCAACCTGACGTTCTTCGAGCCGGCCGGCCAATTCCCGCTCAGCGTGGACCCGATTCCCCTCCCCCTCGGCGGCATCGAGCGCGTCGCCAAAGAGCGGTACGAGCCGTTCTACCCCCCAACAGTCACCGTCGGAGCCACGCCGGTCTCGGTCAACGTGCCGTTCGTGGAACAGTGGAACGTTTCCGTCGCGGGCGCGCCGGGGGAGCCCTCCCAGAGTGGCTACGTCTCGCCGACGCCCAGTTGGTGGAACGCGAGCGCGCCGTTGACCGTAGCCGCGCATCCGGGATACGGCTACGCCCTGTCGGATTGGACGGTCTTCGAGAACTGGACCGGCACTCAGACCAACGTCACCCGCAACTGGTTCGACGGTGCGCAAGCGGCGCAGGACATTTGGATCAACGACACGGACCACAGTTTCACCAACATCACGGGCGCGACCCCCTCCCTCACGACCTGGGTGAATGACTCGATCGTCCTGAGCGCCACCTTCCAGCGGGCCTTCCCGATCACGTTCGTCGAGAACGGCTTGGCCCCCGGGACCGCGTGGTCGGTCGCCGTCCGGACGAACTGGGACGACACGACGACGTACATGACGCGCTACGACGACTACTACTGGAACTCCACCGACGCCGCCACCAACGCGAGCTATTCGGGTACGTGGACGAATTCGAGCGTCCCGACGACTAAGACGACCCCCACCACGACCAGCACTCCGAGCTCGTCGGTCACCGACTCGGTGGGGATCTCGGAACCCAACGGTACCTTTGGGTTCACCGTCGGCACCGTTCCCGGCTACCGATCGCTACCCGTCGGCGCGAACTTTACCGTGGCGGGCGGCCGTGTGGTCGTACAGGTCAACTTCACCCCGACGACTCCCCCCGGGACCGAGTATCCCGTCTCCTTCGTCGAGGCCGGCCTCCCGAACGGCACCCCCTGGTCGATCACGGTACGCAACCAGAGCGTGACCTCGACGAACACCTCCCTCGGGTTCGAGGAGATCGCGGGGTCCTACGGGTACATCGCGCGCACGATCGTCGGCTACGGGGCCCACCCGCCGTCCTCCGGCTTCTACGTGAACAACTCGAGCACCGTGGTCCCTATCCAATTCGGGCAGGAACGGTACCCGGTGATCTGGGAAGAGTCCGGCCTCGGGAACGTCTCCTGGAACGTCGACCTCTCGGGCGATCCCATCGCCTCGAACGGGGCGTGGACGAGCGACCCGCTCCCGAACGGGTCGTACTCGTTCACGATCCCTAACGTGGGAGATTTCATCCCGACCCCGCGCACCGGCTCGGTAACGGTGAGCGGGACCGGAAAGGTATTCCCGGTCCAGTTTGTGGAGGCGGCGTTCCCCGTGACGTTCCAGGCGACGGGGGGTCCCGCGGGCGCGGACTGGTCGATCCGACTCTCGGACAGCGCGCTCACCGAGACCGCGAACTCGGCGAAATTCCTCGAGCCGAACGGGACGTACTCGTTCAACGTGACGCCGCCGGCCGGCTACGCCGCGGTCCCGTCGCACGGGATCGTGATCGTCGATGCGGATCCGACGGTCGTCTCCGTTTCCTTCCAGACGGTCGGGCTCCCGCCCATTCCCCCGGTGTGGAGCCTCGCGCTGCCCGCGCTCGGAGTGGGCGTGATCATCGCGCTCGCCGGGTGGGGAACCTTTGCCCTGGTCGGCGCTCGTAAACGACGCCGACCGGGGGCGAAACCCTGAATAGCCCGAGTCTGTCGGCCGCCGTGCCCCGGCTCGAGGGTCTGCTCGGGGAATCGCTGCTGAATTCTCTCGGCCACGATCTTCGACCGTTCGACATCCCCGTCGGCGCGGTCCTGGTCGGGGTCGCCCTCGGCCTCGTGTTCTACGGGGCGCTGCAGTACCTGCGCAACCGACCCTCGACCGAGGGGGCCGGCACGGTGCCCGTCCGGCTGATCTCCCGTCGGGGGCGGCCTCCCGACCGGCCCCCCGACCCGACCCACCAACCCGGAGCGCTCGTCCGTCTCTACGGGGCCAAGAGCCAGACGACGGTCGTCCTCGAGGGCGCCGGCGAGTCCCCGGTCGTCCCGGGCAGGCGGGCGATCCGCTTCGTCGCGGTCCTCGCGATCGCCTTCGCCGCGATCGCGATCCCGTTGCTGCTGTACTATCCGGTCATCTTCTCCCACTACGACCACCTGGTCGCGATCGTCGGAACGTTCCTGTACTGGCCGCTGACCTGGCCCGGCGTCTACGCGGTGAGCGCCGGGACGCTCGTCGTCCCGGACTACATCTTCCCGATGTACCTCGCGTTCATGACGGCGTTCGTCCTCGCGAGCGGGCTCCTGTTCAACCGCCCGCACTACTCGCGCCGGCGGCGGCTGCTCGCGCTCGCGACGATCCTCACGTACATCGCCTGCGAGCTCGTCCTCGATGCCCTGTTCTTCACGACGCCCGGGGCGACCTTGCGCAACTTTGCGCTGCTCGTGCGCGTGCTCACCGGCGGGATGTTCATGGCGTTCCTGACGTTCTGCGCCTTCCACCTCCCGCAGCCGCAGCGCATCCAGCCGTGGTTCCCACGCGACCCGGGGGCGATCGCGCTGTTCTTCGGCGTCGCGTTCGCCGCGGTGCTCTCCTCCGCCGCCGTGATCATCCTGTTCGTCCAACTGATCCGGGTGGAGGGCCTCGTCGTCGGGTTCACGATCCTCCTGTTGCTCCCGGTCCTCGCGATCCCGGTCTTCTGCGCGATCGCCCGGCCAATCTACTTCCGCCGGTTGCGCGAGCGGCCGCTGCCCCCGCTCTCGGTCTACCACCCATCGGTTTCGATCCTGATCCCCGCGTACAACGAGGAGGAGTGGATCGTCAGCACGATCGAGTCCGCGGACACCGCCGCGGCCGACTACCCCGGCTCCGTTCAGGTGGTGGTCGGGAACGACGGCTCGACCGACCGCACGCTCGAGCTCGCGCGGGGCGCGATCGCGCGCATGACGCATGCGCGCGGCTACGTCGTCGACCTCCCCCACGGCGGCAAGTCGAACGCGCTCAACGGCGCGCTCGCGGTCGCGACGGGCGAGATCGTGATCCGCCTCGACGGCGACACCGCGATCGCGAACCCACCCGGGTTCTCCGCGATGGTCCGTCACTTCGCGGACCCCGAGGTCGGCGGCGTGCAGGGCGCGATCCATCCCCGCCAGCGGAGCGGCTGGACCCGCAAGTTGCGGGCGCTCGAGGTTGCGTGGCTCCACTACATGCTGCGGCCCGCGAACATGGGGACGCGCTCGGCGGAGGTGCTGGACGGCCTCTTCTCCGCGTTCCGGCGCAAGGACCTGGTCGAGCTCGGCGGCTGGGTGCCGTGGAACGGCGAGGATTCCGAGATGGCGATGCGGGTGCAGCGGCTGGGCTACCGCGTCCGCATCGAGTTCGGCGCGCTCGCGCTCGAGGACGTGCCGAAGGACTACGACACGCTGCGCCGCCAGCGCGTCCGGTGGGCGCGCGGGATCATCATGGCGAACGGCCAGCACTACCTCTCCCTGCTCGGCCCGACGCCCGAGTTCGGTGGGCTCGGGGTCCTCTTCTGGTTCCTGCTCCTGATGCGCTCGGGCGTCCGCAGCCTGGTCTACCTCTACCTGTTCCTCCTGATCCTGTTCCTCGGCGTGCCCGGCCTGATCTACACCCTGATCCTGCTCCTGATCGCGACCGCGATACGGGCGGTGCCGATCGGCTATTTCCTCGTCAAGATGGGGCGCTCCGACGTGCTGATCTGGATCCCGTTCTTCCCGATCGCGAACATCATCAAACAGACGTACCGGTTCGAGGCGTTCGGCACGCTCGGACCGGGCGCGGCGCGCGAATACGTCTAGGCGCCGCCGTCGGGGGTTAGGACTTCGGCGGTAGGGCCGCCGGTGGGGGGCTCGCGGCGGGCGAGGGGGGCTCGCGTCCGCGCTGGACCCGGCGGTAGGCCACGAACGCCAGCAACGCGATCACGACCGCCACCGCGACCCAGAGCGCGAGCTGCTCGTAGAGCGGGAAATCGAAGACCTGCCAGAGGAGGCCGCCCGACGTCCGGGGAACCTTGACCTCGAGCGTCTGGCGGTATGATCCGCCCCCCGAGTCGTTGACCCAGGCGAACACGGTGAACGTCCCGGCCGAAGCGTACGTGTGGGTCGGGTCCGCCAGGCTCGAGCTGCTCCCGTCGCCGAACTGCCAGGCGTAGGTGTATGGGCTCGTGCCGCCCGAGATGGCGGTCGTGAAATGGATCGTGCGGCCGGACGTCGGGCCGGCGGAAGCCCAGCTCGCGGTGAAGGTCAGGGCCGGATTCACGGTGAGGGTGAGGTTCGACCGCCACGTCGCGCCGGCGATATCGGTGAGCACCACGGCGACGATCTCCGCCCCGGGCGTCGTCGGGCGGTAGGGCGTGTTGAGCGCAACGACCGTCCGATTGTCCGGCAGGGTCCAGGTGGCCCGGTAGGGAGGCGAGCCGCCCTGTCCGGCGATCGAAAGGGTGGTCGTGGCGCCGAGCGTCAAGGCCGTCGGGGCCGCAGCGACCACGGCGGACAGCGTCGAGCGGACGGGAAAGGAGGCGGAAGCGTTGACGATCGTTCCCGTGTCGTCTCGGACGGACAGGAGGACGGAGGCATTGCCGACGGTAGCGAACGCGTGGGTCACGTTGCCGCCGGACGCGACCGTTCCGTCGGAGAATGTCCACGTGTAGTTGTACGGTGCCGTGCCGTTCACGGGCGTCGAACCGAACGGGCTCGGGAACCCCTGGTCCGCGGCCACGGGGGCGCTGAGACCGGGGTCGAAGAGGAACGCCCGGTTCGAGAAATGGCTCGCGACCCGGACGCCGTAGGCGTCGGTCACGGTGAGCATGCCGGCGAACGTGCCGGGGCGATGATAGACGTACGTCGCGTTGTTCCCGGTGACGGATTCGCCGTCCCCCATCGTCCAGGTGCCCAACGGCGCGGAACCGCCGGTGGTGTTCGAGTACAGCCGGACGGTCACGTTCGTCTCCACGGGGACGGGGGTGACGTGGAGGTGGGTGACCATCGATCGTTCGAACACGTACGTCGCCTCCCCGATGCCCGCGCTCGCGTTCCGGCCGCCGACGAGGACGGTCGAGAGCGCGGGGGAAGCGAGACCGCTCGCGACGGCAGGGCCGTAGAGGGCTTCGCTCGGAAGCGGCAAGGTCGATTCGTTGAACCAGGAGGAGTCGTTCAGGTCGAGCTCCCAGAGCTGGTCGAACACTTGGCCGGTCGCGTTGTCGACGCCCCCGTAGAGGTACAGCTCCTCGGAGTTCGGGTCCCAGAAGAGCGCGGCGAGCGCGCGGCCGGCGCTCGGGTACGCGTACCCTCCATAGAACAGGGCGGTGACGTTGTCCCACGTGACCCCGTTGAACAGCCAGGTTGCGTTTTCGTCGTGCCCGGCGCAGCTCGGGCAGGACGAGTTGTAGCCCCCGTAGAGAACGATCGAGCCGTAGGTTCCGACGAGTGGATTGTCCGCCAGCGCGGCGCCGGCGAGTCCGGGCGGGTTCGGGTTGGGGATCGCGAGGTCCGTCCAGCAGGGTTCATGGTAGGCGGACTGGCAGCTCGAGCTGTTCTCGAACGCCCACGTCGTTCCGGACTGGCCCGAGCACCCGACCGCGGTGCAGCCCCCGTAGAGGATCGCCCCGCTCGCCCCCCAACTGGACATCGAGGCGTTGAACAGACCCGGCATCGGCCCGATCGCCGACGTCACGTTCTCCCAGACGCCCGCCGAGAAGAGCCACGTATCGCTCATCGGGCAAGCCCCCGTGGGATCACATCCCCCGAAGAGGACGATCGCGTCCACGCCGGGTTCCCCGTCGTAGGCCATCGCGGCCCCGTAGCGGGCGGAGGGACCCGGTCCGGCCGTCGTGGCTTGGGTCCAGATACCGGCGTGGAAGATCCACGTCGCGCTGCTGGCCGTGCTGCCCGTCCAGCCTCCGAAGTAGACGGCTTCGTCCTCCGCCGCATCCCAGGCGAGGCTTCCGAGCTCGGTGGCCGGCGGTGCGGTCGGGCTGATGGTGGAGTTCTGGAAACCGAGGACCGAGACCGCGCCGTCGGCCGGGAAGGCCTCGCCCGACGCGCAACTCCCCGAAAACCCACGCGCCGAGGGGCAGGCGTCGGCCGTCCGCGGGAGCAGGCCCGGCCCATTCTCGAGCGCGGCCGGCGTGTCCCCCCGTCCGACGTCGATCGAGCGGCTGGCCAGGTCGACCCGGACCGGAGGAGAGGTACCGGTCGCGGTCATTTCCGGGAGGAACGACACCAAGCCGCTCGCGAGGAGTGCGAGGGTGAGCCCCCAAGTGAGAACGGCGGCGCCCCGGCGGCGACGCCTCCAATTCGAGCGCACGTTCTCTTCAGCGGATGTGCCAGTATAAGTCTCGTTGGCCCACGCCAGGGGACCCGTCGCGGATGCCCTCGCCGTTCGGGGGTCGCAACCATTAAGGGCTCGCCGCACGGAGGCCTATTGCCTTCCTCGGGGGGCTCGATCGCGGTGGCCGGGTTCCCCGGCGCGCGCCCGAACGACGGGCTCTCGGGACGGCTGAGGGGTCGACTTGGGGGTCGGGGCACCTGCGATGTCGAGCTCCGCGCTCCTCGCGGGGTCCACGAGCTGGATCTCGACGTTCTTCGATTGGGTCTGGATCTTCGTCCAGTTCCTGTTCCAGCCGATCGTCTTCGGCTTCGACCAGACCTACGCGCTTCTCGATCGGATCTCCCGGGCGCTCCACCTGCCCGAGGTCGTCGCGGCGGCGCAGCAGGCCGGGATCCCGCTCGGGGGCATCTTCGTCGGGCTGGTGCTCGGGGCCGTCGTCTACCTCACGATCGATTCCCTGCGGCGACGGCCTTCCACGGAAGGTGCGGGCGTCGTTCGGGTCTCCCTGGTCCCTCCCCCCCCGGAGGAGCCGACGCCGACCGCGTCGGCCGACGGCGGGTCCCCGCCGAAGCAGGTTCGGGTCTACGCGAAGGACGGCTCGCGAGCGCTCTGGATGCGGGGCGCCGGCGAACACCCGTCCCTCCCGCTGCCGCGGGCCCTACGGTTCGTCTACGTGCTGGTCGGCACCTTCGTGGTCGCCGCGGTCCTCCTGCTCGTCACCTACCGGTACGTCTTCGCCCGCTACGATCACCTGGTCGCGCTCGTCGGGAAGATCATCTACTGGCCGTTGCCCTGGCCCGGGATCTACGCGGTCGGCGAGGCGAAGCTGATCGTCCCGGACTACATCTTCCCGATGTACCTCGCCGGGATGGCGGCGTTCGCCATCGCGAGCGGCCTCGTGTACCGACGGCCGCCGCTCCCCGCCCGGCGGCGATGGCTGGCGCTCGCCGTCGTCGTCACCTACGTCGTCGTCGAGCTCGTGATCGACGCGCTGTTCTTCACCGTGCCGGGGTCGACGCTCCGCAACTTCGCGTTGATCGTGCGGACGTTCACCGGAGGGATCTTCCTCGCGCTCCTCACGTTCTGTGTCGTGTTCCTGCCGATGCCGCAGCGGATCCGGCCCAAGTTCGCGCGCGACCGGCCGGCGATCGGCCGCTTCCTCGCGATCGGCCTCGGCTCGATCGCGCTCACGGCCACGGTCCTCGTCGGGGTGACGTACGCCCTCCATCTGAGCGGGATCCTCCTCGTCTTCACGCTCCTCCTCCTCCTGCCGCTCTGCGTCCTCGAGGTCTTCGCCGCCCTCGCCCGGCCGGGATACTTCCGCGCCGTCGCGCGCGACGCGCTGCCGCCGGTCTCCCTCTATCACCCCTCCGTGTCGATCCTCATCCCCGCATACAACGAGGAGGAGTGGATCGTCGGCGCGATCGAGCATGCGGACAAGGCCGCCGGACTCTATCCGGGCCGGACGCAGGTCGTCGTCGGGAACGACGGCTCGACCGATCGCACGCTCGAGCTCGCGCGCGAGGCGATCGCGCGGATGGAGTACGCGAGGGGCTACGTGGTCGACCTCCCGCACGGTGGCAAATCGAACGCGCTCAACGGCGCCCTGGCCTGCGCGACCGGGGAGATCGTCATCCGGTGCGACGGCGACACGTACATTTCCGAGTCGACCGGCTTCTCCGCGCTCATTCCCCACTTCTCGAACCCGCAGGTCGGCTCGGTGCAGGGGGCGATCCATCCACGGCAGAAGCGGGGGTGGACCCGCAAGCTCCGGGCGCTCGAGATCGCGTGGATGCACTACTTCCTCCGGCCCGGGATGATGGGCACCCGATCGGCGGAGGTCGTCGACGGCCTCTTCTCCGCGTTCCGTCGCGCCGAGCTCGTCGCGGTCGGAGGGTATGTCCCGTGGAACGGCGAGGACACCGAGATCGCGATCCGGCTGCAGCGGCTCGGTTACCAGGTCCGGATCGAATTCGGTGCCATCGCCTACGAGGACGTGCCGAAGAACTACGACGCGCTGCGCCGTCAGAGGGTGCGCTGGGCCCGCGGGATCATCATGGCGAACGGCCAGCACTACCGATCGCTGATCGGACCCACGCCCGAGTTCGGGGGTCTCGGCGTCCTCTTCTGGCTCCTCATGTACTTCCACTCGGGCGTCCGCAGCCTCGTGTACGTCTACCTGGTCCTGCTGATCGTGATCCTCGGCGTGCCGGCGCTCGTCGACACGGCATACCTGCTCGTCTTCGCGATCCTCATCCGGGCCGTGCCGATCGGCTATTTCCTCGTGAAGATGAAGCGGGCGGACATCCTGCCGTGGATCCCGTTCTTCCCGATCGGGAACGCGATCAAGCAGACATTCCGCTTCGAGGCATACGGACTCCTCGGCCCGTCGACGACCGCGGAGTACATCTGATCCTCGCCGGTCCCCCGTTCCGGACCGGAGCGGGGCGACTCACCCTCGGCGGGTCGCGAGGAACGTAAGGCGGTGGTGCGGACCCTCGTACCGGGCGGCCGCGAACCGGCACCGACCCTCGCTGTTGGGCTCGCAGCTGCCGCAGTTCCGTTCCGCCGGCACGGGCGCGCGGGTCGCGTCCCCGCGGATCTGGCCCAGCACGACCCTCAGCCATCGCTCCTCGGCGTCGTCGTAGGGGATCTTGACCCACCCTTCCCGGGCGCCGCTCCCGGACGCGTCGCCGTACAGCACGAGGCCGTACGACGGACGACGGCCGAACGCCGCATGCACGAGACGGCACTCCGCGATCGACTGCACGGTGTCGAACGCGCGGCCGTGGGCTTCGTGGTAGCCGACGAAGAGGTGGGTCGACTTGTATTCGACCGGAACGTACTCGCCGTTCGCCCGCAGGATGATGAGGTCCGGTCGCCCGGTGAGCCCGAGCTCGAGGTCGGTGAGGTTCCCGCGCCCGTTCGCGAACCTCGGATCGCGCTGGACCCTCTCCGGTGGGAACAGCACGGGCAGATCGTCCTCGTCGTCGTCCTCGTAGACGAGCCGGTCGTGCTCCTCCACATCGAGGCGCCCCTCGTTGACCTCGAGATGCCCGAGCGGCGGGGAGTACATCGGCGAGTGGTGGAGCGGGATGACGCTCGCCGGGGTACGCACCGGCGGCGGGGCCCGGCCGAGCTGCTGGGCGCGCGCCTCCCGGTGCAACTCCATCTCGAGGGGGCAGTGAAAGTACGTCACGAGATCGTGCGGGGTCAGGTGCTCGAGCTCGGGCGGTGCGATCAGGGCGGACATCGGCGCGGAGTCGAAGGGGGAGGGTATGAAGGCGCGCTTCGACGCGCGGAGGGGCGTGGCGCTCCGAGCGAGTCAGACGAGTTCGGCGAGGACACGGTCGCGGTCCGAGGCCGAGATCCCCGGGCGCTCGAGGAGCCGGTGGAGGAGGGGTCGGTCGCTGCCGTGCTCCCGCAACCAGGCGACGAGCGGCGCAATGACGCTCGGGCGGTGACGTTCCACCGCCCGGGCCAGGGCATACTCCGGCCGCGTGACCCGGACCCGATGCCCGTGGAATGTCAGGGTCTCGGTCCGGAGGTCGTCGAGGCGCCCACTCCATTCGTCGTCCGGTCGGGGGGACGCTCGATCCAGATCGGTGGCCCACTCGACGCGGATCCCCTCCCGGAAGGTCCCCACGAATGCCCGGGCCCCGTGGACGATCCCGCGGCCCGGCCAGTCCGTGGGCGCGAGCGGTTCGATCAGATACTCCGGCAGGAGGGCCGCGAAGCGATCGACCCCGGCCCGCGTCGTGCCGAGATCGAGATCGTGCGGTAGGACACGCGCGCCCAGGAGCCACGCCGCGCCCGATCCGCCCACGTACCAGTCGACACCTTCCCGTTCGAACGGATCCGCCACCCGATCGATGACCTCCTTCAGGCCCGCCTCGACGGCGACCGGTGCGTCGCGGTACGCCTGCCCGATCATCGTTTCGAGGACGAACCGGCCGCGATTGTAGGCCATCCGCACGCGCCCTGCCTCCCCCAGCCCGAGGCGGAAGCGTCGATGCCAGCACCGCGGTCCGCCGAACATGCACGCGGCGGGGGGATGGACGAACCCGAACCCGTCGAGCGGCCCCAGGGGTGGCCCCCCGGCGTCCGAGCCGCCGTCCTGGGCGTGGAACGTGAAGCTGGAGGTTTCCTCGGCGGCTTCGAACGTGAGCTGATGGAGGAACCCGCCGCCCAGATCCGGCCCGGAGAGCATCTGGGCGGTCACGGAGACGCCCGCCGCAGGGAACCCCTCGCTAGGTCGGGGCGGGGCCCAACGGGAGGGCCGTCGGCAGCGGGATCTTCCCGATCGTGACCTCGAGGCCGTGGCCCTGACGCTTCGCGGCGAGGTACGACCCGCCGGCGAGCGTTTTCCAGAGTCCCTTCTCCCCGTCGAACGGCTCGCTGCCGACGAGCACGCGGTGCGGGGTCGTCTGGTAGGTCATCTCGTAGTAGGGTCGGGACCTATCGAAGAGGCCGGTGCCGTGATCCCCGGTCCACAGGCAGAACGCCCAGAGCTCGTCCGGGTTCCGGGAGAACAGCACATTCAGGCCCGAGAACGGCGGGACCGCCCCCGGGCGGATCCCCTGCCAGACCCGGACGAGGTCCTCGACGGTGTGCACGAACCCGGCGAGGGGATCGTTCACCTCATGGGTGTTCCGCACGAGCAGCCAGAACAGCACCTCGCTGTCGTTCACGCCCTTGACGTTGGGCTCGTAGACCCCGAGCATCGGGCGCGTCTCCTGCGGGAAGGGGATCGCGCCGTTGTGCGCGAAGAGGATCGTGTGGGTGTCGAACGGCTGCGAGTTCTCGAGCGAGATCAGCTTCTCGTGGGGCAGGCCGAGCGGGTTGCTGGCATGGCGCAGATGGCCGATCGTGAGCGGACCGCGGGCCGCGCGGGCCGCCGCCACGAACCGTTCGCGTTCGCCGTCGGCGCTCGCCTGGCCCGTACCCTTCTCCACGCGCGCGCGGCCGTCATCCTCGAACCAGCCGATCCCCCACCCGTCCAACTGGGCCGTCTCGGGGCTCACGTTCGATTGGGCGAGGAGCGAGCGGTCGGACCGCACGAGCCAGGGCTCCGCGGACTCGTCCCGCGTGGACAACAGACCGAGCAACCGGCACATCGCCCCAGCTTACGCCGTGACGGTAGATAACGCTCCGTGGGGCCCCGGGCGTGTAGGCGTCCACGCTACCAACCCTTTTTACCCCCGCCCGGGCTAGAACGGCGAGAATCCCGACCCATGGTAGCAATCGAGGTGACTCCGTCGGCCCGCGACCAGGTCCTGCGGATCATGGAAAAGCAGGGGAAGCCCGGCGCAGCCCTCCGACTCTACGTCCAGGGCGGTGGGTGCTCGGGCCTCACCTACGGGATGTCGTTCGACAAGCGCGAGACGGGCGACGAGGTCGCCTACGACGGCCAGGGACTCCTCGTGGTAGTCGACAGGGCGAGCGCCCCCCTGCTCGAGGGGGTCAAGGTCGACTTCCTCTACGGCCTCGAGGCGTCGGGGTTCAAGATCTCGAACCCGAACGCGACCCACACCTGTTCGTGCGGGAAGTCGTTCTCGGCGTGAGCTCACCTGCGAGGAACCGGAGCTTTATACCACGATGGTGCTTGGAATCTCGGGGTAGTCAGGGAGGGCCCCAGGCATGAGCGATAGTATAGGAATACAACTCGAAGTCACCCAGGAAGCGCAGGACCAGGTCCGGGATCTGATCAAGGCCCAGAAGCCCGGCACCGCGGTCCGCGTCTACCTTCAATCCGGGGGCGGCGGTGGCTGCGGTAGCGGCTGCGGCTCGGGCTCGGAAGGGGGCGGATGCGGCTGCGGCGCCGCGGGCGGCGGGGGTCCGTCGTTCGGAATGGCGTTCGACAAGCCACGCAACGGCGACCGCGTCGTCAAGGTCGATGGGTTCTCGATCGTGGTCGACGACATGAGCGCCGAGATGCTGAACGGCGCCAAGATCGACTTCGTCCAGGACCTGAACGCCTCCGGATTCAAGATCACCGCCCCGAATGCCCCGGCGTCCCCCGAGGGGGGCTCCGCGGGCGGCGGCTGCGGGTGCGGCTCCGGTGGCTGCGGCTGCGGATAGGACGGTCGTCCGGGCCGGTCCAACCCCTTCTCTTTCTCTACACTCTTCCTTCTCGGGTCAGTTCTTCCCCCGAGAGATGGGGCCCTTGGGCGGAAGTTTCCGAAAGCTCTCGAGGGGCGGTTCGAACCGACGGGAGCGCCTTCAACTACCCTAGGGGCCTTCCGAACTCGGGCCCACGACCTTCGTGGGGAGGTCCGGGGAATGGCGGTCGATTCCGTCGGTGCGCTCGTTGCCGCGCTCGTGGCGATCGTCGTCGCCGTGGGGGTCGCCCTTATCCTAGGTCCGTCGGTGCTGATCGGGGTCGTCCTCTTCTTCGTCGCCCTGGGCCTGGCGATCTTCCTGATCGCGGGGCTCTACCTCATCCACGAAAACCAGGTCGGGATCGTCACGCGCCGGCTCGGCGGAAAGAAGATGCCGCCCGGGCAGGTGATCGCGCGGCACGGCCAGATCGGGGTCCAGGCGGCGACCCTGGTTCCGGGGCTGTATTTTCGCGCTCCCATCCTGTGGACCGTCGCGAAGGCCCCGGTCATCGAGATCGGCCCGAACGCGATCGCGACGATCGAGGCGATCGATGGCCGGCCGCTTCCGCCGGGACGGCGGCTCGGGGACGAGGTCGAGTCGAACCAGTTCCAGGACGGGGAGCGCTTCCTCGATTCGGGGGGCTTCAAGGGACCGCAGGTCGCCTTCCTCCGGCCCGGTCGCTACCGGATCAACACGCGCCTGTTCGCCCCCAGCGTTCTGAACGCCATCCAGATACCGGCCGGCAAGGTCGGCTTGGTCACCGCGCAGGACGGCCGTCCCCTCCCCTCGCGCCTGCTCGTCGCGCCCCCGCCGCCCCGCGCGCCGACCCCGGAGCTTCCCGCCGTGCGGGACCACAATTTCTTCCAGGACGGACCGGCGTTCCTCGCGAGCGGAGGATACCGCGGGCCTCAGGTCGATACGATCCAGCCCGGGACGTACTACGTGAACCCGCTCCTCTTCGAGGTCGGGGTCGTCGACACGTACGAGGTCCCCCCCGGGTTCGTCGCGGTGCTCCGGTCGAATCTCGGCGAGGAGCTCGATCGGCCCGAGGCGCGACCGACGCCGGTCTCGACGTCCCCCGACTTCGATCAGGAGCTCACGAGCGAGGTTGAGAACCTCCTGACGAGCGATCGGAACCGGCGGGGGATCTGGCGGAACCCCCTCGCCCCGGGCAAGTACAACCTCAACACCAAGGCGTTCACCGCGTACCTCGTGCCGACGAGCGCGATCATGGTCGACTGGGCGAGCTCCGATCGCCCGAGCGCGCCCTCGATGTCCCGTACGTCGGCGTCCCCGGCCGCCGACCAGTCCGCCTACCCGTACCTCACTCGGGACACCGCCGAGGGCGTGGAGTTCTTCAAGTTCAACCAGCTCAAGGTCACCTCGAAGGACGGCTTTCAGCTCGAGGTCGACGTCCGGATGGTGATCCGCATCCTTCCGGAGAATGCGGCGTTCGTCATCGCCCGCTTCGGGTCGGTCTTCAACCTGATCCAACAGATCGTGCACCCCCTGATCGACGCCGAGTTCCGCAACAACGCCGGAGAGAAGCAAGCGCTCGAGTTCGTCCGCAGCCGCTCGGGGCTTCAGCAGGAGGCGCTCGACAAGGCGCGACTCGCGTTCCAGAAGTACATGGTCGAAGCCCAGAACCTCCTGATCTCGTACATCCAGGTCGACCCGACGCTGCTCGCGACCCAGACGAACAAGGAGATCGCCGTGCAGCAGCAGGCGCAGTACGTCGAGCAGGCGGCGGCGGAGCAGCAGCGGATCTCGGTCCAGGAGATGACCGCGCGGGCGAACCTCCAGCCCGAGGTCGTGCACGCGGACCTGCAGATTGTGATCAACCAGAACAACGCGAAGGCGGCGGTCAAGAAGGCGGAAGGGGAGCGCGACTCGATCCGCATCGTCGCCGACGGGAACGCGGCGGCCATCCGCCGGGTCGGCGTCGCGCAGGCCGACGCCTACCATGCGCAGGCCGATGTCATCGGGCCGGACAAGGTCGCCCTGATCAAGACGGTCGATCTCCTCCAGGAGGGCCGGGTGCGCATCACCCCCGAGACGCTGGTGATCGGCGGGGGGGGCGCGGACGGCGCGAACACGATGTTCTCCGCCTACCTCGCGACCCTGCTCGCGCAGAAGGGAGGCGCCCCTCCGCCCCCCTACACTCCCTCGACCGAGCCGGACTACGTCTCTCCGCTGACCGCACCCAACGCCGCGCCCCGGCAGGATCCCTCGATCCCCCTGCCGACGATGGCGCCCGTCCCCGAGGTGCCGGCGGCCGAGGCTCCGATGCCGCCACCGGCGGTCGGCCCCGGAATCCAGCGGACGAAGCTTCCTCCGCGTCGGGCCGATCGCGACGCGGAAGGCTGACCGGCGGCGCCCGGGACCTGCGCGTCGGGACGGACGCGCCTAGCGCTGGACCTGCGACATGCTCTCCGCCGGATAACGTTCCCCGGCGGCAGAGCCCTTCGGGAGCGCGACGTCGATCCGCGCGAGGTCGGACTTCGAGAGTGCGACCTCCGCCGCCCCGACGTTCTCCTCGAGATACTTCCGTCGCTTCGTTCCGGGGATCGGCACGATGTCGTCGCCCTGGGCGAGGAGCCAGGCCAGCGCGAGCTGCGCGGGCGTGCAGCCCTTGTCACGGGCGATCGCCGCGAGGCGGTCGACCGCGCCGAGATTGTGCGCGAGGTTCGCCTCGGAGAACCGCGGAAGCCCCCGGCGGAAATCCTCGGCGGGGAGGCCCTCGAGCGACCGGAGCGTGCCCGCGAAGAAACCTCGGCCGAGCGGGCTGAAGGGCACGAGCGCGACCCCGAGCTCCCGGCAGGCGGGGAGCACGACGTCCTCGGGGTCGCGCGTCCAGAGCGAGTACTCGCTCTGGACCGCGGTGACCGGATGCACCGCGTGGGCTCGGCGCAGCGTGGCCGCATTGACCTCCGAGAGCCCGATGTGGCGGACCTTTCCCTCCCGAACGAGCTCGGAGAGCGCCGTGACGCTCCGCTCGATCGGGGTCTGGGGATCGACGCGGTGGAGATAGTACAGATCGATCGTGCGGACGCCGAGTCGACGCAGGCTGGCATCGCACGCGGCGCGGATGTGCTCCGGGCTTCCGTCGATTCGGCGCGGGGCGTCGCCCTCCGCGGGGACGAGGCCGCACTTGGAGGCCAAGAAGACCTCGTCGCGGCGGCCCTGGATCGCCCGCCCGACGAGCTCCTCGTTCTCCCCGACGCCGTAGATGTCCGCCGTGTCCAGGAAGTTCACCCCGAGGTCCATCGCCCGGTGGATCGTGGCGAGCCCTTCCGCCGGATCGGGGGAACCGTACGCCTGGCTCATTCCCATGCACCCGAGACCGAGCGCGGACACTTTCGGGCCCCTTCGACCCAGCTGGCGCTGCCGCATGGCCGGGCCAATCCCGGCGCGCGCTTAACCCATGCCCGACGCGAGGGTCAATGCGCCTTGCCCGGGTCCACCGGGCCCCCCGATGCCCCGATGGGCTCGGATCGAGCGGCGCCGGGTGGCGGGACGGCCGAAGCCGGCGTTGGGGCGGTTCCGGCCGTGCGGGACGGCGCCCCGTAGATGAACCGCTCCCCGCGCAACGCCGAGATCACGGCCGCGGCGGCGGTGAGCCCGCCCGCCACGAAGAACGCCGACGAGATCGAGGCGCCGAAACCGGGCTCGACGAGAGACGCGAAGAAGTGCGGGGCCGTCAGGGTCGCCGTCACGGCCGGAGGAAGCGGCGTCCAACCGGGCACGCCGGAGACCCCGGCGAGGAGCTGGGCCATCGGATTCTCCCCGAGGAAGGTGCCGAACAGCGCGCCCGTGGGGTTCGCGCCGATCGCCTGGCCGAGGATCGCCGCGTCGTTCGGCGGAACCCCCGCGGCACTGAGGGCCCCCGGCACCGTGCCCCCGAGGTGGGCCGCGAGGCCGACGATGATGATCGTGAAGAACATCGCGAGCGAGAGCTGCTGGCCGGCGTTCTGGAGCGTCGCGAGCATGCCGGACGCCGAGCCGCGATTCTCCGGCGGCACCGAGTTCATCACCGCCGCGGCGTTCGGCGCGGCGAACATCCCCATTCCGATCCCGCTCGTGAACAGGATCGCTCCCACCTGCCAGTAGACGAAGTCCACCGGGACGAACGCGAGCGCGAAGAACGACGCGGCGCCGATCGACATCCCGACGGTGGCGATGCCGCGGGGTCCGTGACGGTCCGAGAACCAGCCGCTGATCGGCCCCGAGACGAGGAAGCCGACGATGAGCGGCAGCATGAAGATCCCGGCCCAGAACGGCGTCTCGGCGAAGCTGTAGCCGTGGAGCGGGAGCCAGATCCCTTGGAACCAGATCACGAGGAGGAGCATGAGGCCGCCTCGCGCGAGCGCTCCCAGGAACGCGGCCGAGGTGCCCGCCGCGAACGATCGGACCCGGAAGAACTGGAGGCGGAACATGGGGTCGGGCACGCGGGTCTCGATGAAGATGAAGAGCGCGAGGAG
>Ga0187782_10000931_pt1 | contig 20807 bp, 16 predicted proteins | sample 0715_SJ02_MP15_2_FD_132454 | JGI IMG/M metagenome (GOLD analysis project Ga0187782, IMG submission 132454) | Tropical peat soil microbial communities from peatlands in Department of Meta, Colombia - 0715_SJ02_MP15_20_MG | ecosystem: Environmental > Terrestrial > Soil > Wetlands > Peat | place... | reverse complement strand
TCGAAGAAGCGGCGGCCTGGATCGACCTCGATCCGGAGCTGGCGAGCCTGCCGCTCGGGCTTTTTGGCGCAAGCACGGGCGCGGCGGCGGCGCTCAAGGCGGCCGCGGTCATGGGCGAGCGGGTGTCCGCCGTTGTCTCGCGCGGCGGTCGGCCCGACCTCGCGCCGGCTGCGTTGTCGCGCGTGACGGCGCCGACCCTGCTCATCGTCGGGGGCGACGATCACGTCGTCCTCGCTTTGAACCGTCAGGCGCTGGCGGCCTTGAGATCACAAAAGGCCCTGGAAATCGTCGAAGGCGCGACCCACCTTTTCGAGGAGCCAGGAGCGCTCGAAGCGGTGACGGCGCTCGCAAGCGACTGGTTTGAGCGGCATCTCGGCGTCAAGCCCGATCCGCCCGGCGAAGCGGCGCGCCGGTGAGAGTTAGAAGCGCCCGAAAGGCCGTCGCTCATACGGACCGCGCCGACATTTTTGGCGCAAGCTCCTCCGGCGGCGGCGAAAAGATCATGCGGTCGCAGCCGGCCGATTTGCCCGCGATTGAGCGCGGCGTCGGCGCGCCTTAAGAAGTTATCGCGCGTCTCGCCCGGGCGCTTCCGCGCGAGACCGCCATCGCAAGGCCAGGCGCCTCTTGCCAGAACACATCATGAACGCTAGTCTGCGTTCGTGATTTGTTTACAGCCCTTGCCGATTCTCGCGCTCGGGCAAAGCCATAGAGCGATTCGGCTGAGCGCGCCCGGCGCTTAGGAGCGTTTGATGCTGACCAAGAAGCAAAGCGAGTTGTTGCGCCTCATCCACGAGCGCCTGCAGGAGGACGGCGTCCCGCCCTCCTTCGACGAGATGAAGGACGCTCTCGCGCTGCGCTCGAAATCGGGCATTCATCGGCTGATCCTGGCGCTCGAGGAGCGCGGCTTCATCAAGCGGCTCGCCAACCGAGCGCGCGCCATCGAGGTTCTGCGCCTGCCTGAGTCCGCGACGGTCGCCGCGCCGCGCGCCCAACGCTTCACGCCGAACGTCATTCGCGGCAGCCTCGGACGCGTGCGTTCGAGCGTCACCGGCGCGAGCGCGCCCGAGGATCGCTCGGTTATGGTCCCCGTCATGGGCCGCATCGCCGCCGGCACGCCGATCGAGGCGATCCAGACGCGCCAGCAAACCCTCGCCCTCCCAGCGGAGTTCTTGGGCTCGGGCGAGCACTTTGCGCTCGAGGTGCGCGGCGATTCGATGATCGGCGCCGGCATCAACGAGAACGACACGGTCGTCATCCGCAAGCAGGACACGGCCGAAAGCGGCGACATCGTCGTCGCCCTCATCGACAACGAGGAGTCGACGCTGAAGCGGCTGCGCAAGCGCGGCGCGTCGATCGCGCTCGAAGCGGCGAACCCGGCTTACGAGACTCGCATCTTCGGGCCGGACCGCGTGCGCATCCAAGGCAAGCTCGTCAGCCTGCTCCGGCGGTATTAAAGTCGATTAAGGCCGGCTGCGCGTTTTCCCCGACTCGGGAGCGGCGGATACGCGAAGGGCTGACGATTGGACCTTCATGAACCGCTTCCCCTTGCGCATCGGCACGCGAGGCTCGCCGCTGGCGCTTGCGCAGGCCGAGGAAGTCCGAGGGCGCCTTGCGGCGGCGCACGGGCTCGCGGTCGACGCCTTCGAAATCGTCGTCATCAAGACAACTGGCGATCTGGAGCAGGATCGTCCGCTGTCCGAGGTCGGCGGCAAGGGCCTCTTCACGCGCGAGATCGACGCTGCGCTCGTAAAGGGCGAGATCGACGTTGCCGCCCATTCGGCGAAGGATTTGCCGACCGCCATGCCGGAGGGCGTCGCCGTCCCCGGCTTTCTGCCGCGGGAGGATGCGCGCGATTGCTTCGTCTCGGCGCGCTATGCGCGCTTCGCCGACCTGCCGAGGGGCGCAAGGCTCGGCACGTCCTCGCAGCGTCGCCAGGCCTTTGCGCGCCGGCTGCGACCCGACATCCGCGTCGAGCTGATCCGCGGCAATGTCGGCACGAGGATTGCGAAGGTAGAGACCGGCGAGTTCGACGCGACGATCCTCGCGCTCGCCGGCTTGAAGCGCCTCAACCTCGAGGCGCGGGCGAGCGAGATTTTCACAACCGACCGGTTTCTGCCGGCCGTCGGCCAGGGGGCGATCGGGATGACCGCGCGCGCTGACGACGCGGCGACGCTTTCTCGCCTTAAGCCGATCCTCGACGCGGCGACCGGCGTGAGTGTCACTGCCGAGCGGGCCTTTCTCGCTAAGCTCGAAGGCAATTGCCGTACGCCCATCGCCGGCCATGCGTCATTACAGTACGATCGGCTGATCCTCGACACGATGGTGCTGAGCCAAGACGGCGCGTGGATCGTGCACTGCCGGGTTTCGGGAACTGAGTCGGAAGCGGAGGCGCTCGGCCGGCGGGCGGGCGAAATGATGCTCGAGCAACTGCCGGAAGGCCTGCCGTCGTCAGCGCCGCCCGCCTAATGAGGGGCGGCGCTTCTCGCATCGGGCTTTGGGCTCGGAGGGACTTGAGCCGTTCCCGACGACGATCGCGTCCGCCCCTCATCCGGCCGCGTTGCGGCCGCCTTCTCCTTCAAGCAGGCCGGAGAAGAGCTTTACGCCACCGCCGCAAGCGCCATCGCTCGCGGCGTCGGCGGAACTTTCGGCAGCGACAGCAAGGCGAGCACGCCTTCGCCGGGCTTTGATTCCAACCGCAGCGACCCGCCGTGCAGTTCGACGAGCGAGGTCGCGATCGCAAGGCCGAGCCCGGAGCCTTTCATGCCGTTGGCCAGGACCTGCTCGGCCTGCTCGAACGGCTTGCCGATCCGCGGCAAGTCCGCTGTCGGAATGCCCGGCCCATTGTCTTCGACGTAGAAATAGACGTTGTTGTGGAACGCCTGCGCGCCGACGACGACCTCGCCTTCTTCGGGGGCGTATTTGACTGCGTTGCGCAGAAGCGTCGTCAAAATGCGCTCCAGCGCGTTCGGGTCGGCCTGCAGCGTCGCTTCGACCGCAATCTCGATCGAGACGCTGAGGCGCTTGGCGGCCGCCGTGTCCTCAATCGTCCGCGCGGCCGCCCGGATCGCGCCCTCGGCGCTGACCTCCGAATAGGTCAAGCGCACGCGCCCCGCCTCAAGGCTCGACATGTCGAGGATGTCGCTGACGACGTTGTGCAGATACCGCCCGCTCGTGAAGATGTCGGTCGCGTAGTCGCGATACTTCTCGCTGCCCAGCGGCCCAAAGCTTTCCGCCTGCATGAGCTCCGAGAAACCGATGATGTGGTTGAGCGGGGTGCGCAGTTCATGGCTCATGTTCGCCAGGAACTCGGCCTTGGCGCGGTTGGCCGCCTCGGCCTGCGCCTTCTGCTCGTGGTAGCGCTCGGCGAGATCGGCAAGCTGCTGGGCTTGGGCCTCGAGCGAGCGGCGCGACTGGCGGAGCTGCGTGACGGTCGAGAGCAACAGCTGCTCGGACTTCAGGAGCTGATCCTCGTGCTCTTTAAGCGAGGTGATGTCGGTGCCCACCGAGACGAAGCCGCCGTCGCGCGTATGCCGTTCGCTGATCTGCAGCCAGCGGCCGTTCTTCAGGCGCGCCTCATAAACCGCGCCGTCGGCGCTTGCGCGCCCATTCGGGCTTTCCGCGGGCCTCGGCGCAAGGGCGCCGCAACCCGCCGCAAGGACGCTGGCATGGGTCGCGCCGGGACGAACCGAATCGGGCGGCAGATCGTGCAGGAGCTGGAACTTCGAGTTGCACATGAGGAGGCGATTGTCGGCGTCAAACAGCACGAACGCCTCAGAGATGCTCTCGATCGCCTCGCGCAGCCGTTGATCGGCCTTCGCCGTCGCTTCCGCGGCCTTCCTCTCGTCGCTTAAATCGACCACCGCGCCGACGAGCCTGCGCCGCCCGACGCGCGGACCCTCGATGATCTGCGCGCGTTGGCGCAGCCAGAGCCAGGACCCGTCAAAGCGGCGCAGGCGAAATTCGCCTTCGATCGCGCCGCCGACAGCCGCCGCCGCGGCGACGCGGCCGACAAGGCTCTCTTCGTCCGGATGCTGCAGCTTCTCGAGATCGGCGACGCTGACCCTCCCCCGCCCGCGCGGGATGCCGAGCATCGCGAACATCGAGGGAGACCATTCGATGGCGCCGCGCTCGAGATCCCAAATCCACAGTCCGCAACGGCCGAAATCAAGCGCGAGATCGACCTGCGCGCGCTCCATGAATTCGGCTTCGACCCGCTGGCGCGCGCGCAGACGATTGAGCGCGATGGCGCCGGCGGCGCCGGCCGCCAGCAGGCAGGTCGCGGCGGCGAGCACGCTCTCGCCGAGGGCGGCGCGCCGACGCGGGCCGAACAGGTCCTGTGCGGGCGCGGCCATCGCCAGCGCGCCGCCCAAACCTTGCAGCTTCCGCACCGCGGCGATCGCCTCGCCGTCGGCGAAGGGAATGAGCATCGCGCCCGCGCTGTCGGCGAAGGTCGTCAGCGGCTGGTTGGGGCCAAGGGCGTCGGTCAGCGTCCGTCCGATCTCAACTGGAGCGTCGCCGGCCACGATCGTTCCTTGCGCATTCGCCAAGAACAAGGGTCCAAGATGGAGTTCCGGCGCGTCGTTGAGCACATGCGCGAACGCCTGTTCCGGCGCCTCGGCGGGGCTGGCGCGCATTTCCGCATCGAGCCGATGGGCCAGCGCGGTTGCGCTCAAATCCACGAGACGTTCGGCCTCGAAGAGCACGCCGCGCCGCTCGGATTTCAAGTGATCGGCGGTCAGTCCCGAGAGCGCAATCAACAGCAGCGCGAAGGCGAGCGGAGAGGCGAAGGACGGCCAAGCCTCCAAGGCGCTGACCAGCCCCCTGCCGTCCCGCCTCGTCGACGCAAGGCGCGATTCTCCCAATGCCGCGTTCGCACGCGTCATCGCGGACCCCCGTCCCTAACCCCGGAAGATTCGCGCCGCCGAATCACGCGAATCGAAACGATAAGAATCCTCGGGGGAATCTTTGTCCAGCCCCGGGAGTCCGCTTGACAAAGAATTTTTCGTTAACGCGACTCAAGGGGCCGCGGCCGCACGGCTGCGACCGCAAACTGGTCTCTCTAGACCAGCGCCCAGGCTTCTTATTCGAGGGAGCGCGTGACGATATCGCGTGTGTCGCGCGACAGGTCGGGCGTCGCCGCGATCGCCTTCAAGGTGGCTTCCGCCGCCGTGCGGCGCGTCGCCTCGAGCGACCGCCAGGAGCGCAGCGCCGTCAAAAGCCTCGCAGAGATTTGCGGATTGCTCGAATCGACGCGTAGGACGACGTCTTTGAGCAGGGCGAAGCCTTCCCCGTCCTTGCGGTTGAACTGCGTCTGATTGGCGGTGAACCCTCCAATGAGCGAGCGCACGCGGTTGGGGTTGGAAAACGAAAAGGCCGGGTGCGACATCAGTGCGCGCACGCGGGCGACCGCGCCGGCCTCGGGAATCATCGCCTGCAGCGCGAACCATTTGTCCATCACCAAGGGCTCGGCCCCGAAGGCCTTCTCGAAATCGGAAAGCGCGGCTTCGGCGAGCTTACTCCTGGACAAGGCAAGGCAGCCAAGCGCGCCGAGCCGCTCGGTCATGTTGGTCGCCCCGTCGAACTGCCGGCCGGCTCTTAGAGCGCCCTCCTCGGGAGAAGCGGCGATGAGCAGCGAGAGCGCCGCATTGCGCAAGGCCCTTCGGCCTGCGCTCGCCGCGTCCGGCGAGAAGGGACCCTTTGAGGCGAACCGCTCAAAAAGGGCGCCGAGCGCGGCTTCGTGCGCCCGCCCGAGGGAAGCGCGCAGCCCCTCGCGCGCTAAGAAGATTGCCTCTGGATCGACGTCCGAGCCTTTTTCGCGCGCAAGGTCCGCTTCGCTCGGCAGGGTCAATGCGAGCGCGGCGAAGGCAGGGTCGATTGCGCCTGATGCCGCGTCCTTAAGAAGCTCGCCTGCAGCGGCGACAAGGTGCTGGCTCGCGTCGGGCGGGGCCCCTAAGCGCGCGGCGTCCGCAGCCCGCAATGCGGCGCGCGTCGCCAGGGTCTGCAGCGCCTGCCAGCGATTGACCGGATCGTCGTCCTTGCGTGACAGAGCCGCAAGGTCGTCTTCCGTCAAGTCGTCCTCGACCCGCGCAGGCGCGGAGAACCCGCGCAGCGCCGAGAGCGTGGGGCGCCGCGCAAGGCCTTTGAAAGTTAGGGCGCGCTGCTCGCGATCAAGCACGATCACGCCGCGCCGAAGCTCCTCCGAGGAGGCCTCGTCGGCGCTGAGAGGCAGCGGCCCCGCTTCCCTATCGATCAGCGCAAGGCCGATTGGAATCGTCATCGGGGCTTTCGTCGGCTGGCCGGGGGTCGGGTCAAGCGTCTGCGCGAACTCGACGCGCAGCGCGCGGACGTCCTCCAGGTAGACCGTCGAGATCCTCAGGCGCGGCGTGCCGGCCTGCATGTACCAAAGCTTGAACTGCGTGAGATCGCGACGAGAGGCGTCGGCGAAGCATGCGAGAAAATCCTCGACCGTCGCGGCCGTCCCGTCGCACCGCTCGAAATAGAGGTCCATGCCGCGGCGGAACGCCTCCGCGCCAATGAGCAGCCTCAGCATCCTGATGACTTCGGCGCCCTTCTGATAGACCGTCGCCGTGTAGAAGTTGTTGATCTCGCGATAAGCCTCAGGCCGCACGTTGTGCGCCAATGGGCCGGCGTCCTCGGGAAACTGGGCCGCGCGCAACGTTCTCACGTCGGCGATCCGCTTCACCGGCGCCGAGCGCTCGTCTGCGGAGAAGTCCTGATCGCGGAAGACGGTCAGGCCCTCTTTCAGGCAAAGCTGGAACCAGTCTCGACACGTAATGCGGTTGCCGGTCCAATTGTGAAAATATTCGTGGGCGATGACGCCTTCGATCTGCGCGTAGTCGTCGTCGGTCGCCGTCTCCGGCGCGGCCAGAACGTATTTTTCATTGAAGATGTTCAGCCCCTTGTTCTCCATCGCGCCCATATTGAAGTCGGAGACCGCGACGATGTTGAACTGTTCGAGATCGTACTCGCGTCCGTAGGTCCGCTCGTCCCACGCCATCGCGCGCTTAAGGGCGTCCATCGCGTAGGCGGCGCGCGCCTCACGTCCGTGCTCGACGTAAATGGCGAGGGCGACCTCGCGCCCCGACATCGTTACGAAGCGGTCGCGAATGGCGCCAAGATCGCCGGCGACGAGCGCGAAGAGGTAACACGGCTTCTTGAACGGATCCCGCCAGATCGCGACATGCCGGCCAGGCGTCGTCGCCGGTCCTGCGCTCTCGAGATTGCCGTTGGCCAGCAGAATGGGCGCTTCCCTCACACCCGCTTCGAGCCGCACGCGATAGACCGACATGACGTCCGGACGGTCGAGAAAATAGACGATGCGGCGAAATCCCTCCGCCTCGCATTGCGTGCAATAAGCGGAGCCCGAACGATAGAGCCCCATGAGCTTCGTGTTGGCGCGCGGATTGAGCCGCGTTTCGATCCGTAGGCGGAAAGGTCGGGCCGGCGGCCGTTTCAGGACGAGTTTCGAAGGATCGGCCTCGTAATCGGCCGCCGACAGCGCTTCGTTGTCGAGCGCGACCGAAATCAGCTCCAGTTCGTCGCCGTCGAGATCGAGCGGAACGCCGTTGCGGCCCGCGGGATTCGGGCGGATGGAGAGTTCCGCGACGACTCGCGTCGCCTCGGCGGCGAGGTTCACGTCGAGCTCGACTTCGTCGATCAGATAGTCCGGCGGGCGATAATCTGCGAGGCGGATCATCTGGCCATCGGCTTCGGGCATCAAAATCTCCCTGTCCCCACGCTCCGTCCGCCGGGTTGAATGAACTCTTGCGACTAAGCGCGACTGCGAGCCCCGTGCAAGGGCGCGGGCGCGAGCCCGAAGGTTTTCAACGCCGCGGCGAGCGCGGGCGGCGGTCGCCGGCCGGAGGTGAACAGCGCAATCGGTCGCCGACGTGGGAGGACGCGGCCGTGGGGCCCGAGCAAATCGCCGACCCGCCGCGCGATCGCCGGCGCCGGATCGACGAACGTGACCGGCCAGGGCGCAAGCCGCTCGAACGCGTCGAGGAGCAAGGGAAAGTGCGTGCAGGCGAGCACGACTTGATCGGTGCGGCGACCGCCGTCGCTAACGAACGCCGGCGCGATCTCCGCTTCAATCGCCTGATCCTCGATCGGATCGCCGCGCAGCCGCGCCTCCGCGAGACCCGCCAGCCGCGGGGCGCCGACGAGCGTCGTTTCGACGTGCGGAGCGTGGTCGCGAATCAGCGCGCGCGTGTAGTCGCGCTTAACGGTCGCAGGCGTCGCCAGGACGCTCACGAGGCCTGAGCGGGACAAAAGAGCGGCCGGCTTGATCGCCGGGACGGTCCCAACAAACTGAATGCCGGAATGTCGGGCCCGCAGCCTTGCAAGGACGAGCGTGGACGCGGTGTTGCAGGCGATCACGATCAAATCGGGAGCGAAACGGTGGACGAGGTCGGCCATCACGGCTTCGACGCGCGCCACCAGCGCGTCGTCGCTCAAGGCGCCGTATGGAAAGGCCTCGTCGTCGGCGACATAGATCAGCTCCGCGTCGCGCCGAGCTTTGGCGATCGGCTGAAAGACAGTGAGCCCGCCGAGGCCCGAATCGAAGACGATGACTTTTCTCGCGCGCGCCGCGGCCCGGTCCACTTCCTGTCCCTTAAAGTCGCGGCTCACGGCGCGCGGCGCGCCGCCTCGGCGAGGAAGGCTGCCGCGTAATCTGCAAATGACCGCCAGACCTCGACATGGAACTCCTGCGGCCCCCGCCGCCAGAGAACAATCTCGCATTTGGCGAGAATGGTCCGGGTCCCCATGCCGATCGGGAATGCAGCCTCGCTCAAATCGAGCGGACAACCGGCGTTCAGCGCCCTCGCCGCGGCGAAGCCCGTCAACTTAAGGCCGATCTGCCGGTGCGAGATGTCGACAAGGCTGTGTGGAGCGTCGCGGAGCGCCGTTTCCAGGGTTTGAGCAAGCGCCGCCGGGTCCTCCTCGGGCGCGACGAACAGCCATTCATCGGGTCCGAGCCAAGCAGCGACCCGCGTCTTGCCGAACACGGCGCGCAGGCGCTCGGGGAGCGCGAGGCCAAGCGCCGCGCCGGCTCGCGCCGCGTCGGTCGGCTCCGCTCGCAGGATGAAGCGCGCGGCGTCCGCCGCCATGGCTATGGCGAACTGGCCGAACTTAACAGACGCCCGTCCTTCAAGGGCCGAGCGTCGCGTCGCCCCGGCCGCCGTCATGTCAGCCATGAAGACGCGCTCCCTCTTTATCGAAGAAGATCGGCTCGACGACCGTTACGGCAACAGACGCGCCCGGCATCGGCACGTTAAGCCTCTCGCCTTTCCTCACGCGCCCATTCTCGACGAGCCCAAGGGCGATTGAGCGTTCGAGCGCGGGGCTGCGATAGGCGGAGGTGACGTGGCCAAGCGCATGCGCGCCGGGTTGAGGCGCGGACTCCTCCGTGATCTGAGCTCCTTCTTCAAGAATCACGTTGGGATCGTCGGTCAAAAGGCCCACAAGCTGCTTGCGGTTCGGCGCGACGAGGTCGGCGCGAAGGAGCGACCGCTTGCCGACGAAATCCCTTTTTGCCTTGCCGATCGCCCATTCGAGCCCGGCGTCGGCGGGCGTCACCGTGCCGTCGGTTTCTTGACCGACGATGATGTAACCCTTCTCCGCGCGCATGACGTGCATCGCTTCGGTGCCGTAAGCGATGCAGCTAAGCGCGCGGCCTGCCGCCCAAAGCGCCTCCCAAACGAAGCGTCCATAGTCGGAGGGCACATTGATCTCGAAGCCGAGCTCGCCTGTGAAGCTCACGCGCATCAGCCGCGCCGGAGCGCCGCAAACTTCGCCTTCCCGCACGCTCATATGCGGCATGGCGCTTGGCGAAACGTCGATACGCGACACGAACGGCGCGACAAGCTCCCGCGCCCGGGGCCCCTGAACGGCAATGACCGCATACTGCTCCGTCGTCGAGGTCAGCCAGACCTTTAAGTCCGTGAACTCGGTCTGCAAGTAATCTTCCATGTGATGCAGCACCCGCGCCGCCCCGCCCGTCGTCGTGGTCACGTGGAAGCGGTCGGCCGCCAGGCGCGCGACGACGCCATCGTCCATGATGAAACCCTGCTCATTGAGCATCAGGCCGTAGCGGCAGCGGCCGACCTCCAGCCCGGCGAACGGATTCGTGTAGAGCCGTTCGAGGAACGCCGCCGCGTCCGGGCCGACCACCTCGATCTTGCCGAGAGTCGAAGCGTCAAACATCCCGACGCTTTCGCGCGTCGCCTTGCACTCGCGCGCCGTAGCCGCATGCATGTCCTCGCCGGGCAGTGGAAAATACCAGGCGCGCTTCCATAGGCCCACGTCCTCGAAAATGGCGCCGTTGTCGCGCGCCCAATCGTTGATCGGCGTTCGGCGAATGGGATCGAACAGATCGCCGCGCGAGGCGCCGGCGAAGGCGCCGAACGTGACTGGCGTATAGGGCTGCCGGAAGGTTGTGAGGCCGACCTTCGAGAGCGGCTTGCCAAGCGCGGCGGCGGCGATGGCGAGCGCGTTCATGTTCGACGTCTTGCCTTGATCCGTCGCCATGCCGGTCGTCGTGTAGCGCTTGACGTGCTCGATCGAGCGCATGCCTTCCTGGACCGCCAGGCGAATGTCCTCTGCGCAGACGTCGTTCTGAAAGTCGACGAACGCCTTGCCTTTTGTCGCGCTCGGGTTCGGCGGCTCGCCGACAAACCCGCCGAACGCCTCCGGCGCATTGGCGACCGCAAGGCTTTTCGCCTCGGCGGCCGCAAACCCGGCGGCGCGGGCGGCTTCGCGGCCAGCCGTCTCACCCTCGCGTAAGGCCTCGGCGAGGCCAAACGTCCCGCGGCATGCGCCTGCCGAGCGCTGGCGCTGGACGACGTTTCCAGGCACGAACATCATGCGGGGTACGTCATACTCGAGCGACGAGCGCGACTGCGAGTGCAGGTGCACCGACGGCGTCCAACCGCCCGACGTCAAGAGGGCGTCGCAGGCGACCCAGTGGACGCCTGCCCCGGTTGCGATCCCGGCGCTCTGGATGCGCAATCTGCCGCGCGTTCCGGCAACCGACGCGCGCGTCCGGATCTCAAGACCCGCCGCGCGCGCCGCGATCGGCAAGGGACCCTCCGCGCTGGCGCGGAGATCGGCGATCAGCGCCACCTCGACGCCGGCATCCTTCAGGTCGAGCGCCGCCGCGTAAGCGCTGTCGTGCGCCGTCGCGACGACGACGCGCTCGCCGACTTTCGCGCCGTAGCGGTTGAGATAGACGCGGCCCGCGTCAGCCAACATCACGCCCGGCCGATCGTTGCCGGGGAACACGAGCGGCCGCTCGATCGCGCCGCAGCAGAGAACGACCTCTTTCGCCCGAACCTGCCAAAGCCGCTCGCGCGGCGCGTCGGGCTGCGGCGAGGCGACCGCGTCGGTCACGCTTTCGCAAAGCGCGACGAAGTTCTGCGCGTAATAGCCGAACGCCTGAGTTCGCGGCATCAGTCGGACATTTGGCCGCGCGGCGAGTTCGGCAAGCGCGCCGGCGAGCCAGTCGCGGGCAGGCGCGCCCTCGACGGTCGCGCGCGTCTCGGCGAGCAACGACCCTCCAAGCTCCGCCTGCTCGTCGCAGAGAATGACGCTTGCCCCGCTTAATCCGGCAGCCCGCGCCGCGGCGAGGCCCGCGGGCCCTGAGCCGACGATCAGCACGTCGCAATGCTCGAAGTACTGAGCGTAAACGTCGGGATCGGGCTCGCTCGGGGCGGGGCCCAGGCCGGCGGCGCGGCGGATCGCAGGCTCGTAGACGCTCTTCCAAGCCCAGTTTGAGCCGAAGAGATCGGGCCCGACGAAGGTCTTGTAGTAAAACCCTGCGCCGAAAAGAGGCGACAAGACGTCGCTCGCCTCGCCGACATCGAGCTTAAGCGACGGCCAGCGATTTTGGCTCGTCGCGACAAGGCCGTCATAAAGAACGACTTGCGTGGCGCGCAGATTCGGCGTCGCCCGGCCCTGACCGCGCATGACCGAGACGAGCGCGTTCGGCTCCTCGGCGCCGGCGGCGAGAATTCCGCGCGGGCGGTGATACTTGTAAGACCGGCCGATAAGATGGACGCCGTTGGCGATGAGCGCCGAGGCCAGCGTGTCCCCGGCAAAGCCCTCGTAGCGCTTGCCGTCGAAATAAAATCTTAAAGGCCGCGCGCGATCGATCCGGCCTCCGCCGGCGGCGCGAAACGAGGCCGTCACCTGAAGAGCTCCTTGGCGAGCGATTCAAGGCCCGGCTTCGGCGCCCCCGCAGGATAGGATCGCAATATGCGGTCGCTCACCGTGTCGCGGACGCAATTGAAAAAGCGTCCGCAGCCGGCGACGTGCCGCCAGCGCTCGGCGATCAGGCCTTTCGGGTTCTCGCGGAAATAAAGAAAATTCGCCCAAGCCACGTCGTCGAGCGCGGAAGGGTCGGCCGCGCGCGCGACATGGGCCTCGCCAGCGTGGCGAAACTCGATCTCCGGACGCTCCATCTCGCAATAGGGGCAGCGGATCAGCAGCATCGGCGGTCAGATCGCCGTCTTCGTCGCCGCGGTCTTCGGGTCGCCAGTGTTTGGCGTCCCCTTAGATTCGATTAACAAGATTTCGACCTCCTCGTCCGCGACCGGACAGTGCTCCGCCCCGCGCGGAACGACATAAAGTTCGCCGGGCCCGAGCGTCACGTCGCCGTCGCGCAACTTGATCGTCAGCCGTCCCCGTATGACGAGAAAAAAATCGTCCGTCTCGGGATGCGAATGCCAAATGAAAGGCCCTTTCAGTTTGGCGACCATGACGTCGTGGCCGTTGAACGAGGCGACGATCTTCGGCGAAAAATGCTCGGAAAAGAGCGAAAGCTTTTGGGCGAGGTTGACGGGCTTTGCCGACACGAGGTTCACCTTCAATGCGCCACAGCGGCGGCCGCGGCTTCGTCGATCAGCCGCCCCGTCCGAAAGCGGTCGAGCGTGAAGGGCTGGGCGATCGGATGCGGCTCGCCGGTTGCAACCGTATGCGCGAAGACGTGGCCCGAGCCTGGGGTCGCCTTGAAGCCGCCCGTGCCCCAGCCGCAATTGACGAAAAGGCCTGGAACCGGGGTCTTGCCGATGATCGGCGAGCGATCCGGCGTCACGTCGACGACGCCGCCCCAGTTTCGCAGCATTCTCAGGCGCCGGACCATCGGAAAGAGCTCGGAAATTGCGTCGAGCGTGTGATTGGCGATGTGCAGGCCGCCGGTCTGCGAATAGGAGGTATAGGCGTCGGTGCCCGCGCCGATGACAAGCTCGCCTTTGTCCGACTGCGACATATAGGCGTGGATCGTGTTCGACATCACGACGCACGGCATGATCGGCTTGATCGGCTCGGAAACGAGCGCCTGCAAGGGAAAGCTCTCGATCGGCATCCGAACGCCGGCCATCGCCATGACGACCGAAGTATGGCCCGCCGCGACGACGCCGATCTTTTTTGTAGCGATGAAGCCTTTCGTCGTCTCGACGCCGCTGACGGCGCCGGAGGCGTCGCGGCGAATGCCGGTCGCTTCGCAATTCTGGATGATGTCGACGCCGCGCGCCGAGGCGGCGCGCGCATAACCCCACGCGACGGCGTCGTGCCGGGCCGTGCCGCCCCTGCGTTGCAGCGCCGCGCCCATGATCGGATAGCGGATTGTCTTCGACGTGTTGAGGATCGGGCAGAACGCCTTCGCCTCATCTGGCGTTAGCCACTCATTGTCGATTCCGGCCAGGCGATTGGCGTGGATGTGGCGCTTGCCGACCTGCACGTCGTGAAAGTTGTGCGCAAGCATCATGACGCCGCGTGCGGAATACATCACGTTGTAGTTGAGCTCGCGGCTTAAACCCTCCCAGAGCTTGAGCGCATGCTCGTAGATCTTTGCCGATTCCTCCCAAAGATAATTCGACCGGATGATCGTCGTATTGCGCCCGGTATTGCCGCCGCCGAGCCATGCCTTGTCAATGACGGCGACGTTGGCGAGCCCGTGCTCCTTGGCCATGTAGTAGGCGGTCGCTAATCCGTGGCCGCCGGCGCCGATGATGACGGCGTCGTAGACCGGCCTCGGCTCAGGCGACCGCCATTGCTCGGGCCAGTCGGAATTGCCGGAAAACCCTTGTCGGGCGACGTTCCAAAACGAGAATCGCACTTGCCTTTCCTTGCGAATCTTGCCTGCGCCCCACTGGCGCCGTCGCGGGCGCGCCAGAACTCAGGCGGCAACCTAGATGGCCCGGCTAGCCGCTGCAAACCGGTACGCGTCGTCAGAACCCAACCTTGTCGGCGCCCTTCAACCGCAACATCGCGCGCGCGTCGTCGGGAGTTGCGACCGTCAGGCCGAGTTCCTCGACGATGCGGCGGATTTTCAAAACCTGCTCGGCGTTCGAGGCCGCCAGTTTCCCGCGCGCGATATAGAGCGAGTCTTCAAGCCCCACGCGGACATTGCCGCCGATCATCGCCGCCTGCGTCGCAAAGGGGATCTGCCAGCGCCCGGCGGCCAGCACCGACCACAGATAATCCCGCCCGAACAGCCGGTCGGCGGTTTCCTTCATGAACATCAGGTTGCGCATATCCGCGCCGATGCCGCCGAGAATGCCGAAAATGAGCTGCACGAAAAACGGCGGCTTGACGAGGCCGCGGTCGACGAAGTGGGCGAGATTGTAAAGGTGGCCGACGTCGTAGCACTCGTGCTCGAAGCGGACGCCGTGATCCTCTCCGAGCATCTTCAAAATGCGGGCGATGTCGCGAAACGTGTTGCGGAAGATGAAGTCCTCCGTGCCGCGCAGATACGGCTCCTCCCACGACTGCTTCCAGGTCTTGTAGCGATCGGCGAGGCCGAAAATGCCGAAATTCATGGACCCCATGTTCAAGGAGCACATCTCGGGTCTTGCAACGAGCGGCGCGGCGAGGCGCTGCTCGACCGTCATCGTAAGGCCGCCGCCCGTCGTGATGTTGATGACGGCGTCGGTCGCCTGTTTGACCAGCGGCAAAAACTGCATGAACACGCTCGGGTCAGGCGTCGGTCGCCCGTTTTCAGGGTCGCGCGCATGCAGATGGAGGATGGCGGCGCCCGCTTTCGCTGCGGCGATCGCCTCGGCGGCGATCTCGTCAGGCGTGATGGGCAGCGCGTCCGACATCGTTGGCGTATGGATTGCGCCGGTCACCGCGCAGGTGATGACGATCTTTGCCGTTCCGTTCACGGCCACTTGGGCCCCCTGATTTGCCCCTTGCGCGCGCTTAAGGCTCGCTTCTTTCGGCCGACGCGGCGACTGCCGCGCGCTCTTGGCGACGCACGGCAGTCCTGGCTCGTTACCTTACTTTGCGCAGACGATCACCGCCTTGACGTCAGGATCGCCCTCGCAACTCGCCCCGTGGACATCGCTAATGTGCAGTTTCGCTTCGCCTCCGATGCAGTAGGCGCTGATCATGACCTCGCTCTGGTCGCACGTCCCGGAGGGTTGATCGGTGAGGACGCGAATGTTCACGCCCGAGCCTGGAGGCCCTGAAGGTCCACGTGGCCCCTGATCGCCCTTGGGTCCCTCTGGACCCACGAGCCCGACAGCCCCGGCTGCGCCAACTTCGCCCCTCAGTCCTTGCGGGCCGGTCGGTCCTGCTGGGCCCGCCGCGCCGAGGTCGCCTTTCGGCCCCTGCGGGCCGGCCGGACCGCGGGGTCCTTGCTCGCCCTTTGCCCCCGGCGCGCCCGCAGGACCCGACGGCCCAACGGCCCCAACCTCGCCTCTCGGTCCCTGTGGGCCAAGAGGTCCAGGCGGTCCTGCCAGGCCGGCCGGCCCGGCGACGCCAACCTCGCCCTTCGGCCCCTGTGGGCCTGGAAGTCCAGGCGGTCCTGCCGGGCCGGCATCGCCCTTGGCGCCCTGCGGGCCGGCAGGCCCTTGAGGCCCGGTGGGCCCGACGACGCCGTTGGCGTCGCCTTTCGGCCCTTGCGGCCCCGCGGGCCCGGCCGGTCCGGCCTCGCCGACATCGCCCTTCGGCCCTTGCGGTCCTGTCGGTCCGACGTCGCCCTTGTCGCCTTTTGGCCCGGCGGCGCCGACGTCGCCCTTCTCGCCCATCGCGCCTTGCTGTCCAGGCGGCCCGGCGGCGCCGGCATCGCCTTGGTCGCCCTTCGGCCCTGGAGGTCCTGGCGGCCCCGCCGGTCCAGCGGGGCCGGCATCGCCCTGGACGCCCTGCGCGCCCGGCGGACCGGCGAGTCCGGCATCGCCCTTCGGTCCCGGCGGACCGACGTCGCCTTTCGGTCCGGCAGGGCCCGCAGGTCCCGCCTGCCCTTGGGCGCCCGGCGGTCCTTGGTCGCCTTTCTGCCCCTGCCCGCATCCTGCCAGCGCCAGCGCGCCCAGCAGTGCGATCGCTCCCATCCAAACGCGCATTCTTCTCCTCCCCACGTCGACGCGCCCGCCGAAGCCGACATGGCTCAGCGGCCATCGTTATCTTTGACTTGTCCTTCGCATCAGACGAGTTCACTCCGAACATGTGACGTTTTCAATCGCGGCGTGGGGAAGGCCTTGTCCCACGGTCACGCTACGGCGCGAAAAGGAGACGCTCCAGGTTGTCGTGAAAGACGAGCGAAGCTTCCGACGGCGAGAGCGAGTCCCATCCCGGCCACTCGATCGTCTGCTGAAAGGAGAGGAACTCCAGCGCCGGCGCGAAGTCGGAAGCCCAAAGGCAGCGCCTCAGGCCAAAGGCGGCGAGAACGGCGTCGATGACGATTCGCGCCTGCTCGTGCGGGAAGGCGTGCGGGCGCGCGCTTGTCGCGTAGACGCCCGAGATCTTCACGCATGCGTTCTCGAGCGGCGCCAAAGAAAGCAAGCGCTCTATGCGCGCGCGCAGCGTTTCCTTCGTCGCCGCCGGCGCGAGGCGTCCGGGCAGCCCCAAATGCGAAAAGAGAAATGTCGCCTCCGGCCAGGCCGCGACGACGGATTTGAGACCCTTCAGAGCCTCGGGCTTGGCGTTGAACGAGACGATCGCTCGTCGCGATTGCAGGGCTTGCCAGCAGTCGCGGGGCCAACGGGCGACCGCGTCGGCGGCGGCGGCGTCGGGAGCATAAATCGCCAGTCCACAATGTCCCTGGTCGAGCAGGGTCTCGAGGCGTCCTAAATCCGGCGCGCTCGCCGCGCCCACATAGGCCAACGTCTTCAACCAGTCGCGCGAGCGCGCGAGTTCGCGCAAATAGCCGTTGTTGCCGGGGTCGACGCCGTCGGCCTCGTAGCCGATCGCCAGCGCCAGATCGACGTCGTGGGCCTCTCGCAACGCCTCATACGCGGCGACTTCGCCGGCGCCAAACAACGACGCCGCGCCGGCCCTGCGAAAGCCATGCCGGAAGAGATGCATATGGGCGTCGGCCAGCCTCATGCCCTACGCCCCCGTTTCGCGTCCCGAATGAAGCGACTTTATCACGGCTTCGGCGAGTTCCAGCCCCGCAATCGCCTCTTCAAGCCCGAGCGCCGGCGTCAGCGCCCGATCGCGAAGGCAGGCCAGAAAATGATCCTGCTCATTGCGCAAGGCGTCGTCCGCGGGCTCGAGCGGAACGTCGCTCCTTAGACCGTCGGCGTAAATGCGCAGGCCTTGACCGGCCACGAGTTCGACGCTGCCGCGCTCGCCGACGACTTCGAGGCAGTCGGGCGGATCGTTCGAGCTCTCGAAGGTCCAGGCCGTTCGCAGATCGCAGATGACGCCGTTCGCCATCCCAATCGACGCAATCGTCATCGAGCGGGCGCCGCGCGAACCCGACCGGCGCGCCTTGACCGAGCCGAATGGCGATCCGGCGATCCATTGCGCGAGGTCGATGTCGTGGATCAGGGTCATGAGAACCGGATCGATGTCCGGATATCGCTGGACGTGCGCGTCGTCCCGGTAGCGGCGCGAATTCACATAGATGACGGAGCCGATCCGCCCTGACTTGGCGATCTCGACCAAATGACGATGTTCTGTCGAAAAGCGCAGCACATGGCCCGGCAGAACAAAACCCTTGGCGTCCTTAGCGACGCTCTGTAGCCGACGGGCTTCGGCCGCAGTCGACGCGACAGGCTTTTCCAAAAGAACGCCAAGGCCGCGGCTTAGGGCATAGGCGGCGATCTCGACATGCGAGCTTAATGGCGTGGCGACGACGATGCCGTCCGCCTCGACGACGTCGATGAGGCGCAATGCGTCCGCGAAGCCTCTTTCGAGGCCGAAGCGCCGGCAGGCGACGCTCACGGCTACAGGATTCGTGTCGGCGATCCCGGCGACGCTCACGTCTTCGCGTCCTGCGAGCCGGGCAAGGTGCTCTTGCCCAAAGGCGCCGGCGCCGGCGACAAGAACGCGAAGCGAAGAAGGTTCCGGCATAGATCAGGGCCCGGCCGCCAGCCTCGCGCGTCTCAAGTCTTGATAATGCGCGAGCCCGACGCTCATCGCGAAGCTAGAGCTCCGTCGGCGAGGCGACGGCCAGGCAACAATTGCCGGGGCTGACGCGGCCAGGCTGGCGCTTGGCGATGAGAACGCCGTCGCAATTGTAGGCGATCGGCTCCGGCGCGCGCGCCGGCTCCCAGACGCAGTGAATGCGGCCCGCGGCTTGACCCGCATGGACCTCGGTTCCAAGCACATGGAAGGTCTCCAGCACGCCCTCGCAAGGCGCGTAGACATAGGCCTTCGTCCCTTTGAGTTCGAGAACCTGCTTCAGGCCCGCTTCCGGCGGCGAGGGCTGCCCCTCGATCACGCCCAAATGCTGAAGCACGTTGCGCACGCCGCGCCGGCAGATGGCGAGCGCTTCGCTCGACACTCGGCCGGCGCCGCAGAGCTCCGTTCCGACCGTCACCAATCCGGCGCGGCAGGCCGCCGCGGTTGCGGTGCGCGGATCGCCGAGGTTGGGGATGACGACCGTGCAGGGCGCGGCGAAAGCGCGGGCGGCGGCGACGTTCTTTAGGCTCAACGCCGCATCGTCCGTCGGCTCGATGACGGCGCAGGGGATGAAGTCGAGCGACGAGCCGCCCGAGTGCAGATCCAGGAAGGCGTCGCCCTTCGGAAATATGACGTCGTTCACATAGGCCGCGATCTGCTGAGTGATCGTTCCGGTCGGATCGCCGGGAAACGTGCGGTTGAAATTGAGGTCGTCGACCGGCGACGTCCGCCGCGAAGCGACAACGGCCGGCGCGTTGTTGGCTGGCATCAAGATAAGGCGCCCCTGAATGCTTAGGGGATCAAGCTCGCGCGCGAGCTCGCCGATGATGATCGGCCCCTCGTGCTCGTCGCCGTGATTGCCGCCCTCGATGACGACGGTCGGGCCCTTGCCGTTCGCGACGACGGCGACAGGCACGCGCGTGACGCCCCACGCGTCCTCGTGCGGCGAGTGCGGGAACATGACGAAGCCGATCTGCCGTCCGGGCTTGTCGAAATCGACGTCCGTGAAGGCCGTCGTCGCTCGCCTCGTTCCGACGTCGCCCATCTCGGCCCCTTTTCGAACTGGCGCAGCCGAAACTCGCGGCGGGCCGAGCGGTTTGCCATGAGACTCGCTTTCCTGGAAATATGCAATCGCCGCGGAGGGAATGCGTCTTGCTCTTCGAGATTTGCGTCGATTCCATCGCCGGCGTTCGCGCGGCGAAGGCGGCTGGCGCGGATCGCGTCGAGCTGTGCGCCGACTTGCTCGAGGGTGGCCTGACGCCGAGCCGAGGCATGATCCGCCAGGCGCGGGCGGTCGAGGGGGTCAAGCTTCACGTCATCATCCGCCCGCGCGGCGGCGATTTTCTGTTCGACGATGACGAGTTCGCCGTGATGCGGGCCGACGTCGCGACGGCCAAGGCGGAGGGCGTGGACGGCGTCGTGATCGGCCTGTTGACCGCCGAGGGCGCGGTCGACGTTCCGCGAACGCGCGCGCTGATCGGCGAGGCAAGGCCGCTGTCCGTGACCTTCCATCGCGCCTTCGACATGACCGCCGATCCGTTCGCCGCGCTTGAAACGCTAGTCGCCCTGAGCGTCGATCGCATCCTCACTTCCGGCCAGGAGCCGAGCGCGCTCGAGGGCCTTCCCCTGCTTGCCGAGCTCTCCCGTAGGGCGGGCGAGCGCGTCGTGATCATGCCGGGCGGAGGCGTTAGCCCGCGCAACGTCCAACGGATCGTGGCGGCGCTGAAGCCGCGCGAGATTCATTTCGCCGCCTTCGACAGGAACCTCAGCAGCATGCGGTTTCGCCGGGAGCACGTGTTCATGGGTGGCGAACTTAGGCCTCCCGAATACGATCGGCTTGTCGCCTCGGCCGACGTTATTCGCGAGGTGATGGCTGGCGCGTTGGCCTGATCAGGCCGGATTTGGATGTCCAGGGAGGACTTGATGGGGATCGCCGAGGATCTCGCGAAGACGGAAACGGCCGCGTCGGTCGCGCGCCGCATCCGCAACAAAGACGTCTCGCCGGTCGAAGTCATGAAAGCGGCGATCGCCCGCATCGAAGCGCATAACTCGAAAATCAACGCACTGGTGATCCTTCACCTCGACGAGGCGCTCGAGGCCGCCAAGAGGGCGGAGGCCGCGATCATGCGCGACGACCCTTTGGGTCCATTGCACGGCGTGCCGACCGCGATGAAAGACTGTTTTGATTTCAAGCCGGGCTGGGTGACGACGTTCGGCGGCGTCCGCGGCCTGAAAACTTATGTCGCGAAGACGAGGTGCACGTTCGTCGAACGGATGGAAAAAGCCGGCGCGATCATCGTCGGCAAGACCAATTCTCCGGTTTTCGGCTTTCGCGGCACGTGCGACAATTTTCTGTTCGGGCCGTCGCGCAATCCGTTTGACCTCTCAAAAAACACCGGCGGCTCGTCGGGCGGCGGGGCCGGCGCGGTCGCGGCGGGCCT